>Ga0209023_10006788_pt1 | contig 11949 bp, 10 predicted proteins | sample LakOneMetagenome_FD_187468 | JGI IMG/M metagenome (GOLD analysis project Ga0209023, IMG submission 187468) | Freshwater and sediment microbial communities from Lake Erie, Canada (SPAdes) (version 2) | ecosystem: Environmental > Aquatic > Freshwater > Lentic | place: Lake Erie, Canada...
GTGCTGCGCGATTTCGCCAAGGCGATCGCCGGCTGCGTGCCCGAACTCGGCAAGGAGGCGCTCTACTGGCGGCTGGACTTCCTGTCCGGCGCCCTCACCTATGCCATGGCGGACTTCGGCCTGATCAAGCGTCCGAGCGGCGTGTCGGAATCCACTCATCGCAGCCATGCCGCCGAGGAACTGATCCGCTTCGCCGCCGCCGGCCTGCGTGCCGATCCGGTCAAGTAAGAATTCATATCCATCAAGGATTTGCAGAACATGTCAGAGAAATTGCTTGTACGTCGCGCCGCGGTACTGGGCGCGGGTGTCATGGGCGCGCAGATCGCCGCGCAACTGACCAATGCCGGGGTCGATACCGTGTTGTTCGACCTGGCCGCGAAGGACGGCGACCCCAACGGGATCGTGCTCAAGGCCATCGCCAACCTCGGCAAGCTCTCGCCCGCGCCGCTGGCCAGCAAGGCGCTGGCCGAAGCGATCGTCCCCGCCAATTACGACAGCGGACTGGAACTGCTGAAGGGCTGCGACCTGGTCATCGAGGCCATCGCCGAACGCATGGACTGGAAACAGGACCTCTACAAGAAGATCGCTCCGTTCGTTCCCGCCCATGCGGTGTTGGCAAGCAACACTTCCGGCTTGGGAATCAATGCCTTGTCGGATGTTCTTCCGGAAGAACTTCGCCACCGGTTCTGCGGCGTGCATTTCTTCAACCCGCCCCGCTACATGCACTTGGCCGAACTGATTCCGGCCCGCAGCACCGACAAGTCCGTGCTCGAAGGCTTGGAAACCTTCCTCACCACCCAACTCGGCAAGGGCGTGGTGTACGCGAAGGACACACCGAACTTCATCGGCAACCGGATCGGCGTGTTCTCGATCCTGGCCACCATCCACCACACCCAGGAGGCTGGCCTGGGTTTCGACGAAGTCGATGCGCTCACCGGCCCGCTGATCGGCCGGCCGAAGTCCGCGACCTACCGCACCTCGGACGTGGTGGGGCTCGACACCATGGCGCACGTGATCAAGACCATGGCCGATACCCTGCCCGACGATCCGTGGCACCCGTACTTCGCGTCGCCGAAATGGCTGGACGCATTGATCGCAAAGGGCGCGCTCGGGCAGAAGACCGGCGTCGGCATCTTCCGCAAGGTCGGCAAGGACATCGTCGTCCTCGATCTGCAGAAGCAGGACTACCGCGCGGCCGATCGCGTCGCGGCCCCGGAAGTGGTCGAGATCCTCAAGCTCAAGGATCCGGCGGAGAAATTCGCCAGGCTCCGCACAAGCGAGCATCCGCAAGCGAAATTCCTGTGGGCACTATTCAGGGATTTGTTCCACTACTGCGCCTATCAGCTTGAATCCATTGCGGAAACTGCGCGCGACGTGGACTTCGCGATTCGCTGGGGCTACGGCTGGACGCTGGGTCCGTTCGAAACCTGGCAGGCCGCGGGCTGGAAGCAGGTCGCGGACTGGATCGCCGAGGACATCGTCGCCGGCAAAGCGATGAGCAGTGCGCCGCTGCCGGACTGGGTGTTCGATGGTCGCGATGGCGTGCACGGCGCCGAAGGCAGCTACAGCCCGGCGCGCAACGCCAAGCTGCCGCGTTCGTCCCTGCCCGTCTACAAGCGCCAGCGTTTCCCCGACCCGCTGCTGGGCGAACGCTTCGATCCGGGCGAAACGGTGTTCGAAAACGACGGCGTGCGCCTCTGGGCCGACGCCGGCGACGACATCGCCGTGGTCTCGTTCAAGACCAAGATGCAGACGGTCAACGACCAGGTGCTGGACGGCCTGCAGGAAGCCATCGGCATCGCCGAACGCAAGTTCGCCGGCCTGGTGCTGTGGCAACCGAAGGAGCCGTTCTCGGCCGGCGCCGACCTCGCTGGTGCGCTCGGCCTGCTCCAGGCCGGCAATGTCGCCGGCTTCGAGGCGATGGTCGCCAACTTCCAGGCCACCAGCCAGCGCATCAAGTATTCGCTGGTACCGGTCGTCGCGGCGGTACGCGGCCTCGCGCTCGGCGGCGGCTGCGAATTCCAGATGCACAGCGCGAAAACGGTCGCGCATCTCGAGAGCTATATCGGCCTGGTCGAAGCCGGTGTCGGTTTGCTGCCGGCAGGTGGCGGGCTGAAGGAACTCGCGGTGCGCGCCTCCGAGGCCGCGGGTCCCCACGGCGACGTGTTCGCCGAATTGAAGAAGGTGTTCGAAACCATCGCGATGGGCAAGGTTTCCGCTTCCGCGATGGAAGCGAAGGAACTCGGCCTGTTGCGCGACGACGACGTGGTGTCGTTCAACGCTTTCGAGCTGCTGCACATCGCCAAGGCCCAGGCCCGCGGCCTCGCCGAACGCGGCTACCGCCCGCCCCTGCCCGCGCGCCGCATCCGCGTCGCCGGCGACGTCGGCATCGCCACGTTCCGCATGCTGCTCGTGAACATGCTGGAAGGCCGCTTCATCAGCGACTACGACAACGAGATCGCGACCCGGATCGCGACCGTGCTGTGCGGCGGCGAAGTCGATCGCGGCGCGCTGGTCGACGAGGAGTGGCTGCTGAAGCTCGAACGCAGGCACTTCGTCGAGCTTGCGCAGCAGCCGAAGACGCAGGAACGCATCGCGCACATGCTCAAGACCGGCAAGCCGCTCCGCAACTAAGCGACGACGAGGACATCGAAATGACCAAGCAATTGCAAGACGCCTACATCGTCGCCGCCACCCGCACCCCGGTCGGCAAGGCCCCGAAGGGCATGTTCCGCAACACCCGCCCCGACGACATGCTCGCGCACGTGCTGCGCAGCGTGGTCGCCCAAGCCCCGGGCATCGACGTCAACCGGATCGACGACGCGATCATCGGCTGCGCCATGCCGGAGGGCGAGCAAGGCATGAACGTGGCGCGCATCGGCGTGCTGCTGGCCGGCCTGCCGAATACGGTGGCCGCGCAGACCATCAATCGTTTCTGCTCCTCCGGCCTGCAAGCCGTTGCCTTGGCCGCGGACCAGATCCGCATGGGCAACGCCGACCTGATGCTCGCCGGTGGCACGGAATCGATGTCGATGGTGCCGATGATGGGCAACAAGGTCGCGCTGTCGCCGTCGGTGTTCAAGGACGACCACGTTGCCATCGCCTACGGCATGGGCATCACCGCCGAGAAGGTCGCCGAGGAATGGAAGGTTTCGCGCGAAGACCAGGACGCGTTCGCGCTGGCTTCGCATCAGAAGGCCATCGCCGCGATCGCTGCCGGCGAATTCCGCGACGAAATCTCGCCCTACGAAATCGTCGCCCACCTGCCCGATCTCGCCGGCAACGCGATCCGGCTGAAGAAGGTGCTGGCCGACACCGACGAAGGCCCGCGCCCGGATACCTCGCTGGAAGGCCTGGCGAAGCTGCGTCCGGTGTTCCGCAACGGCCAGTTCGGCGGCACCGTCACTGCCGGCAATTCATCGCAGATGAGCGACGGCGCGGGTGCGGTGCTGTTGGCTTCGGAACAGGCCATCAAGGATTACGGATTGACGCCGCTGGCGCGCTTCGTCAGCTTCTCGGTCGCCGGCGTGCGCCCGGAAGTGATGGGCATCGGCCCGATCGCGGCGATCCCGAAGGCATTGAAGCAAGCCGGGTTGACGAAGGAACAACTCGACTGGATCGAACTCAACGAAGCCTTCGCCGCACAATCGCTGGCGGTGATCCGCGATTCGGAACTCGATCCGTCGAAGATCAATCCGCTGGGCGGCGCAATCGCGCTTGGGCATCCGCTCGGTGCCACCGGTGCCGTGCGCACCGCGACCATCGTCCACGGCCTGCGCCGGCGCAAGCAGAAGTACGGCATGGTGACGATGTGCATCGGCACCGGCATGGGCGCGGCAGGGATCTTCGAGGCGGTGTAAACGAAACGTCGTGCACCGGTCGGGCGTTTGTTCCTTCGAAACGCCCGACCACTCGAAGCAGCCGCTTATCCGCCGACGGTCGCGACGCCGTCCTCGTCATACCAAGCGGCGCGGGTTTCGGCGATGACGGCATGCGTCGGCAGGTTGCAGACGATGCCTACGGCGTAATAGCCGAGGTCGCCGTCTTGCTCGTCGGGCGTGTCGTCCGCGCTGAAGTCGACGTGCGCGGAAGCAGCCGGGTCGATGCTACCGGCCGTCTTGGCGACCGCCGTCCCCGCGCTCCCGAAATAGCCGCTCAGTTTGGAACAACTGACCGTAAGCGCACCGCTACCGTTGTTGGCGATCTGCACGCCGGCATCGGTGACCGGTTGAATCCCGACACGCTACCGATGCTCTCGAAGGCGCAGGCCACGTTCATCGCCGCGCCGATGTTTTCCGCGCCGGCGACGCGGTTGCGGATCGTGTTCGTCGGCCCGGGCGCGAAAGCCTGGCAATGCGCGGGCGCATTCGAATCGCTGTTGTAGGCCTCGTGGTTGGCCTGCGCCGGTCGCGAACATGGCGATGCCGATGGCGAGCGAGGCGGCCGCGCCGCCCCTGATGTTGCTGCTCATGGATTCCCCAGGACGCAGTGATTCGATGAATGCGGAACAGCCGGGAATTCCGGTGGCGGAAGATCGTGTCCGTCTACACGCCAGCAGGAATTCACGTTATTTGCGCGCCAGCCCCATGACCTCGAGGTGGAAACCGCCATCCGGGTTCTGGCTGACGACATAGGCTTCGTTCGGCAATTCGCCGCCGACCCCGGTGGAAAACAGCGTCAGCCAATCCTGGACCGCGCCCCGGTTCGCGAAGTCGGCGCCAATCCTGCAGACACTGGAACGGCAACTCGCGCGGTAATTGTGGGGCATCGCATCGATGCGGCGGATTTCGTCGCTCGCGCTTGCCCCCAGCAGCTTCGCTTCCTTGGCGCTGGCCCAAGCGGGATCGACCGGTTCCACGGCGTAGCGCGCCGCGAGCGTGTCGTGGAACGCGCGGCCCTTGCGCTCCTGTTCCGCCTGCGCCGCCTTGCGTAGTTCCTGCCGCTCTGCCCTGGAAGGCTGCGGCCGCGGGGAGGCTGCAGGCCTCGCCGCTTGCGAGGAATCGACCGTGACCGCGGGCGTGGGCGTGGCTGCATCCCCGGCATGCGCAACAGGCCGTTGCCGCCACGCAATGGTTACGACCACGATCACGACGACCACGATCAAGCCGGCGAGCATAGGCCGTACCGGCGTGGACGCTCCCCTTGCGGTCGCGGGCGACCCACCCATGCGTGCCGGCCCGTCGACGGGCCGGTCAGCCTCCAACGCCGTCTTCGTCCGTCCAGTCGGTATAGGTTTCGCCCATCACGGCATGGGTCGGCAAGTTGCAGACGATGCCCACGGCATAGGAACCGAGGTCGGTATCCCCCGTGTCCGGCGTGTCGTCCGCGGTGAATTCGATGAATTCGGATTGACCGGGCGCGATCGGATCGCTCGTCTTGTTGATCACCGTCCCGGCATCGCCGAAATATCCGCTCAGTTCCGAGCACGTGGCCGTGAACGCGGTGTTTCCGTTATTGGCGATCTGCACGCCGGCGGCATAGGGAGCCGTGCCGTAGTCGAAGCTGCTGATGTTCTCGAAGGCACAGGCCACGTTCATCGCTGCGCCGATGTTCTCCGAACCCGTAACGCGGTTGCGGACGGTGTTCGTCGGCCCCGGGGTGAAGGCCTGGCAGCGCGCGGGGGCATTGGCGTCGTTGATGTAGACCGAGGAACCTGCCTGCGCCCCGGCGGCAATGACCGCGGTTCCGATGGCGAGCGTCGCGAAAAAGGATTTCATGGTGTCCACTTGGATCCCCAGGTTTGCAGGATGGCAAAAGCCTCGCATCGCGCCTTGTCGTTGTTCCCCGTTCAACGGCAGCTGCGTTCGATCGCGGGAGCATACAGCCGGATCAGATTGCAGGCTATTTCTTGCGCCCCACGCCGTAGATTTCGACCCGCACGGATCCATCGGGATTGCGTATCTGGTGCGCAGTCGCCACCGGCAAGCGGTCGCCGACGCTGCCCATGTAGAGTTGCAGCCAGGTGCTGGCCGTTCCCGCATCGGCGAAATCGCCCTGGACGCGGCACATGGACGAACGGCATTCGGCCCGGAAATTTTCCGCCTTGACGCCCGCATCGCGCATCGGGTCGGAATCCTGCAAAGAAGCCAGGTCCCTTTCGTGCGCGCCGGACCACACCGGATCGCTCTTCTCCGCCGAAAAACGGCTGGCCATGGCCGCATTGCGTTGCTGGATCCGCGCCTGCGCGGCTTCCGTCATGCGTTTGCGCTTCTCCAGCAACTCGGTCATGTTCCGCGCCGTGGCGGTGCCCGATGCGAGCGGCGATCGCCGGGCCAACGCGCGGATTTCCTCCGGCGACGGGCGCCTGTGATCGCTCCCGCGCTCCGCCGTGCCGGACACCGAGGCCTCTTCCGGGGCGTCGGTCGCGCTGAACTGCCGATACAGGGTCACGCTGGCGATCACCGCCACGACCAGCCCCAGCAAAATCCATGGAAGGTACGAACGCCGCGGCGTTCCGACGGGGTTCTGGCTCAAGTGGCGACCTCAACGCGATGCATGCGGTGGCTGGCTCGAAAATGAAACGAGGCGCCCGGTCAGGAGCGCCTCGCAGGCTTCTTAACGAAACGCCGGATCAGACCGGCGGATCGGCGTCGACCGTGTAGGCGACGTCCGTCTCGCCGATGATCGCCTTCGGCGGGAGCATGCATGTCAAACCGACGAGGTATTCACCGAAGCCGGTGTCTTCCGAGCCGGCATCCTCGGGGCTGAACATGACCGGGGTCTGTTCGGCAGGCGCCACGTTCGTGGTCTTGCTGATGAAGTAGCTGAAGGCGCCTTCCGGGCCCGTCGCCAGCGTGCAGGCGACGTCGAACGCCGTGGTGCCGTGATTGTTCAGCCACAAGGTCACGGACTGCACGCCATCGCCGGTGATCGTGGCCGCGTCGACTTCGAATGCGCAGGCGATGCCGATGTTCTTGGTGCCCGAGTTTTCGGACCCGATCACGCGATTGGTGATGGTGTTCGTCACGCCCGGCGTGAATGACTGGCAGTGGGCCATCGCGCTGCTGGCGATGATCTGCGGCACTTCGGCCGCATTGCCGGCTGCCGGAGCGAAAGCCGCGGAAATGACGAGAGTCAACAAAGACGCCTTCACACTCGGATTCATGGATTCTCCCCTGTTGTCCAGTTGGCCCGGGATGGGCGGATTCCGACGAAAGATATCCCGACCGGGATGGAACGTCCAGCGTTGCTCCCGCGAACGCGCCTGTCCGGGACCTGGGTCCTACTGCTCGGCGACCCCGAGTTCCTGCAGCGCATCGCGCATGAGCCTTCGCGCCGACTCGCTGAGGCGTTCATGGTCGAGGGCGTAGCGGATCGTGGCCTCGATCAGCCCGATGTGGGTTCCACAATCGAAGCGACTCCCATGGAAGCGGAAGGCATCGAACCTCTCTTCCTTCGCGACCAGCGCGGCGATCGCGTCCGTGAGTTGGATTTCGCCGCCATTGCCGGCGCCCGTTCGCTCGAGTTCGGCAAAAATCGACGCGGGCAGGATGTAACGCCCGACCACCGCCAGCGTGCCGGGGGCTTCCTCCGGGCGAGGTTTCTCGACGATCCCCCGGATGCGCCCGCTCTGCTCGTCGAAATCCGGCACCGTGGCGATGCCGTAGCTCGATACCTGCGATCGCGGAACGTCCTGCACGGCCACGACCCCTGCCCCGGATGCTTCGGCATGGTCGGCCATCTGCTTCAACGCGCCATCGCCGCGGTTCCAGATGAGGTCGTCCGGAAGCAGCACGGCAAAAGGCTCGTCCCCGACCACCGGCTTGGCGCACAACACGGCATGGCCGAGGCCTCGCGCTTCGTGCTGGGTCACGAACACGGCACGCACGCCCTCGGGCAGGACGTTGCGCACCAGTTCGAGCTGCTCGTGCTTGCCGGCGCGCTCCAGCTTCTGTTCGAGTTCGTAGGCCTTGTCGAAGTAGTCGGCCACCGCATGCTTGTAGCGGTTGGTGACGAACACCAGCGTGTCACAGCCGGCTTCGATCGCCTCGTCGACGGCGTACTGGATCAACGGCCGGTCGACCACCGGCAACATTTCCTTCGGAACCGTCTTGGTTGCGGGAAGGAACCGCGTGCCGAGCCCGGCCACGGGGAACACGGCCTTGCGCACGCGCCGATTTCGCTGGGGCATCCTCAGGTCCTGCGCGCTTGCCTTGCCGGGAAGGTGATGACGGTCGTCGACGACGGCTGCGCTTCCGCCTCGTCCGCGATCGGGGCGAACTCCGGCACGGCCTCGCGCAACAATGCAGACAACGCATCGACATCGTACGCGGCCACCGCCCCGCGCAACCGATCCAGCGCGAGGTCGAGGTCCGCGGCGTCCACCGGCCGCGCTTCGGCCTGCAGGATCTTGGGGTGCGAGGTCGGGCGATAGCGCTCGTCCGCGTGGAACAGCGCTTCGTGCAGTTTCTCGCCGGGCCTCAAACCGACATAGGCGATGGCGATGTCCTTGCCCGGCTGCTTGCCGGCCAGGCGGATCATCTGCTCGGCGAGCAGGCGGATCTGCACCGGTTCGCCCATGTCGAGCGTGTACACGGCCTGCTGGGCGCCGATCGCCGACGCCTGCAGGATCAACTGGCAGGCTTCGGAAATGGTCATGAAGTAACGCGTGACCTCGGCATGGGTCACGGTCACCGGGCCGCCGTTGCGGATCTGCTCCCTGAACAGGGGGACGACGCTGCCCGCCGAATCGAGCACGTTGCCGAAGCGCACGGTCACGAAGCGCGTGCTCTGTTCCGCCGCGAACCCCTGGCACACCATTTCGGCCATGCGCTTGGTCGCACCCAGCACATTGGCGGGGTCCACCGCCTTGTCGGTCGAGATCAGCACGCAGGATTCGACGCCCGCCTCGCGGCTCGCCCGGGCCACCGTGGTGGTGGCCAGCACGTTGTTGCGGACCGCTTCCCGCAATTGCGCCTCGAGCAGCGGCACCTGCTTGTACGCGGCGGCATGGAATACCGCCTGCGGCTGCGAGCGTTCGAGCGCGTGGCGCATCACGGCCGGATCGCCGCAATCGCCCAGCACCGCGACGCATTCCACCTGCGGGAAATCGCGCCGCAACTCCGCCTCGATGGTCATCAATGCGAGTTCATCGATTTCCAGCAGGCCGACGGTGCGCGCGCCATGCCGGGCGCACTGCCTGCACAATTCGCTGCCGATGGAACCGCCGGCGCCGGTCACGAGCACGCTTCTTCCGCCCAACCACGCCCGGATCGCCTTCCAGTCCGGCTTGACCGGCTGGCGACCCAGGAGGTCTTCGATCGCGACTTCCTTCAATTCGCCGGGACGCGAGCGCCCCGCGAGGACATCGTCCAGCCGAGGCACCATGCGGAACGGCAGGCCGGATCTCTCGCAGGCCTCGACCACGGTCCGCATCGCTTCGGCATCGAGCTCGGGCAAGGCGATGATCGCCAGTTGCGCCGCCACCTCGGGGGCCAGCCGTTCCAGGTCGGTGATGCCGCCGAGGATCGGCAATCCCTGCAGTTCGCTGCCATGCAGGCGCGCCGCGTTGTCGAGGAACCCCACCGGCTGGTAGGTGCCTGCGCGGCGCAAATCGCGGACCAGTGTTTCGCCGGCCTCGCCGGCGCCGAGGATGAGCACCCTGACCGTGGCCCGGCCACTGCGCTTCTGGGTCGTGTCCTTCCAGCTGCGGTACAGCAGGCGCGGCATGCCGAGCAGCGCGCTGAGTACCACCGGGTACAGCACGAGGACGGTCCGCGGAACCATGTCCAACCGGTTATAGAAGAACAGCGCGATGACGATCGCGAGCAGGCCGAAGACCGCCGCCTTCATGATGTTGACGAGGTCGGGCACGCTGGCGAAGCGCCAGACCCCGCGATACAAACCGACCCGCCAGAACACCAGTCCCTGTGCGCAAAGGACCAGGAGCATCTCCACGGACATGGCCGGGAGCGGGCCGGACATGGGCTGGATGGCATAACGGAAGCGATGCAATCCGTACCAGCTGAGCCAGACCATGCACAGGTCGTGGGCCACGACCGCAATGCGGGGCAACGAAACTTCGAAGCGATCCCTGATCGTCATGACTGCCCTTGTTGCCCCCGGGGCTTCCGGTCCCGATTGAGCCATGCCCATGCCACCACGGTCGCCGCGTATCCCGTTGCCAAAGCGACCGCACTTCCCCCCGTTCCAGCCCCCCGGGCCAGCACCATAGTGCCCACGGCACAGGCTGTCCACAATGCATAGGCCACGCTCACCGGCGCATGGCGCCCCAGCCGGACGGCCCAGCGCTGGTAGGCATGCCGCACATGCGGCGTCCACCAGCGCTCGCGATGGAGCATGCGCGAAGCGAGCGTGAGGGCCGCGTCGACAAGGAACGCCGCAAGCGGCAGCCATGCGAGCCACGACCAATCCACCGCAGCCGCCGGCAGCCACAGAAGGCCGACCGCGAGCAGGTAACCGAGGGCTCCGCTGCCGACATCGCCGAGGAAGATCCGCGCTGGCGGGAGGTTGAATCGCAAGAATCCGAGACTGGACGCGGCGACTGCGAGAAGCAACCACGCAATCGGGTGCGGCCACGCCAGCCGCGCCCACCCGGCCGCGACCAGCAGCGCCTGCGATGCCGCCAACCCATCGATGCCGTCCATGAAGTTCCAGACATTGATGAGCACGACGGTCGATGCGAACCCCAATGCGGCCGATTCCAGGGAGTGTCCCTGCATCCATATCGAGAAGCCGACCAGGGAGCCGGACACCACGTGCACGCCGAGCCGCAACCATGGCGAAAGCGGGCGATGGTCGTCGAGCCAGCCGATCCCCGCGACCAGCGCCAGGCCCGCTGCAAGCATGGCGACTACGGCGCCGGGCATCGCGTGGGCCGATGCCAGCCACCCAAACGCCAGCAACGCCGATGCGACGATGGCGATGCCGCCACCACGCGGCGTCGCCACCGCATGGCTTCGCCGCTCACCGGGCTGGTCGATCAATCGCCGGCGCAGGGCGTAGCGGCGCGCGAGCCAAGTGCCGACCAGGCCGATGGCGACGTGCACGAGGCACCATGCCGCCAATCCGGGAAATCCCGCCACCTCAGACCACGGCATAGTTCAAAAGCGGCTTCACCGTGCCCCACTCCTTGCAACTCGGGCACTGCCAGTGATGGCTGCGCGCGCCGAAACCGCAACGCGTGCAACGATAGCTGGGGTTGCGTACCAGCAACTGGTCGGTGATGTGCTTGAGGTCGTGCAGCGTCGCCGACGGATCCGCGCCTTCGGCCAGCGACAGGTCGATCAGCGCCGCCTCGCCGCGCACCGAGGGGCGGTCCTTCAGCTGCCCGGCGAGGAACGCGCGCCCCGCCGCGACGCCCTGTTCCGCCTCGACCAGGCGCGTCAGCGCCAGTACCGGCGAAATGCCGCGATAGTGTTCGCTCATTTCCGACAGGAAATTGCGCGCGCCGGTCGCATCGCCGGCGCGGTCGTAGCTGGCGAGCAGCGTCGGCAGGATTTCCGGCAGGTAATCCGGGTCGTGGCGCGCGGCGCGCTCGAATGCGCGGATCGCCGCGGCATCGTTGCCGGCCTCGGCCTCGATCCGGCCTTCCAGCATGCCCGCGCGCACCGAAGTCGCGTCGGCGGCGTAGGCGCTCGCCACCGACGCGCGCGCGGCGTCGATGTCGCCCGCGGCACGTGCGCGATCGGCGAGTTCGCATTCGAACTGCGCGATGAGCTTGCCCATCGGTTCGCCGGTCGATTGTTCGTAGCGGGTCGCGTTCTCGATCGCCTTGTTCCAGTCGCGCTCGGACTGGTAGATGCCGATCAGGTGGCGCAGGGCCTGCGGCGCGCGCTGGTCGATGCGCGCAAGGTCGGTGAATACCGTTTCCGCACGGTCGAGCAGGCCGGACTTCATGTAGTCCTCGCCCAACGCGAGCAGCGCCTGCACCTTCTGCTGGTCGCTCAGGTCGCGGCGTTCCACCAGCGCCTGGTGCAGGCGGATGGC
>Ga0209023_10006789_pt1 | contig 11948 bp, 16 predicted proteins | sample LakOneMetagenome_FD_187468 | JGI IMG/M metagenome (GOLD analysis project Ga0209023, IMG submission 187468) | Freshwater and sediment microbial communities from Lake Erie, Canada (SPAdes) (version 2) | ecosystem: Environmental > Aquatic > Freshwater > Lentic | place: Lake Erie, Canada...
CCCACGGCGATCTCACCCCTACCGAGTTCACTCAGGCCTGGACCACCAAGCAGACCAACCAACCCATGGCCGCATAGCCACTGGACCACACATCGGGGCCCTCCCAGACGCATGGTCGTTGTCTCTCGGGTGATCCAAATTGCTTCGGTCGCGGGCATGGCTTCACCCTCGTCCAATAGCCAGATAGTGGCAAGGGCCGGTCTGCCCGGTTTCGTCAGTCGATGCTCGCACACGGCGCAGCGAGCCCCGGGAACTCTCCCCTTCGCTTGATGGAACGATCACCACGTAGCCGGCCCCCATCGCCGGACGGTAGCGCAAGCGGTCGATACGCAGGTGTCCTATCCACCGCCGGAGCGGGTGCGCTTCTTCGTGGGTTTGGGGCTCTGCTCGTAGCGGCGGACTAGGTCGACGAGCGCAATCCCGACTGCTTCACAAACCTGTTTGAGTTCGACAAGGTCGAGCCGGCGCTCGCCGTTCTCGTACTTGGAGACGAAGGACTGCGTCACCCCGAGTCGCTCGGCGACATCGGCCTGTCGCAGCCCGGCTTCCTCACGGATGGCGCGCATCAGCCCGCAGAGACGTGGTGTTCGGCTGAGAAGATCGACTTGTCCACGCCGCCAGTCGAGAGGGTGACCAAGCCGTATCCCAAAACCGTATATCCGGAAATCGGATATCGGTCGTGATGGGAGACGGGTGTGGCCACGGGCGTCGAGGTACCAGTAGACGAGCAGCAGGACGCCCGGCCCCCTGTTGCCAGGCAGCCGCGAGCGCTCCTGAACGACGGTGTCGCCAAGGCGAGGACTGGTGCCTGCCCGCCGTTCGCCGGTCCGTAGAACGTCTGCCCCAGCACAGGGAGCTTCGGTATTGCCCGCGAGGTCCCTGTGCGCACACCTCCGCGTGGATGGGGTAGAAGCCACGTGTCGTCGCCTTCAGTGGCCCTACGCGTTGAAGCTGGGTCGGTGAGTTGGTGAGCATCCCCGCTTGAGGTGGGGGCCTCCATGAGTCTCGTGACTGTCGAAGGTCAAAGGCTCAACAGGAGGCCCCTGTGGTGGAAGGTACTGCGTTGTGGTTCGGCGCGTCCGGTTTCGAGGTGCTGTCGGTGGCGCGCACCGACATCGAGGTCACGATCAGCGTGCAGACCGTCGCGGCGGCGGTGGGCTGCTCGGGCTGTGGCGTGCGCGCGATCGCGAAGGACCGCCGGTGGGTGATCTTGCGCGACGCGCCGGCGGGAACCTGGCCGTGGTGCTGCGGTGGCACAAGCGGATCTGGGTGTGCCGCGACCGCGACTGCGACGTGAAGACCTGGACCGAGCAGACGACGTTGGCCGGGCCGCGCCGATCGTTGACCGACGCCGCCGTGCTGTGGGCCACGAACCGGGTCGAGGCGATCGAGGGCACCCCGGCATCGATCGCCCGCCAGTTCGGGGTGAGCTGGTCCACGGTGTGGAACGCGGTCGCCCGCATCGCCCAAGCCCGCGTCGATGACCCCGATCGCGTCGGTCCGACGGCGATGGTCGGCTTCGACGAGACCGTGATGCAACCATCGTCTCGGCGGCGCCGCCGCCGGTTCATCACGGCGGTCGTCGACGTCGACAACGGTCAGATCCTTGACGTGTTCGAAGGCCACGACGCCCAGCATCTGCGGGCCTGGATGACCGCGATGCCCGCCGAGTGGCTGGCGCTGATCGAGGTGGTGTCGGTCGACCCGCACGAGGGCTACCGCTCTGCGTTGGTCAACCGGGACCCGGCCACCGGTGAGCTCAGCGCCCTCGCCGAAGCCACGATCGTCGTTGATCCATTTCACATGGTCAGGTTGGCCAACGCGGCGGTGACGCGCTGCCGGACGCGGGTGCAACAGGAGACCCTCGAGCACCGTGGCTGGAAGGGCGACCCGCTCTACGACATCCGCAAGCTGTTGTTGATGGGCGCCGAACGCGTCGACGAACGCGGCTGGGAACGGATCCACGGCGGCCCTCAACGCCGGCGACCCCGATGACCAGCTCGCCGCGTGTTGGTCAGCGAAGGAGCTCGTCCGCTCGATCTACTTGACCGGCGACGTGGACGAAGCCACCGAGCACCTCGAGGCCGCGATCGCCTGGTGTCTCGACGCGGTCTCCGGCCCGGAACTCACCACCCTGTCGAAGTCGCTGCGCCGGTGGCGGACCGAGATCTTGAACCATCACCGCACCGGCGCTTCCAACGGCCCGGTGGAGGCAGCGAACCTTCTGATCAAACAGGTGAAGCGATCCGGGCGCGGGTTCCGCAACGTCGTCAACTACCGGCTGCGCATCCTGCTCGCGGGCGGACAACCCAAGCGCGAGACTCCCCAAGTCACGCGACTCCGACCTCGTCAACCCAGGTTGATCGCGTAGGGCCGGTTTCTTGGACTTGGCTTCGATGATCACCGGGCGGCATCTGGGTGTGTAGGGAACGACTCCGGAGATCCTGCGTTTCGGGGGTCGGACACCGGGGGATGTCAGCAAGTACACGTCCACGGGCAGGGTCTCGTCGGGGAGGCAGTCGCCGGTGAGCTCTCGCGTCCTTGGATCAGCTGCCCATACCTGGCGAGCGCGTTGGGTGATTCCCAGGTCCCCCTTAACAGGTATTGGCCTCGACGCAGCGATTGGTTCCCTCGAATTCGCGAGACCGTCAGAGGGCCCTCTGTCGCAGACAGCCAGCGGCCGGGTTCGTGCGGTCTCCGGCAGGTGACAGCTAGCTTGGCGGCGAGGGACACGATGGCGATGGCGGACGACAAACACATTTCGGGTTCGTCGGCGCTCGACGGCGATGCGTTCATTGCGCTGTACGACCGACATCATCGTTCGGTGTTCGCGTATATTGCCCGACGCCATGGTAGCGACGCGGCGGAAGAACTGACCGCGCAGACCTTCACCGAAGCGTGGGCGTCTCGGCATCGGTACGACCCGGACCGGGGAACGCCGATCGTGTGGTGTTTGGGGATCGCCACGAACCTGATGCGAAAGCATGAGCGAGCGGAGGTGAAGAACCTTCGGATCCTGGCGTCCACCGGTGTCGATCCCGTCGATCCCATGGACGAAGCAGCGTTGGTTGCGAGAGTCGCCGCTCGCGATGACTTGCGTTCGATCGCCGCGGTTCTCGCAGACATGGATCGCACCACACGGGATGCCATCTACTTGTGGGCCGCGGCGGACCTGTCGTATGAGGAGATCGCGGCGACATTGTCGATCCGTATCGGTACCGTTCGTTCCAAGTTGTCACGAGCCCGCCAGAAGCTGTCCATGGCGGTCGACGCCACCGAAACTGGGCGAAGAGCACCCCATGACTGAGAGTCCCCTCGACGGGTTCCGCGACCATCTGGCTGAGATCAGCCCAGAGAGATCCGAGCGGATGCGCTCACGCGTCGTCGCGTTCGTCGACGCCGATCCGTCATCCGCGGCCAGTGCCAACGTCGCGGACCGGTCTCCCGACGCACAGCGGGCGTCAACAGCGGACCTACTGGAGCTCTACCCGGCGCAGCACACTCGGCGTCGTCAACCGCGGGTCTTGCTCGTCGCGGCCGCCGCCGTATTAGTGGTGCTGCTGGCTGGGCTCGCGATCCTGGGCCGCCAGCGTGGGACTGTCACGGCCGACCAGCCGGCCCCCCTGCCGTCGCCAACCCTCCGTCAGCTGGCGGACAACGCGGGCCGGCAAAGCGACCAGCCATTGCCGGACGGCAAATCAGCATTTCGGGCTACCCGGTTCTCACCGTCAGAGACGGGCGGCGAGGAAACCGAGGAAGCGTGGCTAGCCGCCGACGGAAAGGGCCGGGTGCAACGAACACCCGTGTCAGGGCTTCTGAGCTCACGGACATCGGGCACCACCGGTGCGCCGCTGGTCAACCCCGTCGACAACGCCCGCCTGTTCGACGGCCTTTCCTACGACGAACTGCGGTCGCTGCCAACTGATCCCGTGCCGCTGCGCGCCGAGCTTGAGCGGTCCGCCAAGACGAAGGACGTTGCCGCGATCGCCACGCTCGCGGTCCGGCTGATGTCGTGGACTGTGACCCCTCCAAGTGTTCGAGCCGGCGGACTACAGCTTCTCGATAGTCTCGGCTACCAGGCATCGGGCCCGTCGACCGTCAACGCGCAGAGCGGTCCTAGTTGGACGGTCACCGACGTGAACGGCAACCACACCGTGGTCTTCGACGCCGGGACGGCCCGGCCGATCGCATCGTTCGACTCACCTTCGGATGCCAGCCCCGGTGACTCGTCCGCTGCGACGCAGTGGGTCGTGTTTGAACGCGCGGCTGTCTCTGACCCGCCCGCCTGACAGCCCACCGCCGACCGCCGCACCCCCTCCGAGCAGAGCCCCTCTCTGGTTCGCGACGCGAGCTCCAGCGGATCGGGAGTGCCCGGGAACTGAAATGGCAGAGCCTGGCAATACTCAGTCGAACGCGCAAAGTCGGCGGCGGCACGCGTGAATCACCAGACACCCGGGAGTGAACAATGAGGCTCAAGCAACGCGCCCAGATTGCGGTAGCAGTAGCCGTGGCGGCGACACCGATCCTTCCAGTGGCCAGCACCGCGACGGCGAGCGCCGCGAAAGTCACCGATGCCAACGACGTCCCGAGCGACGCCACCCCCTACTGCTCCACCGTGGAGCTATCAGCGGAGCAGTTGAAGGCCGGTGTCACATCCGACGTCAAATGCTTCGCGACGATGGCAGAGTCACTCGCCGCGATCGGCGTGACCGACGTCGCGGTCAGCGACGGCCTGAACGAAGACTTACGTGACGGCGGCGGAGCCCAGACCAACTCGATCGTCACCGGGCTCGTCGGCATCCACTACCAGTCCTACGGCAGCATCGGCACGTCGCTCGCGATCGGCGGAGACGACTGCAACGGGGGTGGCATCAATTTCGCCAACGGGGATCCATGGAACGACACGATCCGTTCAACTCGCCACGAAGGCTGCTCCAAGATCAAATACTGGGTGGACGTCAACCAGGGCGGCGCCTATCAGGTCACGACCGGCGGTGTCGCCGCGCCACGCGACATGAACGCGACGCTCGCCGACAACGTGTCTTCCATCGCCTACTACGGGCCCGCGAACTGATGAGCGCGCTAGCGACCCCCGAGATCCGCGACCTCGACTTCGACTGGTTCCGCGGGCACCTGGAAGCGGCGCTCGGTCGGCCCCTCCCCGGCAGCGACCCCGGGACTCTCCTACATGAAGACCTCGGCTGGGACTCGGTGGACATGCTCGAGGTTCTCGCTGTGCTCGACGCCAACGGCGTCGTCGTTCCCGACGACCTCATCGGCGAACTCCGTACGTTGGGTGACATCCACCACTACCTCGCGAACCTCGCCGGCCCTCGACTCCCGTTTACTGGCAACGCGCTGGCGGGACCCAACGTCCGGTTGGAGCCCATCCGACCGGCCGACCACGACTTCCTGTACTCGCTGTGCGTCGGCGGTGACGCGCTGACACGTTTCCGGCTGCGCGCCAACACACCGAGCCCAGAACAGTTCCATAGGCTCATCTGGGAGCGCGTGGTCGCCCAGTTCATCGTGTACGGCGAACGGGGCCCCATCGGCTGGGTGACGAGTTTCGATCCCGACTACCGGAACCGTCACGTTCACGTCGCCGCGGTTGGTGCCCCGGGCGTGCATAACAACGGTCAGATCGTTCAAGCCACCGCCGTGCTCGTGTCGTTCCTTTTCACCGAGTTCGATTTCCGCAAGATCTACGCGGAGACCCTCCAAGGGACTTTCAGCCGGTTCGCCAGCGGCGCGGGCCGACATTTCCAGGTCGAGGGCCGCCTGTCAGCCCACGAATACGTCAACGGCCACTACGAAGACTTGGTCGTCCTCGGGACCCACCGAGCGCAGTGGCGCGAAGCGCACCGTGCCCTGTTCGGCACGGAGCCCGGATTCTGAGTCGCCGTGGACCGTTCCCTCCATGCGACTGACGGCGCATCACGTTCGCTCTGGAAGAGCGACTAGTGCGACGGGACATCGCGGCGCTCGTACGCGAGCTACGGCAGGTCAGAATGGATCCACTTCGGTTGCGCCGCATCCGGGCGCGTGTGCGCGCCCAGATCTCTCGTGACCCCGGCCCCACGGCACGCGATGTCCCGCCGCCGCGAGATCACCCGAAGCAGGGAGAGTCGTGACCGCCGGCGCGCCCGAGCGTGCCATCACGCCTCCGGTCCTCGTAGACCCGCGCCCCAGGACACCAGTCCTGATGGTGCCGTCGGCAAGGAGGGGTCATGCACGGACCCTGACCAACATCGCCGTACGCCCGTGACAAGAACGGCTGCGGTCCGCACCTTCCGACTGGGCGTGTTGTCCTGTCGGACCACATGCGACCCTCAGCTGATCCGCGAAGTGCAAGCGCTCGAGTCGTTGTGCGCGCGGCTATGGAACCACTGGCGCCGCCACCCGGAGGCAGCGCTGCCGGCTACGGACATGAAGGACCTGCTGGCTGTAAACGACGGCCTAGTCCCCCACCTGCCGTTGCGCTACCACGTGTTCGTGTGGTCGCTGCGCGACGACTTCGTTGCCGCCTACCGATCTGGGTGCGAACAGTCTCCGCCCCGACACGTCCGCAGCTGGTACGAAACCAACCGGCGGATACCTCGACGTCTGCCACCGCCTCGATCCCTCACCGTTTCCGACACCGGACGAATACAAGCTGGACCGTTCGCCTTGCACCTCGACGGATCCAGGCCTGGCCGGGAGCGCAGCCCCGCAGGACTCGTCGTGCAGCGGATCGAGCTGCGCGCCCGCCGCGATCACGTGCGGGTGTGGCTGCACCTCACCGAACGCCATTCGCGACCGGTCGTCACGAACCCGAGTTGCCGTCGTGTCCTGTTGGGCGCCGGCGCCGCGATACACGCCGCCGAAGCCGGTTCCGGAGTCGTTTCGTGGCGCACCGCAGCCCAACAGATGGCCGGGGTCTTCTTCGCGTTCCTGTCAGCTCTGATCGGTGTGTGGTTGTCCGCCGGCTTTGTCCAAGCCACTTCCGCTGGCCAACAGGTCAATGCGACGGTTGACGTCGCGGGCGCCGCGGGTGCTGTCGCCATATGCCTGACATTGGTTTGCGTGGCATTGGTCCTCGCCGCCGTCGGCCCCGCTTTCGCTCGCGGTCTATTCGCGATGTGGCAAGCAAGTCGACGGTGGGCTGTCGCCGCGACCGCGAGCGTCGCCGCTGTCGCCGCGGCTTCGACCGTGAGCGCACTCGTTGCGCTTTTCGTGGTCGTGGTGGTGCTCGGGTTCGTGGGGGCCGCAGTCGTCGAATACGAAGGCGCGAGAGACCCACCGATGCTCTGACGCGCTGGGCCGACAGGGTTCGCATGACTGACGAGCTCCTCAACGCCGACAAACAGACGATCGTGCATCTGCTCCAGAACGTGAACCGCCGGAGGCTGTACCACGCGCCGATGCCGGTCTGCTGCCTGGTGTTCATCGCCGTCGGGCTGCTCGGCGCGCTATCCAAGGGCCACCGCAGCTACCCGCTGTACATGTACGTCGTGGTCGTTGCCGTGTCCTCGGTCTGGTTCGCTCGGGTCCGGCAGTGCCTGCGGATCACCCGTGCTGCATGGGCCGGGGACACCATCCAACTCGCGGTGTTTGCCCGGCGTTTCCGTCGCCTGCACCAGACCCGGTCTGAGGCCGCCGTCGTCGCCTTGGCGGACGCCGTACGAGACCAGACCGACCACCTCCTCCTTCGCGGTAACCGTCAGTTTGCGTCGTCGCGCCCGCCCAACACCGACGTGTTCTGCAGTCAGTCGCCTGGTTCCAACGGACATCTCCGTACCATCCTCGCCATGAGCACCGCCCTCCGCAGACGCAGACCCGGCCCTCCACACGACCTGCCGTTCGGCGGGCGAGGGACCGGAGCGTCCGGAGCAGAAGGAAATGAACATCGATGAGTCCGAGACAATCGCCGACCTACAAGTGCTGTCGGAGCACGCCCGTGCCGCGCTCATCCGCAGTGGTATCACGAGGATGACGCCGACAATGATCGACAGTGAACTTCGAGTCGTGACGGAGCGATCCGTATGGCTAATCCGCTCCGACCGGTACCTGCGCCTGCCGTTGACCGAAACGGAGCGCGCACAGAATCTGGCGATCGACAGCCGACTGGACGACGCCCGCTGGCACGGGCTGCGAGAGGCGTGGTGGTGCTGGGACACGAACGGGGAGCTGCGTGTGCGGCTCCTGCCGGTGTCCGGCCCGGAACACGGCGCCGGCGTGCTCACCGGCGTGGTCACCGACTATCGGACCCACCGGTGATGGTCTCGCCAATTGGCGAAAACCGTTACCACGTCAGCCGCCCGCCGGCGTTGAAGGGGTCCGTCAGCCTGCCTTCCCCGCCTACACGAGCAGTGAAGTGCCCGGTTACGCGCCCCCGCCGGCATGGTGATGTTAGGTCCGGCAGCACACCCGTGGCGCGCGCCGTTCTGACCCATGACGCGAGCCTCGTCGTCGACGAATTCGTAGGTTCGGCCCGCGCCCCAGCACGGTCGAGATGGGCGGCGCCGCCTGTGGACCCCGGGGCGGGCCGCGCGTGACCACGGACCCGATCGTTCCGATCGTCTTCGTCCGGTACGCAGGGCCCGTCGACGTCGACGACTACTACGGGTCGACTTTCGCGGACCCGATCGATGTCGCCGCGTTGGACAGCATCCGACCGGGAATCGTCGAATGGGTACGCACCGCCAACGCATCCGACGCGATCGAGGTACGGATCACCCCCGACGAAAGGGACGCGTTCTACGCCGTCAAAGTGGATGACCGGTTCCGCCAGCAGATCGCCGACGAACGAGTCGCGGCCTCGAACAGGACCCGCGAGACGTGGGAAGTCATGTACCGGTTCGAGAAGGACGAGTGGCGGCGCAGGGCCTGTGACCTCGACGCTGCCGTCGCCTATCTCGCCGGTGGCTGGCGAGTCGCCGACGTACCGTGCCGCCCCGCCGACGAAGCCACAGCGCCACACGCCACTATCGTCGTTCGTTCGCTATCCGCCGGCATCGATCCGGGACCACCGATCCTCTACCCGGCCGGGGTCACAATTTCGGGACGTCCATGTGGACCGTGACGGACCGTGCCGGGTCGGCGAACAGATCGCCCAGCGAGTCACGCACGGCCGCCGGTGCGGCGGGCTAGAAGCGATAGTCGACCTGAACCCGGACCCGATCGTCGACGTCCTCACCGAAGTCGCGTTCAAGGTGGCCGAACGGTACGGCGGTGACACCGCGGTCGCGGACTTCGTTGCCGGCAACGTGAACCAGCCGGCACCAGCGGCACGCTGAACAGGGCTGGCCACGTTCCGCCCACGCGGCCTTGAACGCCGCGGGCGCCCGCGTACACGCGACTGTCGATCGTCCATTCGCCCACTCCGTCCGTCGTGTCCAATTTTTACCCTGGGGTAGAAATTGGACTACGGTCACGGCGTTATGGCACGGGGACGACCACCGGCGACGCCGGCGACGGATGAACGGGTGGGCCGCCTGGTCGCCGAACTGGTGCGAGTCCGCGACGAGAAGGGGTGGAGCGTGCAGCAGCTGTCCGATGCGTCGGGGGTCGGCTACGAGACGATCCGCACGCTGCTGGGGCCACCGAAACCGGGACGCAACCGGCAGGGACCGAGCTTCTTCGTCGTCGCCGACGTCGCCGCCGCCCTGAAGGTGCCGCTTCCCAAACTCGACCGGGCCGCCCGATGAACACCGCCGACGCCGTGACGATGGTCGGCGACCGGTTCGGCTGGTCCGGTCAACCGGTCGAGGTCGCAGCACCTCACGGCACCGTGTGGGTGTTCGCCGAACTCGACGAGTTCGAACACGACGACCGCCGTGACCGTGACGTCGGTTCGGTCACCGACCTGGCGGTCCTCGCCGCGTTGACCGAGCTCCCCCACCAGATGCCGGTCCCCGCTGCCAGCCTCGCCCCTCACACCCGACAGGTGCTGGACACGGCACCACCCGGCATCGTCCGCGCATCCGATGACGGTCACGTTGAACGGCTTGTACGGCGCCCGGTGCGCGTCCACGGAGCGGTCGCGGCGGGCCGCTGGTCCACCGTTAACCGGCACGTCGGTGCGTTCGGGACGCTCGCCGAAGTCGCGGTCCTTACCCGCCAACGCCCCCGCCCGGCTGGCGGTCCGACGCTCCAAGCCGCCGTGTGGGGGCAGGGGCTCGCGTTCTGGGCGCCGGACGACACGATCGAGGTCGTGCAACACCCGGAACCGTCGCTGCGGCTGCCTGGGGCATATCAGTGGTGGCTGACCGAGATCGTGTACTGGGCGATGACCGCCCGGACGGTTACAGCGTCGCCCACTGCTTGATCTGCGGGGTCGCCTCGAACCGCGGGTCATGAGTCCTGCCGGCCAGGTGCGTGCCGTACGCGACGGCGGCCTGGCACATGGACTTCCATTCGGTACGCCGCCGCCGGGCTGGCATCGACCGCAGGTGCGCAACGATCGCGTTGACCGTCACCTGGTTGTGGTCGCGGACCTGCGCCGACCATTGCTCACTGTTGAACCGCGATAGCGGCTGCCCGCCACAGCACGACAGGTGACAGACCGGCACCAGGTTGTTGGGGAGGCTCATGAGCGACGACCCCAGCTTGAAGCCGAGCAGGTCCCGCATGATCGCCGACGGGGTCTTGTCCCCCGGGGCGCCGGTGTTCTTCTTGCCGCCCGGGATCTGAAAATGGCGGGTCGAGGTGCCGGTGCCGATCGCGGTCCACGACGCCCCGTGCACTGAACCACCGACTGCACCCAGGTCGCTGCGCAGCACGGCGACGTCACCGAGCCCGTGCAACAGGTGCACGTACCCCTTCACCGCGCCGACCGCGGCCAACGGATCCGCACGGTGACCGAACGCCAACGCCACCCGCATCCCCGCGTCCGCGTCGGTGCGCAGCGCCGTGATCACATCCTGCGCGTTCCGCAGCCACCGGGCATCCAAATACAAGTTGATCCGACCGACCCCCGGGGCGCCCGCCACCCATGTCGCCTGCTCCGCGATCACCCGGGTCAACGTCGCCCGGTCCCCGGCCGGCACGAACTCGCCCGGCGAAAGGAACTCGGTCACGCCCGCCGACTGTTCCCGTTCCAACCATTCGCACACCCCGAACAGATTCGCTGGCGGTGCCACGGCGACCGCCTTGCCCATCGCCGGGTCCAAGACCAGCCACCCGCTGTAGCCGTGCTTGCGGAGCCGGACGCCCATGTCCGCACCGGACTTGCCGTGCACGACGATCCCGCCGGCATTCGCCGCGAGCGTCGTGCACTCGTCCTCGGTCAGCGACGTCGACGGATACCAAACCACGGGCATCGAAAGGGGCCGTCGGACCGCCGGTACCGGGGCGGTGGGGGTAGCAGCCATAGCGGCGTGCCTCCTAGTCAGCAGCGCAACCCGGACCTCGCCTCACGTACCGCAACGACCCGAATTCCACTCGTGTAATTCATTCCACGGTAGCTGCCCCCTACGACAACCCCAACTACATACCGTGGATCTGCGGGCGCGCCTTAGGACAGGATCCGATCGCATTCGGCCATCACCAGCGACGTGTACAGCACGACCCGCCGCCCGCCATCCCAGGTCAACGAGTCGCCGTCCTTCTGCTCGCCGTGCTCCTGGCGTTGCACGATCCCGTTGACGCCTTCCCGTACGTCACCAGCGCCTCCAACAACGCCTGACTGGACGACAGGTCCGCCTTCCGGGCGTCGATCACCGGATGCGACCGGTTGATCGTCTTCGCCCCATCTGGGTTCACGTCCTGTGCGGCACTTGGTGGGGGTCGGCGTTGATCTTGTCGAGGGTGCAGCGCCGAGCGCGGTCGTCGAGCCCGAGCCGGTCAACGAGCCCGGCGGTGAGGGCGCTGCGCTTTTGCATGTTCGCGGTGGTCGGCGGGCGCTCTCTTGTGGCGGCCCGAAACCTTCAACTGACACGACCGCACGTTGTGACCCGCCGACGGTG
>Ga0209023_10006790_pt1 | contig 11948 bp, 8 predicted proteins | sample LakOneMetagenome_FD_187468 | JGI IMG/M metagenome (GOLD analysis project Ga0209023, IMG submission 187468) | Freshwater and sediment microbial communities from Lake Erie, Canada (SPAdes) (version 2) | ecosystem: Environmental > Aquatic > Freshwater > Lentic | place: Lake Erie, Canada | collected...
GGCACCGAAACCCAAGGTTCCCGGCATCGTCAAGGGCATGGGGGTCACCTTCAAGGAGATGACCCAGACCATCTGGCCCGGCGAAGGCGCCAAGCGCTTCTTGCAGCCCCCGTCGCCCGCCAAGGGTGCGGCCACGGTGCAGTACCCGCATGAGAAGGAAGCCCCGCCCGCTCGGGCCCGGGGCGTCATCGCCCTCAAGGAAGACAACTGCACCGTGTGCATGTTGTGCGCCCGCAGCTGCCCCGACTGGTGCATCTACATCGAGGGCCACAAGGAGAAGGCACCGCCGCGCCGCCCCGGTGGCAAGGAGCGCACCGTCTCGGCGCTCGATCGCTTCGACATCGACTACTCGCTGTGCATGTACTGCGGCATCTGCGTCGAGGTGTGCCCCTTCGAGGCCCTGTTCTGGAGCCCGGAGTTCGAGTACTCCGAGCCCCGCATCGCCGATCTCCTCCACGACAAGTCCCGCTTGGGCGAGTGGATGGAGACCGTCCCGGACTTCGAGCCCTACGAGGCCGGTTCGAGCGCCAAGGTCAAGAAGGTCCCGCGGTGACCCTTCTGCTCGCCGCGGCCCAGAACGCCGACGCGCCCATCTACGTGGCGCAGAACGTGGCCTTCTCCATCATCGCTGCGATGATGATCTTCGCCGCGGTCCGACTTGTGACCACGGACAACGTGGTGCACGCCGCGGTCTACCTGGTGCTGGTGCTCGCCGGCGCCGCAGCCCAGTTCATCCTGCTGGGGGCCGAGTTCATCGCCATCACCCAGGTGCTGGTCTACATCGGTGCCATCGTGGTGCTGTTCCTCTTCGGCATCATGCTCACCAAGGCACCCATGTCCGGCGAGGAGAAGCTCAGCCGGGACAACTGGCTCGTCGGCGGACTCACCGGGTTGGTGCTGCTGGGCCTGCTGGCGTGGTCGCTCATCGACAGCTTCGGTCGCGACAAGCTGCCGCAGAACCTGCAGCCCACCGACACCCGAGCCCTCTCCAACTCGATCTTCGGCACCTACCTGCTGCCGTTCGAGGTCATCTCCGTGCTCCTGCTCGCTGCGCTCATCGGCGCCATCGTGATCGCCCGACGGGACTGAGGCGCCATGTTGCTCAACCAGTTCCTCCTGCTCGCCGCGGTGCTCTTCTGCATCGGTGTCTACGGCGTGATCTCCCGCCGCAACGGCGTGATGGTCCTCATGTCGATCGAGCTCATCTTGAACTCCGTCAACCTCAACCTGGTGGCCTTCAGCGCCATGCACTCCAGCGCGCTGGGCGTTCCCAACGTGTCGGGCCAGGTATTCGCCCTGTTCGTGATCGCGGTTGCCGCCGCCGAGGTCGGCGTAGGCCTGGCCATCGTGTTGGCGATCTTCCGCACCTATCGCAGTGTCGACCTCGATGAGGTCGACCTCATGAAGGGCTGACCGTGCTCACCCACGCGTGGATCATCCCGCTCGTTCCGGCTCTGTCGTTCGTCCTCATCTTGGCGTTCGGCAAGAAGCTGCCGCGTGGCGGCTCGGAGATCGGCATCGCCTCGGTCGCCATCTGCTTCGTGCTCGCGCTCAGCGTGGGTGCGGGCTGGATCGGTCGCGTCAACAACCCGCCGCCCCTGGTGCGCAACAGCGATGCCGTGGCCACCGCCGAGGGCCATGGCGCCGGCTCCGAAGCGTCCAGCACCCAGGCGTCCGGCTCGGAGGGTCACAGCTCCGAGGCCTCCAGCGAAGGGGGCGAGGAGCACGAGCAGGTCACGCCTCCCGTGGTGCGCCAGATCACCTGGTTCCAGAACCAGGGCGTGACCATCAAGGTCGGCACCATGATCGACGGCCTGAGCGCCCTGCTGGTGGTCGTCGTCACCTTCATCTCGCTGCTGGTGCACGTCTTCTCCACCGACTACGTGGCCGGGGACCGTCGCTACACCCACTACTTCGCCTTCCTCAGCTTGTTCACCGCCTCCATGCTGTTCTTCGTGTTGGCCAACAACACGCTGCAGATGATCGTGGGCTGGGAGCTGGTGGGCGTTTGCAGCTTCGGTCTGATCGGGCACTGGTGGGAGGAGAAGGCCAACTCCGATGCCGCGCTCAAGGCCTTCCTCACCAACCGCGTGGGAGACGTCGGCCTGCTGTGCGGGATGATCGTCTTGTACTTCGCCGCTGGTCACAGCTTCGACACCATCCGCATCAACACCATGGCGAACCAGGGAGCCATCTCCCACACGCTCTTGTTGGTGGCCTCGCTGTCGCTCATGACCGCAGTGATGAGCAAGTCGGGCCAGTTCGTGCTCCACACCTGGTTGCCCGACGCCATGGCTGGTCCCACGCCGGTGTCGGCGCTCATCCACGCCGCCACCATGGTGGTGGCCGGCGTCTACATGATCGCCCGGCTCTACGGCGTCTTCTTCAACGGCTTCCAGATCGGCAACTCCAACATCAACGCCATGGCGTTGATCGGCGCCATCACCGTGGTGTTCGGTGCGCTGCTGGCCTTCGTTCAGTCCGACATCAAGAAGGTGCTGGCCTACTCCACCATCAGCCAGCTCGGCTACATGGTCATGGCCTTGGGCGTGGGGGCCTGGACCGCCGCCATCTTCCACCTCTTCACCCACGCCCTGTTCAAGGCCTGCTTGTTCCTCGGTTCGGGCTCGTTGGCCCACCACATCCACTCGTTCGACATGAAGAAGGACATGGGTGGCATGCGCAAGCGCATGCCCATCACCTTCGCCACCTTCATCGCCGGCACGCTCGCCCTCATGGGCTTCCCGCTGGTCACCGCAGGGTTCTGGTCCAAAGACGAGGTGCTGGCCGGCGCCAACCAGCTCGGTGGTCACGGCGGCTACAAGGTCATGGTGGTCATGGGCCTCATCGGCGCCGTGTGCACCTGCGCCTACATGACTCGAGCCATCTGGTACGTGTTCTACGGCGAGCCCCGCGGCAAGTCGGCGGAGATGGACCTCCACGAGAACGGTCCCCGCATCGTGGTTCCGCTGATCATCCTCGCCGTCGGCGCCATCGTGGCCGGCTGGTCCAACCTGCCCCACAAGATCTTCGGGATCGTCACCCCAGACTGGGCCTCGCTCAAGTTCGAACACTACGTGGAGCCCACCGGGGCCTACTTCCCCAGTGCGGACCTCGGGTTCAACCACCCCACGTTCGTGCCGTGGATCGCGCTCGTCTCACTGGGTGCGATCGTGCTCGGCGCCGGCGGTGCGTACCTCTGGTACTGGAAGGACCTGGGCCCGCACGGCATCACCGAGCGCAACCGCTTCGCTCGGGCCGGATACAAGATCCTCGAGAACAAGTACGGGCTCGACATCCTCTACACCGACATCATCGCCGGTGGGACCAAGGGTCCCATCGCCAAGGGCGCCTACTGGTTCAACCAGAACGTGATCGACGGCGTGGTCAATGGCGCCGCCACCGCGGCTCGCACCACCGGCAACTGGGTCTACAAGTACATCGACCAAGGCGTGGTCGACAACGTGGTGAAGGGCTCCGGCATCGCTGCTGAAGGCTCTGGTGAGGTGTTGCGCAAGACCCAGACCGGCAAGGTCCAGGCCTACGGCGCCTATTTGTTCCTGGGGGCCGCAGTTCTGGCCGCCATTCTCGTAGTGATCGCAAGTTGAGGACGAGGGAGTCACAGTGAAGGACCTGCTCAACGGCTGGGGGCCAACGGTCGCCGTGTTCCTACCCCTGGTGGGAGTCGCGGTGATGCTGGCCATCCCCAAGTCGGAGGAGACCCTGCACAAGGTGGTGGCTTTGGTCACCAGCCTGGCGGTGTTCGTCATCGGGATCGGCATGCTCGTCGACTTCGATTACGACCACACGGCCAAGTTGCAGTTCCTCGTCGACAAGACCTGGATCGAGATGATCAACAGCCGCTACATCATGGGCGTCGACGGCATCTCGCTCCCCCTGATCCTGCTCACCATGTTCGTGGTGCCGCTCGTGATCATCTACTCGTGGGACCACTTCCCTGAGCCCCACAACCCCAAGGCGTTCTTGATCCTGATCCTGATCCTCGAGGTCGGGATGATCGGGACCTTCGTGGCTCAGGACCTGCTCTTGTTCTTCGTGTTCTTCGAGCTCGTGCTGCTGCCGATGTACTTCATGATCGGCGTCTACGGCGGCGAGCAGCGGAAGTACGCGTCGCTCAAGTTCTTCCTGTACACCGCGTTCGGTTCGGCCCTGATGATCGTGTCCATCCTGGCCACGTACTTCTTGTCGCCCAAGATCCCGATCGACGGCCACCTGATGCACACGTTCTCGATGATCGAGCTGTCGCACTGGCACGGCGCCGGGTTGGCTCGTGGCACCGTGATCTTGATCTTCGGCGGCTTCTTCATGGGGTTCGGCATCAAGGTGCCCATGTTCCCCTTCCACACCTGGCTGCCCGATGCCCACACCCAGGCTCCCACGCAGGGCTCGGTCATCCTGGCTGCGGTGCTGCTGAAGCTGGGCACCTACGGCTTCATCCGCATCGCCATCCCGATCCTTCCGGTCGGCGCCAAGGCCTGGGCCCCCTGGATCGGTGGCCTGGCAGTCATCGGCATCATCTACGGCGCCTTGGGTTGTCTGGCCCAGACCGACATGAAGCGCCTGATCGCCTTCTCCTCGGTGGCCCACATGGGCTACGTGATGCTGGGCATCGCCACGCTCACACCGTTCGGCCTCAACGCCGCGGTGTTCGGCATGGTGGCGCACGGCCTCATCACCGGCATGTTGTTCTTCCTGGCCGGCTCGGTGAAGGACCGGTTCCACACCCTGGAGATCAAGCGCCTCGGTGGCTTGCTGCTCCAGGCACCGCACATGGGTTGGCTGTTGGCCTTCACCTGCATGGCCTCGCTCGGCCTTCCCGGCCTGGCCGGGTTCTGGGGTGAGTTCCCGGCGATCTTGTCGGCCTACCAGCCGGCCGCAGGCCTGCCCGTCGAGCTGTTCCGTGGCTTCATGGTGATCGCCGCCATCGGTACGGTCTTCGCCGCCGGCTACCTCCTCTGGCTCCTCCAGCGCGTCGCCTTCGGCACGCCCACCGAGGAGTTCGAGAAGGAGCACATCCACGACATGCACTTCACGGACTACCTGGCGTGGACGCCCATGATCGTGATGATCCTGGTGCTCGGCATCTACCCCAACCTGCTGTTCAAGATCACTGACGGTGCGGTCATGCACTCCCTGATCCACGTGGCGGGTCACTGATCATGCTCGCCGCCCTGTCCGCCGTGGGATCCGCGTGGGTCCAGCCCCAGATCGATTGGCACGCGCTCGCGCCCGAGCTGATCGTGGTGGTCACCATCGTGATCGCCCTGCTGGTGGATCTCGGCAGCTCCGAGGGCAGCAAGTGGACGGTGTCGTCCATCGCCGGCATCGGCCTGCTGGCAGCCATGATCCCCGTGATCTCCCTGGCCACCGATGACGTCACCCGGTCGATGTTCGGTGGGGCGTACGTGGTCGACGACTTCGCCCTGCTCCTCAAGGCCCTCTTCTTGATCGCGGGCTACCTCACGATCCTGTTGTCCACCAACTACGTGGCCGAGGGCGACTACTACGAGGGCGAGTACTACGTCCTCCTGCTGTCGTCGGTGCTCGGCATGATGATGATGGCGTCGTCTCGCGACCTCATCTCCATCTTCGTGGCCCTGGAGATGCTCTCCATCCCGGCCTACCTGCTGGCCTCGTGGCGCAAGCGCACCCAGACCGGCATCGAGGCCGGCATGAAGTACTACCTGATGGGCGTGTTCGCCACGGCCGTCATGCTCTACGGCATGTCGCTGATCTACGGCGGTACCGGCTCCACCCTGCTCACCGAGATCGGCCACGGGCTCAACGGCTCCTTCGGCGACAAGCCCAACGCCGTGGTGGGCATCGTGTTCACCCTGGTCGGTTTCGCCTTCAAGATCTCCGCGGTGCCGTTCCACAACTGGGCACCCGACACCTACGAGGGCGCGCCCACGCCCATCACGGCGTTCTTGTCGGTGGCCTCGAAGTCGGCTGGCTTCGTCGCCATCCTGGAACTGATCTACGTCGGCTTCTACGGCCGCACCGACACCATCCGTCCCCTGATGTTCGTGCTCGCCGTGCTCACCATGACGGTGGGCAACGTCATCGCCCTGCGCCAGACGAACATCGTGCGCCTGTTCGCCTATTCGTCGGTGGCCCAAGCCGGGTTCATCCTGGCTCCGCTCGCCGTGGTGGGTACCGGCGGCCTGGGAACCGCCCACAAGATCCTGTCCTCCATCGTGATGTACCTGATCGTGTACACCGTGATGAACCTCGGGGCGTTCGCGGTGATCATCACCGTGAGCCGACGGATCACGTCGGGGGAGATCAAGGACTGGGGCGGGTTGTTCACCTACGCGCCGGGCTTGGCCGTCGCCATGGGAGTGTTCCTCTTCGGCTTGGGCGGCATCCCGCCGGCGGCCGGCTGGTTCGCCAAGTTCCAGCTGTTCGGCTCGGTCCTGAGCGCTGGCACCACCGCGGCCTACATCATGGCCGTGGTCATGGCGGTCAACTCCGTGATCAGCCTGGCGTACTACCTCAACGTCATGCGCACCATGTTCATGGACGACGTGCCTGACGGCGATCTCACGCCCATCAAGATCCCCGTGCCGCTCGGCGCCGCCGTCGGCCTGGCCTTCTGCGCCACCATGGTCGTGGGCATCGTCCCGGGCACCGTCGCCGATCTGGCCAACGGCGCGACGTTGGCCTTCTTGCCGGGTCGCTGACCTGAACGACCTCGAGGCCGCCCTCGTCGAGCACATCGCCGAGCACGGGCCCTTGGGTTTCGACGACTACGTGGCCAACGCGCTCTACGCGCCCGGTCTCGGCTTCTACACCCGCGGCGGCGGGGCGGGCCGGCGACGAGACTTCCTCACCAGTCCCGAGGTCGGGCCGCTGTTCGGCCACGTCGTGGCCAATGCCCTGGACAGCTGGTGGGACGATCTCGGCCGACCAGATCCGTACGTGGTGGTCGACGCCGGCGCCGGGCCGGGCACCTTGGCCAGGACGATCCTCGCCGCATCACCGCGATGCGCCGACGCGCTGGAGCTGGTGCTCGTCGAGGTGGCAGAAGTCCAGTGGTCCAGCCACCCTGCCGGCCTCTCGAGCCGGGCCGACCTGCCGGGTCCGGGCGAGCTGGGTCCAGGGCCGGTGGTGGTGCTGGCCAACGAACTGCTCGACAACCTCCCGTTCGGGTTGGTCGAGCTCACCGAAGAAGGTTGGTGCGAGCTGGTGGTGGGCGCCACCGAGCTCGATGGGCCGTCCCACGCCGGGGCGCCGGGCATCGGTTCGCACCTGGCTGAGATGTTGGTCCCCCTCGAGCCTCGCCGGGCCGGCTGGTGCTGGGGCCGAGCCGGTCGGGAGGCCGACATCGGGACTCGGATGCCGATTCAGGCCGATGCGGCAGCGTGGCTCGACGCCGCCCTGCTCCTGGCCAACGGCGGGCGCGTGGTGGCGATCGACTACGCCAGCACCACCCGCGAGATGGCTCGGCGTCCTTGGCAGGAATGGCTCCGCACCTATGCCGGCCACGACCGCGGAGGTCACCCCCTCCAGGAGCCCGGCCAGGCCGACATCACCGTGGAGGTGGCAGTGGATCAGCTCGCCACCGTGGCCGAGCCCAGCCTCCAGAGGTCGCAGGCAGACTTCCTGCAGGCCCACGGGATCGAGGCGCTCGTGGAGGAGGGGGCGGCCACCTGGAATGCCCTCGGCATCGCAGGCGGGCTCGAGGCCATCGCCGCTCGGAGCCGGGTGCACGAGGCCGAAGCCCTCACCGATCCCGGCGGGCTCGGGGCGTTCCAGGTCCTGGAGTGGCTCGGCTGATCGGTTCCGTCGGCCGTTCAGGTGCGGGCCGGCGGGTGCCCCACGATGCGGGCGTACGATCGTGGGTCAGTTGCACCCTCGGTGTTGATGACCAGCACCGAGGCATCCGGTGGGAGCAGGTCGGGGGCCACCTCCACCAGCGAGCGAAGTCCGGCGAGTCCGGAACCCCCGGTCTCGCCGGCGGTCACCCCGATGGTGTCGAGGTAGATCATGGCCCGCTCGGCCGCGGCATCGGTGACGGCCACGAACACATCGGTGCCGCGGTGCAGGTCGGGCCAGGCCAGGTCGGAGACCCGACCGCAGTTGAGGCCGGCCATGAGCGACCCGTGCGGACCCGGGACCTCCACGGGATGGCCCGCATGGGCCGATCGCATGGCGCAGGCCGCGCTGGTCGGCTCGACGACGATGACCATGGGATCGACGTGGGCGCCATCCCAGCGCCACCGGATGGCTGCGGCGGCCAGCGCACCCACACCGACTTGGGCCATCACCACGTCGGGAGGTGCGGCGTGAGATGCGGCCAGCTGCTCGGCCACCTCGTCGAAGATCGTGGCGTATGCGTCGATGACCCAACCCGGAATCACGTCGTAGCCGGGCCACGACGTGTCGGATACCACCACGTGGTCGCTCGAAGCCCGAGCGGCGGCGATCTCGACCGCTCGGTCGTAGCTCCCATCGACGACGGTCATATCGGCCCCCTCCGAGGCGATGGCGTCGATCCTGGCCACCGCGGTCCCGGCCGGCACCAAGATCTCCGAGCGCAGCCCGAAGAGGCGGGCGGTCCGGGCCACGGCTCGGCCGTGGTTGCCGTCGGTGGCGGCCACCAGCGTGAGCGGCCCCACGGGCTCGATCGCCGTCGCCAGGTCGTCCACCGTCGTCCAGGCCGGCTCGTGGCCGAGCCGATCCACCACGACGCGGTAGCTGGCCCAAGAGGCTCCGAGCATCTTGAACGCGGGCAGCCCGAGGCGGGCCGACTCATCCTTCACCCACACCCGACCCACGCCCAGCGACGCGGCCAGGCTGGGAGCGTGCACAAGCGGTGTCGGCCGGTACCCGGGCAATCGCCGGTGGAACGCTCGAGGGGAGCCTGCGCCGGGGGTGGGTCGGTCAGGAGCGGCGGCGCGCACGCGCGCCGGGTTCACGAAGATCTCGGTCTCGGACATGGTGGTGGGCTCCGGAACGGTGTGAGCGGGGCGTTGCCCGTCAGGCGACGGCGTCGGCCCCGTTGGTGCGGAGCCATGCATCCACGGAGTTTGTCGCACGGGCCTTCATCGCATCGGGTGCACCGCTGGCCGTGATCGAGGTCTGCGCCACCGCGGCGAGCTGATCGTCGGTCAAGCCCATCTCGCGTCGGCAGGACTCATACTCCTCGAGCAGGCCCGGCCCGAAGAGCAGCGGGTCGTCCGCGTTGATCGAGCAGGCCACGCCGGCGGCGAGCAGGTCGGGCAGCGGGTGGTGGGCCAGGTCGTCGACCACGCTGAGGGCAACGTTCGACGTGGGGCACACGTCGAGGCACACGCCGGCCTCCGCCAGGCGCACCACCAGGTCGGGGTCCTCCACCGCTCGGACGCCGTGCTGGATCCGACTGGCGGACAGGGCGGTCAGCGCGCCGTAGACGCTGGCCGGGCCTTCGAGCTCCCCGGCGTGCGGCACGCTCAGGAGCCCACCCTCGATCGCGATGCGAAACGCGGTGCTGAACGGCTCGGGCGGGTGGTTCGTCTCGTCGTTCACCAGGCCGAACCCCACCACGCCATCAGCGGCGTAGCGAACGGCGAGGCGGGCCTGCTCCTCCGCGATGTGGGGATCGAGGGTGCGATTCGATGACATCACCAGGCCGGTGCCGACGTTGTGCCGACACGACGCCCGGGCGAGCTCATCGAGGATGATCTCGAGTACCGCTTCGTCGTTGCCGAGCCGGTCACGGTGGTTCGGGATGTACGTGGTGGGCTCGATCCAGACCGCACCGGCGTGGGCCGCGTCGGCCACCACCTCATCCACGAGTCGTCGCAGGTCGGCCTCGGTCCGAAGGACGGCGCAGGCGGCGACGTAGGTGTCGATGAACTGATCGAAGCTCCCGAACGTGCCGGTCGGCGGGACCGCGTACCCCGCGGCAGCGGACAGATCGGCCAGCGTGGACGGGCGCATCGCTCCCTCGAGGTGCACGTGGAGGTGGGCCTTGGGGAGCAGCGCCAGGTCTCGCATGAGCATGACGCTACGCAGCCTGGGTTTCGTCCTTGTTGCGGCTTGACGAAGGTGACGTGCACCGCAACACTCGATTTGGCCTGCTGTCGTTGCCTGGCGGGCCTCGTGGGGGTGCTGATGGCAGGGCGAGATCCAGCGGGTCCTCCGATCGTGCCTGCCCACGCAGACCGGGCTGAGCGCGCCGCCAAGGTGGCTTGGCTCGGCACGATCGCCCTCTTCGCTGGGCTCACCGACGCCGCCCTCCGCGTCCTGGCCGAGGCGGCCGAGACGCTGACCATCCTGGGTGGCGAGGTGCTCATGCGCCAGGGCGATCCGGCGGACTGCCTGTACGTCGTGCAGACCGGTCGACTGCAGGTGGTGGTGCTTCGCGACGACGGAACCGAAGCTCGGGTGGGCCACGTGGGGCGGGGGGAGGTGGTCGGCGAGATGGCCATCATCGCCGACGAGGTGCGGGCCGCCACGGTGCTCGCCGACCGAGACTGCGAGCTGGTGCGCATCCCCACCCGTGCGTTCGACGACCTGGTTGCGGCGGACCCTGCGGTCATGCGTCGGATCACCACGCAGGTGATCGGCCGCATGCGACGGTCGCTCCAGGCCGGACCGACCGCCCCGCCTCGAGCGACGGTGACGGTGGTGGGCTTGAGCGATCACCCGTCGGCGACGCGGGTGGCCGCCAGGCTCGGTGCGGCCATCGCGGCTCGGGTACCGGGGGCGGTCACGGCCTCTCGCGTCGATGCCGCTGCCGCGCTGGGGAGCCCCGAGGACCAGGACATCGGATCCCAGGAGGCCACGAGCCGGTGGGCGGCGGAGCTGGAGCGCCGCCATCCGCTCGTGGTGTTCGCCGCCGATCACCGTGATGAGGCGTGGACCCGGCGTTGCACGCGGCAGTCCGACCTGGTGCTGCTCGTGGCCGAGGGCAGGGGACACGCCGAGCTCCGACCGATCGAGTCGGCCGCGAGCGATCGGCAGCACGCCGTCGGTGCCCGAGTCGAGCTGGTGCTGGTGCGCCCGGCGTGGCTCGAAGACGCCCGAGGGACCGAAGCATGGTTGGCGCAACGGACGGTGGACGGTCACCACCACGTGCGCGACGGTGACGAGGGCGACATCGCTCGGGTCGCCCGCCTGGTCACCGGTCAAGCGGTGTCTCTGGTGCTCAGTGGCGGCGGGGCCCGTGGCATCTCCCAGGTGGGGGTGATCCGGTCCTGTCACGAGCTCGGGGTTCCTGTCGACGCCGTCGGTGGAACGAGCATCGGATCGCTGGTCGGGTGCCTCGTTGCACGCGGATGGCCGTGGGATCGGATCGAGCGAGCGTTGCGCCTCGGGGTTGCGGAGGGCCGTCTCATCGGACCGACCGTCCCGCTGGTGTCCCTGGCCTCTGCTCACCGCATCACGCAGCGCCTTCGCCTGGCCTCGGACGACCTGGATGTGGAGGACCTGCATCTCGACTACTTCTGCGTGTCCACCAACCTGTCCCGCAAGGAGGCCAAGGTGCACCGCACCGGACCCGTGTGGCGTGCGGTGCGAGCCAGCCTGGCCATCCCTGGACTGTTCCCGCCGGTTCCCGACGGCGATGACGTCCTGGTCGACGGTGGGCTCCTCGAGAACTTCCCGGTCGCCCGGATGCGCGGCCACCATCCTGGATCGACGGTCGTGGGGGTCGACGTCGGTGCCCGACGGGACCTTCCCGCCGCGGGGTTGTCCGATTCCTGCGAGCTTCCAGCGTGGGATGGGGTGAAGGCGCTGGCCAGCCGACGCTCCAGCCGCAACGAGGTGAGCCTGGCGCGAGTGATGGCCCGGGTGGCCGAGCTGGGCCTCCAGCCCGAACGCACCGGCGTGCCCGATGTGGTGATCGAACCGCCGGTCCGGGATCTGGCGATCCTGGAGTTCGATCGCTTCGACGAGCTGGTCGAGCGGGGCTACGCCGAGGGCAATCGGGTGCTGTCCGC
>Ga0209023_10006791_pt1 | contig 11948 bp, 11 predicted proteins | sample LakOneMetagenome_FD_187468 | JGI IMG/M metagenome (GOLD analysis project Ga0209023, IMG submission 187468) | Freshwater and sediment microbial communities from Lake Erie, Canada (SPAdes) (version 2) | ecosystem: Environmental > Aquatic > Freshwater > Lentic | place: Lake Erie, Canada...
ACTGCATCCGTCGGGTGGCCGATGGCCAATCCCTTCTCGACCCGTCGGTGTCCGCCCGGGTGATCGAGCGGCTGCGGGCCGGGCCAAGGGAAGATCCCCGGCTGGCCACGCTGACCCAGCGCGAGGCGGAGATCCTCGACCTGGTGGCCGAGGGGCTCACCAATCGCCAGATCGGCGAGAGCTTGCACCTGGCCGAGAAGACGGTGAAGAACAACGTGTCGAACGTGTTGATGAAGATGGGCATGCAGCGGCGGACCCAGGCCGCGGTGTACGCCGCCCGCCAAGCCGATCGACGACCGGCTGGCTCCTAGGCAGGGGCCGCGTCCAACGGCACCCGCCAGCGCAGGCGGCTGCCGCCCTGGGGCCTGGACCCGAAGGCGCAGGTGCCGCCCAGCTCGAGGGCTCGAGACTCGAGGTTGACCAACCCGTGCCCGTCGATCCGTTTCGGTCCCGGACCGGGGCCGTCGTCGTCCACCATGACGTCGAGCCAGCCGTCGGCGATGGCCACGACCACCATCGCCTTGGCGCCGGGTGCATGGTGCGCGACGTTGGACAGGCCCTCGCGGACCACCGCCACCAGGTGGCTCAGCGCGTCGCCCTCCAGCAGCGTGTCGACCGGTCCGTCGAACTGGAACGTCGGCCGGGAACCGAGCGCAGCGGCCAGTTCGTCACCCAGGGCCAGCAGCGCTCGACGCGGGCTGCTGGCCGACAGGTCGTGGGACTGGAGCTCGAAGATCGAGGTGCGGATCTCACGCGACGTGAGGTCGAGGTGATCGATCGCCGCCTCCACACGGGCCCGGACCTCGGGCTCGTCGATGTCGCGGGCCGCAGCCTGCAGCGACAGGCCGGCGGCGAACAGTCGCTGGATCACCGTGTCGTGGAGGTCTCGGGCGATGCGCTCGCGGTCGCGGACGAGATCCAGCTCACGGGTCCGGGCGTGAAGACGAGCGTTGTCGATGGCGACCGCCGCCGCCGCCGCCAGGCCGGTGGCCAGTTCCTCGTCCTCCTCGGTGAACTCAGCCCCGTCGGCCTTGTCGGTGAGGTAGAGGTTCCCGTAGACGACCCCACGGACGAACAGCGGCACACCGAGGAACGACGTCATCGCCGGATGCTCCGGCGGGAAGCCGTAGCTGTCGGGATGCCGGTTCAGGTCGGGCAGCCGGATGGGAGCCGGGTCCACGATGAGCAGGCCCAAGATGCCGTGGCCCTTCGGGAGATCACCGATCCGCTGACGCTGCTGCTCGCTCAGACCAACCGCGATGAAGTCGTCCAGGTGGGTGCCGGTGGGATCGAGCACGCCGAGCGCCCCGTAGGTTGCGCCGACCAACCCGACCGCGGTCTCGACGATCCGCTCCAGGACGACGGCGAGATCGAGGCCTCCCCCGATGTCCAGCACCGCACCGAGCAGGCGCCGGAGCGGCTCTGCGCCGGTGTGCCCGAGTCCTTGCATCCCGGCCGATGCTACAAGGGGTCCATCGGCGGGACCTTCGGCCCTGCCGTCCGGACCAGGGAGTTCCTACGGTCGAGTTGAGCGGATCAGACGATCAGCTCGAACCGGACGGACTCCCACCATGACCGCTCAGACCCTCGACCTCACCCAGGCTCCCGCAGCCGCCGACACCGACGTGTTCCGCCTCCCCCGGCGCAAGATCGACGAGGTCCTCATCGCCTTCGGCCTCGTCGCCACCCTGGTGCTCTTCGCCGCCGGCGGGCTCCTCCTGTGGGGGGCCAGCTTCTCGAGCGACTACGTGCACAAGGAGCTGGCCAGCCAGAACGTGTACTTCCCGGCCAAGGCCGACCTCATCGCCGAAGGTCGCTCCGACCTGGTGAGCCGGGCCGGCGACCAGGTCACCACCGGCAGCGAGGCCCAGGCCTACGCCGGGTACATCGCCGGTCACCTCGAGGCCATCGCGGGCGGCAAGACCTACTCCCAGGTCGACGATCGAGGAGCAGCCGCTGCGGTGGTCACCGCCACCAAGGCGGGAGCGAGCCCGGCCAAGATCGCCAAGCTGCAGGCCACGGCCGATCAGCTCAAGGGCCAGCGTGACACGCTCTTCAAGGGTGAGACGCTTCGTGGCCTGCTGCTGTCGGCCTACGCCTGGTCGACCGTCGGAACCATCGCCGGCATCGCCGCTTGGATCCTCCTGACGAGCGCGGCGCTCATGGCCATCATCACCGGCGCCGGCATCACCCACCTCCGCCGCACCACCCATCGCGCTGCTGCCTGATCGGAGGAACGGGAGACGACGGTAGGATCCAGGGGTCTTCTGGTTGTCGTCTGCTCCCGTGTAGCGCCCCGACTCGGCCCATCCCCTAGGCAACCCGCCTCGCGAGGGAGCTCCGATCGTGTCCGAAGGCAACGAGGTTCCGGCTGGCCACGAACGCGTGGTCATGGGACTGCTCTTCTACCCCCGCGGCGGTTCGGCGTACGTGGTCCGCTACCTCAGTCCGGCCCTTGCCCGGGCGGGTTGGTCCGTGTCGGTCGTGACCGGATCTCTGGGCGTGGCGGGCGACGAGACCGACGCGGCGACGTTCTTCGCCGGTCTCGACGTGCACCCGCTGGACGCAACTGCGGCGGTCAAGGGCTTCGTATCCGGACTGGACGCGATCAGGGCGCCCGAGCCCGTGCACCCCTCCTACGAGGATCGAGCCGGGGCGCCCGACGTGGTGCTCGCCGCGGTGCCACCGGACCTGGCCGATCACCTGGTGGACGCGTGGGACGAACCGTTCGACGAGATCGACCGGGACGGCGTTGGCGTGCTCCACCTCCACCACCTCACCCCGCAGCTCGATGCCGCTCGGCGCCGCTGGCCCGATGTCCCGTTGGTCGTGCACCTGCACGGGACCGAGATGAAGCTCATCGCGGGGATCGACGACCGCGTCGCCCTGGCCGCAGCCCTGGGCGAGACGCTGGCCACCATGCCCGCCGCGATCCCGACGCTCATCGATCCAGGCCTTCGCCTGGACCAGGCGCAGCTCGACCTGCTCGAGAGCACCCGGTGGGGTTCGTGGGTCCACGGTGAGTTCTGGGCCGCTCGCCTTCGCCGCCAAGCGCTCCTGGCCGACCACCTGATCACCGTGTCGGACCTGAACCGTGCCAGCGCAGTCTCCCTGCTGGGGGTGGATCCCGACACCGTCACGTCGATCCCCAACGGTGTCGACACCGATCGCTTCCACCCGACGCGGCGCGAGCCAGGTGCTCGTCGTGCGGTGTTCCGCCGAGCGCTGGTGGACGATCCGCAGGGGTGGACCGAGCTCGGGCCGCCGGGGACCCTCACCTATGACGAAGCCGACCTGGATCGCCTGCTCGGCCCCCGCGACGATGCCACCGTGCTGCTCTACGTCGGCCGGTTCCTCGGCTTCAAGCGCGTGCCGGCGCTCATCCGGGCCTTCGCCGCGGCTCGCAGCAGCTTCACCCGACCCGGTTCCCTGGTCATTTGGGGCGGCCACCCCGGTGAGTGGGAGGGCGAGCATCCGGTGAGCGTCGCCGAAGAGGTCGGGGTGGACGGCATCTACTTCACCGGTTGGCGAGGCCACGACGACCTGCCCCTGGGCTTGGCTGCATGCGACGCCATCGTGGTGCCCTCGGTGGAGGACCCCTACCCGCAGGTGCCGCTGGAGGCCATGGCCGTCGGGCTGCCCGTGGTGGCGTGTCGGAGCGGAGGCCTGATCTCGATGGTGAACCTCGACCCGACCCGACCGACCGGGTGGTTCGTGCCGCCCGACGACCACGACGCCCTCCGGAACGTGCTGGCTCACGTCGTGAACCAGCCTGATGAGATCGCGGAGCGCGGCGCGCACGCGCTGGCCCACGCCCGAGCCGATCTGTCCTGGGCCGGCCTGGTCCCCCAGTTCGAGACCGCCTACTCCCGAGCTGCCGAGCACCGCCGCAGGCAGTGACGTCTTTTCGCCCGCAACTGTCTGAGATCTGACCAGATCGGGCATCGGGACGCCATGACCGCAACGCTCCTGTGGCTCCTCGCCGCCATCATCGTCATCGCCGGAGTGATCCAACTCTTCCAGGGCCAGATCATCTTCGGCATCGTCCTCGTCATCGTCGGCTGTCTCGTCGGCCCCGGTGGGCACTCGATCTTCACCACCCGGAGCTGAGCCATCCCCCCTCCCCTCGCGGTTGTGCGCCCCTGCGGTGCCTGCGAGGAGGGACCTAACCTCGCCCCATGAACGATCGGGCACAGGAGTGGGACGACCTACGGCGGCGCCACTTGCGCCCGGCCGCGTCCCGGCCCGCGTCGTCGGCCCGAGGCGTGCACCACGTGGCGCTGCTCAGCCACGACGTGGAGACCACGATCGAGTTCTACCAAGGGTTGCTCGAGTTCCCGCTGACCACGTTGTTCGAGAACCGCGACTACCGCGGCTCCACGCACTTCTTCTTCGACATCGGCAACGGCAACGCCCTGGCCTTCTTCGACATGCCCGGGCTCGACCTGGGTCCCTACGCGGAGGTGCTGGGTGGGCTCCACCACCTGGCCATCTCCGTCGAACCAGAGCGATGGGCGCACCTGAAGGCCAAGCTCGATGCGGCCGGCATCGGGTATGCCCACATCGACGAGTCCTCGATCTACTTCCCCGGGCCCGATGGTGAGCGCATCGAGCTCATCGCTGATCCTCTGGGGGAGATGTACGGGTCGATCGTCCTGTGACCACCTGCGTTGACCACCTGAGCGTGACGGAGAGCCCATGGATCTGATCGATGCGCTGCGCACCACCGGTGCGGTCCGAGAGTTCGAGGACCGGCCTGTGGACCACGAGGTCCTCCACCGGATCCTCGACACTGCTCGGTTCGCACCCAACGGCGGGAACCAGCAGTCCTGGCGGGTGGTGCTGGTGGAGGACCCGATCGTTCGCCTCGGCATGCGTGATCTCTACGTGCCGGGGTGGATCGAGTACCTCGAGCAGCGCAAGGCCGGCGTGCAGCCGTGGGCGCCGATCGGCGATCGGGAGGACGAGGCGGCCGCCATCGCCCGTGCCAACCTGCTGAGCCCCGATGAAGCGCTTGCCGCCGCGGGCGACTTCGCCGCCAACTTCCACCTGGTGCCGGTGATGGCGGTGATCCTGGCCGACCTGCGCTTGCTCGCCGCCACCGATCGCGACCTCGGCCGGTACACGATCGTGGGCGGGGCCTCGGTCTACCCGTTCGCGTGGAGCATCCTGCTGGCCGCCCACGCCGAAGGCCTCGGGGGTGTGCTCACCACCATGACCACCACCCACGAACCCGAGGTGCGCCGGCTGCTCGATGTGCCCGACGAGTTCGCGGTGGCCGCCGTGCTGGCCTTGGGGTACCCGGTCAAGCGCCCGAAGGGCCTCCGGCGCGGTGCGGTGGATTCGTTCGCCACCATCGACTCGTTCACCGGCCCGCCGCTCGCGTGAGCCAGACCCCTCGGTCCGCTCAGGGCGTGTTCAACACCACCGCCTTGCCGATCCAGACCTCGAGGGTGTCCTTCAGCGACTGGGTGCGGAGCGGCTTGGTCAGGTAGTCGTCCATGCCCGCTTCCAGGGCGATGTCACGGTCGCCAGCCATGGCCCGGGCGCTCAACCCGATCACCGGGGTGGGGTCGCTCCCGTACGCGGCTTCGTGCTGGCGGATGAGGCGGGTGGCCTGGTAGCCGTCGATCCCGGGCATCATCACGTCCATCAAGATGGCGTCGTACGGATGGTCCTGGAAGGCCGCCAGCGCCTCGGACCCACCGTCGGCGATGTCCACGACGTACCCGAGCTTGTGCAGGGTTCCGACAGCGACGACCTGGTTGATCTTGTTGTCCTCGGCGAGGAGGATCCGGTGCGGGTTCATGGGGTGAGTTCCTTCGTTGGTCGGCCCGACCTGGAGACCAGGGCGGGTTGGGTGATGAGGGCGTCGACGATGCGGCGCAACAGGTAGGTGGTGCGGATCGGCTTGATGAGGACCGACTCGATCCCCGCGTCGTGAGCCGCCTGGCGAGAGAGGTCCTGCACCGACGTCAGCAACAAGATCACGCTGGCGGAGGTCGACTCCTGGGCGCGGAGGATCTCCGCCAACTGCAGGCCGTCCATGCCGTCGAGGCGATGTTCGATGAGCACGACGGCATAGGTGTGATCCGGGGACCCCGACCAGGCGAACTGGTGCAGCGCGTCCTCAGCGGTGGTCGCCTGGTCGACCACGAAGCCCCAGCCATCGAGCGTGTGCGCCAGGACGCTGCGGTTGACCGCGTTGTCGTCCACCACGAGAGCGCGGAGACCGACCAGCGCGGCCAAGCCCTCCTCTGTGGGACGGGCGGTGGCACTGACCGGTAGTGGGAGGGTCACCCGGAACGCGGTGCCCACCTGCTCCTGGCTCACCAGCTCGATCGCTCCGCCCAGCAGGTCGACCAACCCGCGGACGATGCCGAGCCCGAGCCCGGTGCCCCCGTAGGTCCGGGTGGTGGACTCGTCGAGCTGGGAGAACGGCTCGAACAGGCGGGCATGTTCGCTGGCCGGGATGCCGATCCCCGTGTCCACCACGAGGAAGCACACCCAGTCGGCTCCATCTGGGTCCGGCATGGCCTGGATGGTCACCGATCCCTCCGAGGTGAACTTCACCGCGTTGTTGGCCAGGTTGAGCAGGATCTGGCGCAGTCGGACGGGATCTCCGCGCCGCTGGGTGACCATCCCGGGCTCGCAGTAGGCGACCAGCTCGACGCCCTTGCGCCGAGCGGCATCGCTCACGATCATGGCGACGTCGTCGATCAGATCGGTGAGGTCGAGGTCGATCTCCTCCAGCTCCACCTTCTGGGCCTCGATCTTGGAGAAGTCGAGCACGGCGTCGATCAGCCCGAGCAGACCCTCGGCCGAGGTGGAGACGCCGACGGCGAGCTCGCGCTGATCCGAGTCGAGCTCGGTGTCGAGCAGCAAGCCGGTGAGCCCGATCACCGCGTTCATCGGGGTTCGGATCTCGTGGCTCACGTTGGCGAGGAAGTACGACTTCAGCGCCGACGCGTGGATCGCCTCATCGCGCGCCAGCTGCAGCTCGCCGCTCAGGGCATGGTTCTCCACCGTCACCGTGACGTGGAGCACCACGCTCAGGGTGAGGACGCCGATCGTGATCCAGGTCAGCTGGCTGGCCACAGGGTCGCCCGTCACCTGGCGCAGGGTGGTCCCCACCACGATCAGCACCGACAGCCCCGGGGCCGAGAGCAACAGCAGCTGAGCCCGCGCCGTGACCCGTGGGGGCTCGGGACTCGTCGGAGCCCGCCAGGCCCGAACCGCACCGATGCCGACCGCGACGAAGGCCACAGCCATCACCAGGTCGACCACGGTGGCCCGACGCACGTCGGATGGATCGATCTGGCGGACCGCGCTGGAGAGCACCGCGATGATGCCCATCCCACCAACCAGATAGGTCGCCCAGCGACCCACCAGGGGCAGCTTGGTCATGGCGAAGACCACCACGCCGATGAGCACGACGTCGCTGAGGGGATACGCGAGCAGGAGCATCTGGTCAGGTACCGAGTGGCCTCGGGTGGCGGCCAGCGCCGGCGGCAGGATGGTGACCCATCCGGCGAACAGCATGCTGGCGCCGATCATGAGCCCCTCGGCCACCAGCCGCAGCAAGGCCGCCGGCCGAGCCGGCTTCTCCAGCAGGGCGAGCAGGCCGAAGGTGAAGCACATCAAGGCGGCGATGGCGGCCACGTCGGAGACCTCGGGGTGCACGTCGAGGCCGGCGTGGGCCTGCTCCCAGAGCGGTCGGGCCCCGGACGCACCGCACCACAGCACGGTGCCGAGAGCGATGGTGCCCCACCCCACGCGGCGGGGTCCGGATGACTTCCAGCCGACCGCTGTGCATCCGGCCGCCACCACCGCGGCCACCACCAGGCCAGGGCTCCTCGGACCAGAGGCACCGGCGACCTCGAAGGCCACGGCCGCGACGGTCACGACCGTCGCCACCCCGACGAGGCCCAACCGGGACACGAGCTCCCGAGCTCCGTGGCCGAGGGCGACCACGACCACGTCGACGACGGTCGCGACGGAGTCGGCGAGGTGGCCGAGGCGACCGGGCGTCGGCTCAGGCCCGCCGGGTTCCACTCGAAACTTGTTGGCCGGGACCGGCTGTGTCACCGAACCACCTCCTGTGTCCGTCCACCTTCCTCCCCGAGTTGTGAACGAACCGTGAAACGGCGTGATCCGCTCCTCGCCTCGACCGGAGGCTCACATAGCGGTCCGCTGGGCCGACGAGGAGGACATGCTCCCCGACGCGTCCGTTCCTCGCCCTGCCCGCCCCGGCCGGGTGTCCCCCTTTGATCCGAACTCATGAGGATCCTCGTAGTCGAGGACGACCCCGACCTCTCTGAGCTGCTCGCCATGCTCCTCACCCGCGACGGTCACGTCGTCGAGAAGGCCGCGTCAGGGGAGGACGGATTGTGGATGGCCACCGAGTTCGACTTCGACGTCGTGGTCCTCGACTGGTGCCTGCCGGGCATGAGCGGGCTCGAGGTGTGCGCCGCGCTGCGCGCCGCCGACCGCTGGATGTCGATCCTGATGGTGACCGGCAACGACGGGGTGAGCTACCGGGTGGCTGGGCTCCGCGGTGGGGCGGACGACTACCTCACCAAGCCGTTCGATCCCGATGAGCTCCGCGCTCGCATCGAGGCCGTCACCCGACGCGCTCCAGGAGCTCGGCCGACGACGTTGCGAGTGGGCTCCCTGTCGCTGGATCCGGCGACCCGCCGGGTCGACCGAGACGGCGTGGTCATCAACCTCCGACCCAAGGAGTTCTCCCTGCTCGAGCTGCTCATGCGCCACGGCGGCGACGTACTAGCGCGCGCTGAGATCCTCGATCAGATCTGGGACATGAACTTCGACGGGATGTCCAACGTGGTCGATGCCCATGTGAAGGCGCTGCGCAACAAGATCGACAAGCCGTTCGGCTGCACGTCGATCGAGACCGTCTGGCGGGTGGGCTACCGCATCTCGGCGGCGTAGGGACCGGACATCCTCCGGCGTTCACAGTTCGGTCATGAGCCGAGGAGCACGATCAGGATCCACCCACTGATCGAAGGCTCGTCATGCCCGCCACCCCCGCAGCCACCAACCGGTCGACGCGGTGTCGACTGGCCGGAGCACTCCTGCTCCTCGCCACCCTGGCCCCCGCCCTGAGCTCGCCCCCAGCCGGCGCCCAGGACCTCCGCGGTCGAGCGGTGTACAGCCCGCAGGCCGCGGTCAAGAACGCCCTGAACCTCGACCGGACCAACGCCGGGGTTCGGGCGCTGCGGACGCAGGCCGAGGCCCAGGCCAAGGCGCAGGCATGGGCCAACCGTCTGGCGTCCGAAGGTCGGATCTACCACTCGACCCTCACCGACGGCATCCGCGCCCGATGGTGCTCGCTCGGGGAAAACGTTGGCTACGGGCCGTCGGTGGGGGCCATCGATGTCGCCTACATGAACTCGCCGCACCACCGAGCCAACATCTTGAACCCCAAGTGGAACGGCGTGGGTGTCGGCTACGCCACCCGCGGCAAGCAGGTCTACACGGTCCACGTCTTCATCAAGACGTGTTGAACGTGGCCTCCGCCCGCGCCACCCGGACGGCAGACCCCCGCCGTGCGGTGTTCGTCGGCATCGCCCTCGCCCTGATCGGTGTCCTAGGCCTTGGCACGTTGCTGGCCGACAAGGCCGGCGCCGCCCTGACCTCCGTGCACCACGTCCGCACGTCGATCCAGCCGCCGATGGATCGGCTCGACGAGGCGCTGGCCGCCAACGCAGCGGGAGAACGCCAGCTGCACGACGCAGCGGGGGCCACCGGCGACGAACGGAACCGTGCCCTCACCCGATCGATCACCTACGGGGAGGCGTCGGCCAAGGCGTGGACGAAGTACCTGGCCGCGGCCCTCCCCCTCCGGGGCGAGCAGCGCCTTGCTGCCCGGTACGCCCGCGGCTACGACGTGGGCAAGGCCACCGCCGCCCGGGGCCTGATACCGATCCTCCGGTCGTCCACCCCGACCGCCCTTCCGCCCGAACAGGTGGCAGCGGCGGAGCTGAACCAGAAGAACCTCCTCGCCCTCCGCCAGATCTACCAGCGCGAGGAGGCCGCCCAGCTGACGGCGCTGGAGCGATGGGCGCACACCGCCGAGGGGCGGGTGCGCCTGGTCACCGCGATCGGCGTCGCCCTCGTGGCGCTGATCGGTGCGATCACCTGGCGATCGGCCCGTCGAGTCCTCGGGGAGCGGCGGTCCAGAGCCGAAGCCGCCGAAACCGCGCTGTTCGAGGCCCAGGTGGTCCGGGCGCTGGAGCTGGCCGACGACGAGGACGAGGCCTTCGCCATCGCGGCCCGGGCCACGACCGGGTGCTCCCCCGGCGCGCAGGTGACGCTCCTCGCCTCCGACGCCAGCGGGACGAACTTCACCCCCGTCGTCGGACTGGGGCCGTGCCAGGTCTCGAACCCCGACCGATGCCCGGCCATCCGAGCTGGCGCCCCCCTCCACTTCTCGGACAGTTCGTCGCTCGACGCCTGCCCCCGCCTCGGCGACCATCCAGACGGATCGGTCCGGCCCTGCTCGGTCACGTGCCTTCCCGTGTCGGTGGCGGGGCGTGACATGGCGGTCCTCCAGCTGACCCGACCGGTGGGCCAGCCGGCCGAGGTGACCGATGCCGCCCGCCTGGTGATCCGCCGGACCGGAGAACGGATCACGATGATGCGAGCGTTCGCCCAGTTCGAGCTCCAGGCATCTCGCGACCCGCTGACCGGCCTCCACAACCGCCGAAGCCTCGAGGCCGCGGTCACCATGCTCCACGATGCTGGGACCACCTACTCCGTGGCGTTCGCCGACCTCGACCACTTCAAGCGACTCAACGATGTCCACGGTCACGATGCCGGCGACCGGGCCCTGCGCGCCTTCGCCCGCACCCTGACCAACGGCCTCCGCCCCGAGGACCTGTGCGGTCGGTGGGGCGGCGAGGAGTTCCTCGTTGTCCTTCCCGACTGCGACGAGGACGAGACCGTCGAGGCCATGACCCGCATCCAGGCCTCCATGACCTCCGACCAGCGCGACGGCCTGACCGCTCCCGTGACGGTGAGCATCGGCGTGGCGCAGGGACGGCCGGGACAAGGGTTCCCCGAGGTCGTCGCCCACGCCGACGAAGCCCTGCGCCGAGCCAAGTCCGGTGGGCGCGACCGGGTCACGGTGTGGAAGCACCGGACTCTCGGCCCCGCCCGCGCGATCTGACGAGTGGTGCTGCGCCCGACCCCGTCGGGCTTCAAGTTCGATCATGAGCCTCGGCGGAGGATGACGCAGAACAGGTCGTCTTCCTCCAAGGATCCCCCAATGACCACCACAGGCCCCGCGTGATGTGCCGTGGACTGGCGCTTCAGGACGTCAGGGCGAGCTGACCGGTCTCGAGCGGGAGACGAAGCACGAAGATCGAGCCGGTGTCCGGGCCCCGGCGGTACAGGATGTCGCCACCGTGGCTGCGGGCGATCTGGCGTGCGAGGTACAGGCCGAGTCCGGTGCCGTTGCCGAGGGGGTCGGTGCGGCCGTACTTGCGGAAGACCAGCCCGAGATCGTCGGCGGCGATACCAGGTCCACGGTCGGTGACCGAGATATCGACCCATCCGCCCGCCTGGGTGACTGCGACGTCGATGGGCGAACCGGGCGGGGAGAACTTGGCTGCGTTCGACAGCAGGTTGGTGACCACCTGGGCGAACTGGACGACGTCGATCTTGATGAGGATCGGTTCAGAGAGGTGAACGGGGGGCCGGAGCGTGGTGCAGCCGACGGCGTGCTCGTGCATGGCCTCGGCCACCGCGGAAGCGGCGTCGATCACCCGCACATCGCCGGGGCGGTCGGCTTCGTTCTCGCCGCTGAGGTCGACGATGTTGGTGAGGATGCGGGTGATCCGCTGCGCGGCCCGCCCGATGGCCGCCGCGGCATCGGCCCGCTCGGGATCGGAGCTGTCCTGCAGGATCCGGGCGTAGCCGACCAC
>Ga0209023_10006793_pt1 | contig 11946 bp, 12 predicted proteins | sample LakOneMetagenome_FD_187468 | JGI IMG/M metagenome (GOLD analysis project Ga0209023, IMG submission 187468) | Freshwater and sediment microbial communities from Lake Erie, Canada (SPAdes) (version 2) | ecosystem: Environmental > Aquatic > Freshwater > Lentic | place: Lake Erie, Canada...
TGGCACGTCGGCGGGCACGTCGCGACGAGTGGTGCTGGATCACCCAGCTGACGATGGCGACCATGCCGCCCATCGCGCCGAACAGCAGGAACATCACCTGGTGCAGCAGCCAGGCCATGAGCGCAGCGCCGGCCACGCCGAGCAGTGCGGGTACCAGGCCTGCCACGGAGTCGTGCTGCGCGAGCGGTGGCAGTGGCGCGGCGGCGTCGGTTGGCGCCCAGGTCGACACGGTCCGCGGGCTGCGCAGCAGTGCCCCATCGCGGACGTTGGCGGTGGCACGGAGCTGACCGTCGCCGGCCGGAGGGTGGTCACCGTCGGGATGGCGGTCACCGTCGGGCCCGCTCTCCGCGGTCGGCTCGGCGCTGCCCACGACCCGCCGCCGCGTGCAGTGCAGCACGCTGCCGCCGATCTCCAGCTCGGTGCCGTCGGTGAGGTCGACGAGGCCGTCGGCGGCTGTTCCGGCCACGATGATCGGCACTCGGCCGGTCAGTTGCAGCACCGTCGCAGTGCCGTCCGCGCACACCTCCAACAGCGCGTGGTGGGGTTGCAGTTGCGGGTCGTCGCAGCGCAGCGCGGCGGTGTGGGCGCGACCGATCACGTGCCGGCCGCAACCGATGTCGCGGTGGCCGCCGGCGTCGGGCCCGGTGACCCAGGTCGCCCGCCACAGCGTCGGGTGTGCTGCGCCAGGTCGGTCGGGGTGGTCGTCGTCGTGGTGAGGCGAACAGAGGTCCATCACCCCGACTGGGCACGGTGAAACCGCCCAATCGGCAAAGAAATCCTGCTCTGAGCGAAGAAATCCGGCGGTGAGAGCTCCTGTGAGGCTTCCTGTGAGTCCTGCTGTGAGACCTGCGGTGAGTGTGCGCGCGGACGATCCGGGGCATGAACCTGCGACTTCCCCACGCCATCAACCGTCCACTGTTCGCCCGCCTGCACCGCGAGTGGCAGGCGCTCAACCGGCGCCCGGCCGTCCTGCAGCGCGCTGCCGGCTGGGGGCTCGGTGTGCCCTTCGACTGCCTCGACGACCTCGTCGCGGCCGCCGGCTACTGGTCCACGGCGGCCGAGCGCACCGCCGCGTACGGTCATGACGACGATGGCTCGCTCGACCCCGAGGAGGTGCTGGCTCGTCTGTTGCTGGCAGCCCGGACGGACGATGTCGCCGGGCGGGTGGTGCTCCAGCGGCTGCTGCCTGGGCTGGTGGCCAGCTCCCGCCGGTGGGGTGCTCGCCGCGACGGTGGCTCGGTCGATGCGTTCGACGAGTTGTTGTCCGCGCTGTGGGTCATCATCCGCGAGTTCCCGGTCGAGCGCCGCCGCGGCAACCTGGCAGGGAAGCTGCTGCGCGACGCGGAGCACCGTGCCTTCGGCCGGGCCCGCCGCCGCCTGCTGGTGCACGAGGTCACCGCTCCACACCTGCTCGATCTGCCGGTCGAGGCGGTGATCGTGCGCGAGCCGTGCGAGGAACTGGCAGAGGTCGTGGCGTGCGCAGGAGCGCTCAGTGAGTACGACCTGCAGTTGATCGAGTTGCTCGCACAGGGTCGCACGATGGTCGAGGTCGCGTCGGCGCTGGACGTCAGCGTGCGCACGGTGCAGAACCACCGCGATGCGATGGTGCACCGGCTGCGGGCGGCGGTGGCGGCGTGAGCTCGGCGGTGGTCACCGCCCACGTGTGGCTCAGCCGATGGGTTCGCGATGCAACCAGGCCAGGTGGTCCAGCAGCATCGGCACCGTCCGCTCGATCACGTCGAACATCTGGCGGTACGCATCCGGGCCGTCGCCCCACGGGTCCGGCAGGTCCTCGTCGCCGGGCATCGCGTACGGGTCCCAGCGGCGCAGTACCTGGACCTGCACGGGCTCCACCGCGGCGTACGGCCCGGTGCGCAGGTCCACACCACCACGCATGCGTTCCAGGTCGTCCACGTTCATCCGGTCCATGGCGATGATCAGGTCGAAGCGGGCGAAGTCGTCCGGGTGGATCTGGCGGCCGAGGTGGTTCACCCGGTAGCCGCGGTAGGCGCCTTCGGCGACCGCAAGCGGGTGCGGTGGACGGCCGGCGTGCGAGCGGCCGGTGCCGGCCGAGTCGAAGTTCGCGAACGCGTCACCTCGGCGAGGGTGAGTGGCCAGCAAGGCGTCGGCCACGGCGTGCGCCGATGGCGAGCGGCAATGGTTGCCCAGGCACACGAAGAGCACCTCTACCGCTGCCGAACGAACCGCCATGGTCCGAAGGGAATATCACACCCGGTGGACGGGCGCCAGGGGCGTTCCACCCCGGAACCGACGCAGCCGCAGGCTGTTGCTGACCACGAACACACTGCTGAACGCCATTGCTGCACCGGCGACCACCGGCGACAGCAGCCACGACATCGCCAGCGGGATGGCCGCCACGTTGTAGGCGAACGCCCAGAACAGGTTGCCCTTGATCACACCGAGGGTGCGCCGGCTGAGTGCGATGGCGTCTGCGGCCGCATGCAGGTCGGCTCGCACCAGGGTCAGGTCGCTGGCCTCGATGGCCACGTCGGTGCCGGTCCCCATCGCGATGCCCAGGTCGGCCTGGGCCAACGCGGCCGCATCGTTCACGCCGTCGCCGACCATCGCCACGATGCGTCCCTCGGACTGCAGCCGCTGCACCTCGGCGACCTTCTGCGCGGGCAACACGCCGGCGATCACATCGTTGCGATCGATCCCGACCTGAGCGGCCACGCTGTGCGCGGTGGCCTCGTTGTCACCGGTCAGCAGGATCGGCCGCAGCCCCAATTCGCGCAGGCGTGCGATCGCGGCGGCGCTGGTCGGCTTGACGGTGTCGGCGACGGCAATCGTGCCGACCAGTTCGCCGTCGACACGAACGGCGACGACGGTGAGCCCAGCGAACGCGGTGGGGACGTCCGCTGCCTCGGCGCGGCCGACCTCGATGACACGACCGTCGACGACTGCTCGCGCACCCACGCCGGCGAGCGCGACGAAGTCGGTTGCGGTCGGCAGTTCGAGGTCCGACGCGCCGCGCACGATTGCTGCCGCGATCGGGTGTTCACTCGCGCGTTCGACGGCTGCCGCGAGGCGGAGCAATTCGTCGTCGGGCAGGTCGGCGACCGACTGGACACCGGCGACCGTCATCTCGCCGGTGGTCACGGTGCCGGTCTTGTCCAGCACGATCGTGTCCACGCGATGGGTGCTCTCCAGGATCTCCGGCCCCTTGATCAGGATGCCCATCTGCGCACCGCGGCCAGTGCCCACCAGCAGCGCGGTCGGGGTGGCCAGGCCCAGCGCGCACGGGCAGGCGATGATCAGGACCGCGACGGCGGGGGCCATCGCCTGCGCCAGGCTGCCGGTGCGAGCGAACCAGAAGCCGAGCGTGGCAACCGACAGCACGATGACGATCGGTACGAACACGCCGGCAATGCGATCCGCCAGCCGCTGCACCGGCGCCTTGCCACCCTGCGCGGCCTCGACCAGGCGTGCCATCTGAGCCAGCGCGGTGTCGGCGCCGACGCGGGTGGCGCGCACGGTGAGCACGCCGTTGGTGTTGATGGTCGCGCCCGTCACCGCACCGCCGGGGCCGACCTCGACCGGCACGCTCTCGCCGGTGACCAGGCTCATGTCGACGGCAGAGGCGCCGTCCTCCACCACGCCGTCGGTGGCGATGCGTTCGCCGGGGCGGACCACGAAGCGGTCACCGACCTTCAGCGTGCTGACCGGCCGGTTCAGTTCGCTGCCGTCGATCTGGATCACGTTCGCGGTGTCGGCACCCAGCGCGAGCAGCGCGCGAAGGGCACCACCGGCGCGCCGCTTGGCCCTGGCCTCGAACCAGCGGCCGGCGAGGATCAGCCCGACCGTCGTGCTGGCGACCTCCAGGTACAGGTGGTGGCTGACGCCGCGCTGGGGCACCAGCGACATCGGCATCTTCATGCCCATGTCGCCGGCGGACGTGGCCAGCAGTGCGTACAGGCTCCAGCCGTAGGCGGCGATGACGCCGACCGACACGAGCGTGTCCATGCCGGCCTCGGCCTGGCGCAGGTTCTTCCACGCAGCCGAGTGGAACGGCCACGCCGACCACGTTGCGACCGGTGTGGCCAGAGCGAGCGCGACCCACTGCCAGCCGCGGAACTGCAGCACGGGGACCATCGACAGGAACAGCACCGGCACGCCGCAGAGCAGTGCGAGCGTGAACCTGCGGCGCAGTTCGGCGATGCGGGCGATGGCGGGGTCGTCGGCCTCGTCGCGTGTCGGCTCCGGCAGCGCGGCGCCGTAGCCGATGGACTCGACGGTCGCGATCAGTGCGTCGGGCGTGGCCGCCGCCGGGTCGAACGTGATGTTCGCCTTCTCCGTCGCGTAGTTGACCGTCGCGGTCACGCCGTCCAGACGGTTGAGCTTCTTCTCGATGCGGTTGGCGCAGGCTGCGCAGGTCATGCCCGTCAGTTCGAGGTCGACGTGTGCCACCGGGCGGTCCGTGACGGCAGGTGAGGTCGGCGTGCTCATGGGATGACCACCGTGAACTCGGCCAGCAGTACCTGACCGTCGTGACCGAACTGGAGGAACAGTCGGTAGGTGCCGGGCGCGGTGATGCCCTTGCCGAACATGAACATGCCGGCCATGCCGTCGGTCGGGTGCAGGTGGGTGTACGCCAGGTCGCCCTGACGGATGGCGACCAGGTGGGCGGCCTGGCCGAGGTACGGCTCCAGGTCGGTGGCGGCCGAGCCGTCGGCGTTGGTGACCGCGAACGTGAAGTCGGTGCGGGTGACCGTCAGGCCGTCGACCTCGACCACGTCGTTCGGCGCCGGCAGTGGCACCTTGTCGACCGGCTGCTCGTCGTCCATGTTGGCGCTGACGACGATCGGGTTGGACTGCCCCGTGGGGGTGGAGTCGAACACCACGTGCCACTGCCCGGTGCCGGGCAGGGTGACGTCCCACGTGCCGTCGGCGCGGACCTCGGGGTGCACGTGGTGGTAGTCGCTGAGGTCGGGCCGCAGGATGATCACGTGCAAGAAGGCCTCGTGCACCTTGTCGAACTTGGTGACGGTCTTCCCGTCCGGGCCGCGCAGGTGGAAGCTGGCGATGCCCGGCTTCACATGGTCGGTGACCAGTTGGAAGCCGTTGCTCTCGAACCCTGCGGGCACCGGGGTGGACATGCCACCGCTGGGGTGGGTGTGCGTGTGGCCGGCCGCACCGTGGGAGTGGCCCGGCAGCTTTTCGCCGACGGCGTAGGCGGTGCCGAAGGTGCCCAGCAGCACGAGCGCGAACGCGCCGAGGCGACCGGCGACGTGCGAGCGGGTGCTGCGGGCCATCGTGCCCTCAGACCGCGACTTCGAAGCCGGCTTCGTCGATCGCGGCCACGATGGCCGCCTCGTCGAGGCCGTCACCGCTGACCGTGACCAGCTTGGTGCCGAGGTCGACGGCGACATCGGCGACGCCGGCCACCTTGCCGACCTCGCCCTTGACCGCTGCTTCGCAGTGGCCGCAGGTCATGCCCGGGACGGTGAAGGTGAGTTCGCTCATGGTGGTGCCTTTCGGTTCGGTTGCTGGTCAGGCCCGCAGCAGTCGTTCGACTGCCTTGGTGGCTTCGTGGACGAGTTCGGTGGTACGGGTGGTGTCGCCGCTGGCGGCTGCGCCGGCCACACAGTGCTGCAGGTGTTCGTCGAGCAGGTGCAGGCCGACGCCTTGGAGTGCCTTGCTGACGGCGGCCACCTGGGTGAGCACGTCGATGCAGTACGTGTCTTCCTCGATCAGACGGTGCAAGCCGCGCACTTGGCCCTCGATGCGCTTCAGGCGCGCGAGCACCTGCTGCTTGTCGTTCGAGTATCCGGGCGTTCCGTGCACGCGTCCGATAGTACCCCCGGGGGGTATCAATGGCAACGTGCGAACGTGATCAGGCGCGCTGGGTGAACTGCGGCTTGCGCTTCTCCAGGAAGGCGGCGATGCCCTCCTGCGCGTCGGGCGTGGTCGCGCTGGTGGACATGACCTCGACGGCCAGTTCGTACGCGTCGGGCTGGTCCAGGCCGACCTGGGCGTAGAAGCTGCGCTTGCCGGTCGCCTTGCTGAGCACGCTGCCGCGGGTGGCGCGGGCCAGCAGGTCCGCGGTCGCGGTCATCAGTTCCTCGTCGGGCACGACGTGGTTGATCAGGCCCCAGTCGGCTGCGGTGGCCGCGCTGATCGGGTCGCCGGTGAGGGCCATCTCCAGCGCCCGTTTGCGGCCGACATTACGGGCGACGGCGACCAGCGGTGTGTGGCAGAACAGCCCGCCCTTTCCACCGGGGATCGCGAACGACGCGCTCTCGGCAGCGATCGCAAGGTCGCAGGTGGCGACGAGTTGGCAGCCGGCAGCGGTGGCCAGCGCGTGCACCCGCGCGATGACGACCTGCGGGACGGACTGGATCGTGTCCATCATCTCGGTGCACACCTCGAACAGGTGGCGGATGTCGGCCAGATCGGCGCCGGCCATGTCGCCGAAGTTGTGACCGGCGGAGAACACCGGCCCGTTGGCGGCGAGCGTGATGCCGCGGGCGTCGGTCGCCGCCACCTCGCGGAAGGCCTGGGTCAGTTCCAGCATCACGTCGAGCGCGAGCGCGTTGCGCTTCTCCGGCCGGTTGAGGGTGATGGTGGTGAACGGCCCGTCGGCCTCCACGAGCAGATGTTGGTACGTCACGCGCGACAGTCTCGCGCTGACCGAGCCGGGTGTCAGCAGCCTGTCACCAGTGCAGGTCGTGGCAGCGTTCGTCGTCGCCGACTTCGACCTGCAGCGTCGCGTGCTGCAGGTCGAACCGTTCGGCCAGCATCCGTTGCGCGGAGGCGAGTACGGCCTGCGTGGAGGTCCCGTCGGTGACGGCGATGTGCGCGGTGAGGACGTCCATCTCGCTCGTCAGCGTCCACACGTGCAGGTCGTGCACGTCGGCGACACCGTCCAGCTCGGCCAGCGCCTGCTGCACCTCGGCGACCGACAAACCGAGCGGCGCGGCCTGCACCAACACCCGCACCGCGTCGCGACCAAGGCGGAACGCGCGCGGCAGGATGAACAGGCCGATGGCGGCGCCGACGATGGAGTCGACCCGCGACCAGCCGGTGGCCGCCATCACGACGGCGCCGATGATCACGCCGACCGAACCGATCAGGTCCGACATGACCTCCAGGTAGGCGCCGCGCATGTTCATGCTGTCCTGTGCGCCGTCGCGCAGCAGCAGGAAGCAGACGATGTTGACCAGCAGGCCGAGCGTGCCGACGATCAGCACCGGCGCAGAGGCGATGTGCGGAGGTTCGTTCAGGCGCAGCGCGGCCTCGACCAGCACGTAGGCGGCGACGGCGAACAGCAGCACGGCGTTCATCAGCGCGGCCAGGATCTCCAGCCGGTACAGCCCGAACGTGCGGTGTTCGGCCTGCCGCGTCGCGGCCCGGTTGGCGGCGCCGATCGCGGCCAGCGCCATGCCCATGCCGAGCGCATCGGTGGCCATGTGGCCGGCGTCGGACAGCAGGGCCAGTGAGTGGGTGATGACGCCGACGACGACCTGCACGACGAGGAAGGCGACGATCAACACGAGTGAGATGCGCAGGCGCCCGGCGTGGCGCGCACCAGCGCGGGCAAGGTGCCCGTGCGAGTGGTCGTGCCCGTGTCCAGCGCTCACGCCGTTGAGTGTGCCACGCGACACCCGCCAGTGGCAGGCCCGCACCTGGTGGTAACGATGGGGTCGGCCAACCGTCCGAAAGGCTTGCTGATGAATGTGTGGTCCAGGCGCCAGGTCCTCGTGGCAGGTGGCGGGCTGCTGTTCGCGTCCGCCTGTTCGTCCTCACCGTCGTCGTCGACGCCCACGAGCTCGACCGTGCTCGTCGGTTCAGGCGACCCGGCCGTCGAGCGCCGTGATGCGTTGCGTCGCAAGGCAGGTGCCGGCATCGTCACGGCGAAGGTCAACGCCGCGCCGGTCACGGTCGAGATCGGTGGCAAGTCGGTCGACACCTGGTCGTTCGGCGCGCGTCCGGGTGACGGTGGCATCCGCGCGTCCAAGGGCGACCTGTTGCAGGCCGCGTTCCAGAACGACCTGCCGTCGGCGAACACCGTCCACTGGCACGGCATCGCATTGCGCAATGACATGGACGGCGTCCACGACCTGACGATGTCACCGGTCGCTGCCGGCAGTTCGTTCGACTACGCGTTCACCGTGCCGGACGCGGGCACCTTCTGGTTCCACCCGCACATGGGGCTGGAGCTGGACCGTGGTCTGTACGCGCCGCTGATCGTGGAGGACCCGGCGGAGCCGCTGGCCTACGACGTGGACGTGACGGTCATGCTGGACGACTGGCTGGACGGCTACGGCCGTACGCAGGAGGACGTGCTGACCGAGCTCAAGACGTCCGGAGGTCACTCGGGGCACTCGATGGGCTCCGGCATGGGTGGCATGAACATGGGGTCAGGAATGGACATGGGCTCGATGGGCGGTCTCACCGGCGACGTCGCCTATCCGTTGCACCTGATCAACGGGCGCGCCCCGTCGGAGATCGAGACGTTCCAGGCGAAGCCCGGCCAGAAGGTTCGCCTGCGGTTCATCAACGCCGGCTCGGACACGCCCTACCGCGTGGCGATCGGTGGCCACTCGATGACGGTCACCCACGCCGACGGTTTCCCTGTGCAGCCGGTCGAGGTGGACAACCTGCTGCTCGGCATGGGCGAGCGGTACGACGTGATCATCACTGCGGCCGATGGGGCTTTTCCGATCGTCGCCTCAGCGGAGAACAAGAAGGATCCGGCTGCGCAGGCGATCCTGCGCACGCGCGCGTCGGCCGCCGCACCAAAGGTGGGTGTCGTGCTGGACGAACTCTCCGGCCGCACGCTGTCGTACGGCGACCTGAAGGCGGCCGATGGCACCGGCCTCGCGTCACGAAGCCCCGACCGCACGACGTCGATCGCGCTGACTGCGGCGAACGGTTACGTGCACGGCATCGACGGCTCGGCCTTCCCGAACAGCGCACCGATCGCGATCACCGAGGGCGAACGCCTACGGCTGCAGATCACGAACAACACGATGATGTTCCACCCGATCCACCTGCACGGGCATACGTTCCAACTGGTGGGTGACGGCAACGCCCGCAAGGACACGGTGAACGTGCTGCCGATGTCGACGGTGACGATCGACATCGAGGGTGACAACCCAGGCCAGTGGATGCTCCACTGCCACAACACGTACCACTTCGAGATGGGCATGGCCACGACGCTGTCGTACCGTCGCTGACGGGCGGTTCTGTACCTCGCGCAGGCCGCTGTACGGTGCGGTCATGGCTGACCTGACCGAGACAGAGATGCACGACATCGCCGATCGACTGATCGGTGCGATCACCGCCGCCGACCTCGATGGGGTTCGCGCCGCCTACGCACCCCACGCCGCGATCTGGCACAACTTCGACCAGCGCGAGCAGACGGTCGACGAGAACCTGGCAACGCTGGTCGACATGCACCGGCGGGCCACGGGTCTGGAGTACACGCAGATCCGTCGCTTCCTCGCGCCCGGGGGTTTCGTGCAGCAGCACGTGCTCGTCGGGCAGGCGAAGGGCGGCTCACTGCAGATGCCGGCGATGATCCGTTTCACGGTCGAGGATGGCCGGATCACCCGCTTGGAGGAGTACCTCGACACGCGCCAGGCGATGGTGATGTACACCGGCTGAGCGCGGTCGGCTCGCCGGGCGGGCCTGCGGCAGACTGTGCCCGTGACGGCATCAGCGCAGCGATTGGGGTGGTGGTCGTGCTTCGCCGCCGCGCTGTGCTTCGGCGCCTCGACGCCGGCGACCAAGCTGTTGGTGGGTGATGGTGGACCGCTGACGTTGGCGGGCCTGCTCTACCTGGGCGCCGCGATCGCGGTGCTGCCCTTCCAACGACGCGAGGCGCGGCCGGTCGGCCTGGCGCCGCAGCGCGGTCTGCTGCTGTTGACGGTGGTGATCGGCGGCGGGGTGGCGCCGGTACTGCTGCTGCTGGCGCTGCACCGCACCACATCCGGCACGGTGTCGGTGCTGCTCAACCTGGAGCTGGTCGCGACTGCGCTGATCGCTCGCCTGTTCCTGCACGAGCAGATCGGGCGTCGCGCGGCGATCGGTATCGGCGTCGTGTTCACAGGTGGTGTCATCGCAGCAGGCGTCGGCGATGCGCGGCCGGCGCTGGGCGCGCTGCTGGTGGCGGGTGCGTGCATCTGCTGGGGCGCCGACAATGCGATCACGGCGCGGCTGGATCGCTACACGCCGGCCACCATCACGGTCGCGAAAGGTCTGGTCGCCGGCTCGGTCAACCTCGCGCTCGGGCTGGCGCTGGAGTCCGCTCCGCCGTGGCGCACGGTGGTGGCTGCGCTGGCCATCGGGTCGGTCGGTTACGGCCTGTCGATCATGTGGTGGATCCGCGGTGCGCGCCGTATCGGTGCGGCCCGTGGTCAGGCGGTGTTCGCACTGGCCCCGTTCGTCGGCGCCGTGCTGGCGTGGCCGGTGTTGGGCGAACGGCCGGTGGGGCGAGTGGTGGCTGCGTTCGTCGTCGCCCTGACCGGCGTCGCCATCGTGATGACCGCCGGGCATCGTCATCTGCACCGACATGCAGTGCTGGTGCACGCGCACACCATCGACCCGCAGGACCCGCACCACCTGCCCGGCACGATCGACCTGCTCGACGGCGACGTGCACCGCCACCACGAGCTGGTTCACGAACACGCCCACCTGCCCGACGTGCACCACCGCCACGACCACTGAGATGTCATCGACACGGTTGCGCCCGGTGACCGGCGCACGACCTCGCAGCAACGATGTCGCCGTGCCCCCCCAGGGGCTCGAACCCTGAACCAATGGATTAAAAGTCCACTGCTCTACCATTGAGCTAGAGGGGCTGGAACCCGGTGGGAGATCGTATCGGCTGCGCCGTGCGACACCCTTGGCGTTCAGCCCGCCGGTACCTCATCGGCGACATCGAATCAGACGTTTGTCGGAGACGCAGCGTCTGCGCACGCTCTCCAGCCTCTGGGATCGGCTGTCGCCTGCGGCCGCCGTCGACGACCCCGACCGACGCGGTCTACTTCGCGGGTGCGCTGGGGAGAGAAGAAGGACCTATGCAGTCGCTGATCGGCACGATGGTGGTGCTCGGGTTGAGCGCCAACGAGCCCACGGCGCTGCTGGTCGTTCTCGTTGTGCTGCGTTCGGGCCGCAGTCGTGGCGTCACCTTCGTCGTCGGCTGGGTGATGGCACTCGCGGTCGTGTCCGCGGGTGCTGGATTCGCCGCTCGGCTGGGTCTCGGCCCCCATCGAGGGGGCCCGCATCGGGTGACCCTCGTGATCGAGTTGGTCATCGGCGTCGCAATGGTGGTGTGGGCGGTGTGGTACTGGCTGCATCACCGCGGCCGCGCCCGGTCGGTCGAGGTGCCGCGCATCCTGCACCGTCTCACGTCGATCGGTCTGTGGCCGGCCTTCGGTGTCGGCGTGATCACCGCGACCTACCCGCCGGCGATCGTGGTCGGCTCCACGTTGTTGCGTTCGCGAGAGTCTGAGCTCACCCGTGTCGCGGGTTTGGCGACGTTCCTGCTGGTCGGGACGCTGATGGTGCTGGCGCCGGTCATCGCCACCTTCGCCGCACCGAGTTGGACGGCGGGCCACATGGACTCGGTCTTCCGCTGGACGCTGTTCCACCGGCGCAACCTGCTGACGCTGATCCTGACGGTGGTCGGCATCTTCATCGCCACGCGGGCCGTGCTGCACCTCGCCGCGCACCATTGACGATGCTCACCACGATCGCGACGCTGCTGCACCGCCGCCGTGATGGCCGACCGGCGCCGTAGCCGTCGCCGTTCAGACCCGGTGGCTGCGCCGCACGAGTGAGGCGATCACGAAGCCTGCCAGTGCGGCGGCGACGAGGACGATCCAGACAGGCGCCCGAGCGTCGCCGAACACATAGCCCACCCGCACCTTGGCCCGGTTGTCGAAGCCGACCAGCACCAGCGCCGCGACGAAGGCGAGC
>Ga0209023_10006795_pt1 | contig 11945 bp, 8 predicted proteins | sample LakOneMetagenome_FD_187468 | JGI IMG/M metagenome (GOLD analysis project Ga0209023, IMG submission 187468) | Freshwater and sediment microbial communities from Lake Erie, Canada (SPAdes) (version 2) | ecosystem: Environmental > Aquatic > Freshwater > Lentic | place: Lake Erie, Canada | collected...
TGGCCGCCGTAACCGCACTCGGGACGATCGCCTTCGTCTGGCTGGCGGGCGTCACGAGCGAGGCCCGCTGGCGGCACCTCTATGCGGCCGCCCTGCCGGTCTTCCTCCTGGTGCTCTACCTGACCTCATCGCGAGGAGCGCTCATCGCGCTCATCGCGGGAACGATCCTCCTGCTCGTGATGGAGAAGCGCCGGAAGAACATCGTCATCCCCTACACCTTCGGGATTCTGGGAGGAGCCGTCCTCGTTGTCGCGGCGGCGCAGATGCCCGACCTCCTCCATGCCACCACCGGTGGCAATGCCGGGACCCAGGGGCTGATCCTGCTGGCCGTCACCGTGGTCGTGACCGTTTCCCTCATCGGGCTCCTTCGGGCTTTCGAGGGCGGGCTCCGGGCCCGGCCCGTGCCGCGTCCGAAGCCCTGGGGCTGGGCCGTCCTCGGTCTGGTCGCGGTGGCCCTGGTTGTCGCGATCGATCCGGTTGGTCAGATCGACTCGTTCGTGGCAACCCCGAAGATCGACGCGTCGAAGGCGAAGGAGACCGCGACGGACGAGACCAACCTCACCACATCCCACCTGCTCAGTTCCGCGGGCAACGGCCGCTGGCAGTACTGGACGGCTGCCGTGGATGCCTTTCGGGGCAAGCCGGTCGCCGGGATAGGCGCCGGCGGTTACGACAACTTCTATTCGAACCACCGGGACACCCTGCTTTTCGGCAGGCATGCCCATTCCCTGCCGCTCAGCCTGCTGGCAGAGCTGGGGCTTGTCGGTTTCCTCCTCGGGGCCGCCTTCCTGGTCTTGATCGCCCTCGAGGGCTGGAAACGCTGGCAATTCCGTAGTTCCCTCCAGCAGACGGACAGCCCGTACGACGGCGACATGATCCCGGTGCTAGCGGCACTTATACTCACCGGCCTGGTGAGCATGTCGACAGACTGGACATCGGAGTTCCCGGTCATCGCCGCAGTCATATTGATAGCGATGGCGGCCGTCGTCGGCCCCGCCACCGAAAAGGAAACGGGCGCGGCCGAATCCACCGAGCCCTCGCGTTCCAGGCTCGCCTCGCTGTTTCCTCAGGAGATCCTTCCGGTCCTCGGGGTCCTCGCAGCGGGCGCGGGTCTGTTCATCTCGGTTTACGGATTTGGCATCTCGAACCAGTTGGCCCAGAGCCGTGACGACCTCGGGGCCGGGAATCGGCAGGCCGCGATGGAACACGCCCAGAACGCCGTTGATCTCGCCCCCTGGTCTGCCAACGCGCTGATCCAGCTCTCCGCCAGCCAGGAGCTCTCGGGGGAGAACGTGCCGGCATTGGAGTCGATCGACCGGGCGATTCACCAGGCACCGCTCGACAGCACCCCGCTGTTCGCGAAGTTTCGCATCATGGCGGCCCTCGGCGCGTACAAGGAAGCCGGGGAAGCGATCCGGCAGGCCCAGAAGATCGACCCCTACGCACCCTTTTTCAAGTTCGGAAGCCCCTCCACGCCGCCTGCCCTCGGGACGGGCAACTCCGCCGGCTAGAGGCTCCGGAACAGGGCGGCGAGCTCGTCCAGCAGGCGCGGAAGGTCGTACTTCTCCAGCACCAGCTGCCTTCCCCTGGCACCCATCTGGCTCCGCAAGGCGGGATCGTTCACCAGCTCGGTCAGGCGTTCGCGCCACTGATCCGGACCATCGGCGAAAAAGCCTTCTTCCCCGTCGGTGATCACGTTGAGGTTGTGCCCCACCGGGGAAACCACCTGCGGCAGCCCCGCCGCCATGTACTCCTTGACCTTCATCGGCTCCTTGAGGCGGTGAAGTTCGGTGTCGGTCAGAGGCATGACGCCGATGTCGAACTTTCGCACCCACGAGTACTGGTCGTTTTCGTCCCATGCCGTCCAGTCGAGATACCGGTCCAGGCCGCCGAGTTCCGGCCGGCTCATACCGCCGACGATCCCGAGCCGGGCACCGGTTGCGCGGCACACGTCCTCGATGGCCCGGCTCATGGGTTCGAGGTGGTGACGGGGGTCGATTCCCGTGTAGCCGATCACGACCGGTGAGGTGTCCTGGTGAACCTTGACTGGGTAAGCGGTGACGTCGATCGAGTATTCGATCCGGCTGACAGATCCACCCGAACAGGTTACGAAGTCGGCGACCAGGTCGTTGCCGGTCACCACCGTCGTCGCCATCGAGCACCGAAGCTCTGACCAGCGGCGCCGGGCCTCGACCCAGATGCCGTCATCGAGGTGATAGACGAGGGGCTTCCGGAGCACCTTGCTGGTGATCCATTCGAGGACCGGAGGCGAGGACCACCGGAACATCGACCGCTGAACGAAGATCACGTCGTACCGGCTCGCCGAGACGATCTGCACGATCCTGCGGGGGAGGACGATCAGGTACCAGTAGAGGAGGGCACTTACCTGCCAGCCCATGCGCTTGCCCCGGTACATGCGGCGACGGAGGGAAGGCGACGAAGGTGCGAAAACCGTGCCTTCGAACTCTCCGGCCGGAAGCCGGTTGGCCGGAAGGGTGCAGAAAGTGTCCGTCGCCCTGTCATCGGACGGATGCATAGGGAAGTAGGCCACCCGGATGGGACCTCCGGGGCGCTTCCCGCCCATCAGGCCGAATCCGGGTCGGCCGGGTCCTCACGTCTCGACCAGAGGCAGAGAACAAGGAGCAGCCACCACGCCATCGAAAGGATCTGTGTCTCAAGAGCGGGGTAGATGATGTTGTAGAGGGAAAGTCCCAGGCCAGCCGCTCCCACCGAGGCGGCAGTCGGACCCGCCCGGGAAATCGCCAGCGAGGCGAACCTGTATCCCGCCCAGACGAGGAAGGCGCCGATCAGGAGGAGCCCGAGGATGCCGACCTCGAGCAGGAGCTTCACGTAATAACTCTCGACCGCCAGCACGTCGCCTCCCACGAGCTGTCTTGCGTTACCCGTGTACGCGAGGCCCTCCCCGAAGATCTTCCGCTTGAGCGGATTGGACCTGGCCTGGTCGAACCCGTCCTGGATCGCGGTGCTCCTGAGCTCATTGCCCTTGTCGGCGCTCGGGCTGAGGCCCGATCCGACCCGGTTGGTCGCCTCGGTCGGCGTCACGCCGCCCAGGGTTCCGATGATCAGCGCGACGATCATGGCCGGCACCAGTCCGATCAGGACGAACCGTGCCCTGTTGCCCCGCGCGGCAAACAGGAAGAGCGTCGCGGCGCCGATGAGCGAGATCATGACCCCGGACCGGCTGAAGGTGAGATTGAGCCCGCTCAGCAGGGCGGCGAGGATCACGCAGATGACGGCCTGGCGGCGGCGGGAATCCGAGACCAGGAACTCTCCCATCGTGAGCACGGCACAGGTGCCCAGGAAGGCGGAGGTGTGGAGGTAGCTTCCGGTGATACCGGCGAAACGGCCGGCGGCGAGTCCGTCCACCTGGGAGGTGGCGGCCTGGATGAAGGATTCGAGTCCCGTGGCCTGCAGCATCACCGTCAGGGCGACCACGGTCCCGGCGGCGATCAGGATCTGGACTCCACGTCGGAGGTCTCCCGGCTCGAAGAGCGGCCAGATCGCGATTGCCATCGTGGGGTAGACGAGGTACTGCGCAAGCCCGACCGCGTAGAGCTTGAGACCGACGGTCTGAAAAAGGATGTCGGTGAAGGCAACGAAAGCGAACAGCGCCCAGCCGATGAGCAGCGGCTTCGGAGTCCCTCGCCAGTCAGGCCTGACGAAGACGATGACGCCCAGGGCGATGCCGGCGATGATCGCCGGGACGAGGGCGTTGACCGTCAGCCCGGGGTCAGACAGATCGAAGTGATTGCCGAGTGCGAGCAGCCCGCCACGCATCGGCGAAAGGAAGATCGCCACCACCAGGGCCCACCTCAGGGCCACCCTGCCCCACGCCCAGGCGGCGAGGAATACGGCCACGATCGCGATCGCGGGAATAATCATCGGTTCGGCACCCTCATGAACAGGAGTTCATAGCACGTGTCGCTAGGATCACCGCCAATGGATCCGTCATCAACACCTGACAACTCGTTCTGGAACGGTAAAAAGCTGACCATCACGGGAGGAGGAGGATTTCTCGGACGCGTGGTTGCCGATCTCGCCACCGAGCGTGGCGCAGACGTCGAAGTGATCCGGTCGGCAGACTCCGACCTGAGGGACCCTGCGGCAGCCGAGAGCGCCCTCAAGGGGGCCGAAGTGGTGATCAACCTCGCCGCCAACGTGGGCGGCATCGGCTACAACAGGAAAAATCCGGCGCCACTTCTCCGGGACAACACGCTCATGGCGATCAACGTCTTCGACGCGGCCGTCGCAAACGGCGTGGACAAACTGGTCACCGCCGGGAGCGTTTGCGCATACCCCAAGTTCACCCCGGTCCCCTTCCTCGAAAAGAACATCTGGGACGGGTATCCGGAAGAGACGAATGCGCCGTACGGAATCGCCAAGAGGGTCGCTCAGGAACTCACCGACACCTACCGGCGGCAATACGAACTCGACGCCGTCATGCCGGTCCTCGCGAACCTCTACGGCCCCGGCGACAACTTCGACCTCGAAGACAGTCACGTCATCCCCGCCCTGGTCCGCAAGTTCGTCGATGCCGAGCGCTCCGGAGCCGAGACGGTCGGGCTTTGGGGAACCGGTTCCGCTTCCCGCGAGTTCCTTTATGTCGACGATGCCGCCCGGGCCCTGATCATGGCCGCCGAAACCCTCGAGACTTCCGAGCCGGTCAACATCGGCACCGCCCAGGAAACGACGATCCGTGAGCTCGCCGAGACGATTCAGGATTTGACCGGCTTCAGCGGCTCGCTCGAGTGGGATCCGAGCCAGCCCGACGGCCAGCCCAAGCGCACGCTCGACGTGACCCGGGCCCGTGACCTGATCGGCTTCGAGGCGGCGACCTCCCTCGCCGACGGCCTGAAACTCACGATCGACTACTGGGAGTCCGTTTCGCAGGCCTGAGCGCAACGCTCAGGCGCTGAGCACGGGTACGCCGGCCCGCAGCCGTTCCAGGTCGGCGTCCACCATCAGGCGCACCAGCGCCTCGAAATCCGTCTTCGGCTCCCAGCCCAGCACCGACTTGGCCCTGGACGGGTCGGCCAGCAGGGTCTCCACCTCGGCCGGCCGGAAGAAAGCGGGATCCTGGCGCACGTATTCCTTCTGGTCGAGGCCGACGTGGTCGAAGGCGATGTCGACGAGGTCCTGCACCGAGTGGGACACACCCGTTCCCACGACGTAGTCGCCGGGTTCGTCCTGCTGGAGCATCAGCCACATCGCCTCAACGAAGTCCGGGGTGTATCCCCAGTCGCGCCGCGCCTCGAGATTGCCGAGCGGGAGCTCGTCCCGCAGGCCGAGCTTGATCGCCGCAGCCAGATGAGTGACCTTTCGGGTCACGAACTCGAGGCCGCGCCGGGGACTTTCGTGGTTGAAGAGGATCCCTGAAGAGGCATGGAGGTTGTAACTCTCGCGGTAGTTGACGGTGATGAAATGCCCGTAGACCTTTGCGACCCCGTAAGGGCTGCGGGGATAGAACGGGGTCGACTCCGACTGCGGCGTCTCGTGAACCTTGCCGAACATCTCACTCGATGAGGCCTGGTAGAAACGCACCCCGGGACAGACCTCGCGAATCGCCTCGAGGAGACGCGTGACGCCGACACCCGAGAACTCGGCGGTGAGAGTCGGCTGTGACCACGAGGTGGGGACGAAGGACATCGCAGCGAGGTTGTAGATCTCGTCGGGCCTCGAATCCCTGAGGACGGTCATCATCGACTGCGAATCCAGAAGATCGCCGCTGTGCAGGGTCAACTGGTCCCGGATCGTCGTCAGTCGCTCGAAGTTCTCACTCGAACGACGCCTCACCATCCCGTGTACTTCGTACCCCTTCGCCAGCAGGAATTCGGCCATGTAGCTGCCATCCTGGCCGGTGATTCCCGTAACCAACGCTCTCTTCTTCATGCTTTCGCGCCCTTTCTAGAAGCCCCGGATTTCAATAGACCCCACCCAGTTTGCGGTGGTCCCAGCTCACTGTCCGTACGACCTTGAACTCGATCACCGTCCGTTTCGGTGCCTGTGCACGAAACACCTCGGTTGCCTCCGGCGTCGGCTCAACACCTTCCGGCGCATACCTGGCAGTCAGCTCGGAGGCGAAATCCACGACGAAATCAAGGTCATTGTGGAGGACGCCCTCACATTCATACTGCACCCCGCGAAGCTGCGAATAGTCGTCGTTCCCCGCTTCCACGAGGACGGTGACACGGGGATCACGTTCCAGATTCTTGATCTTCTGTGACTTGCGGAAGGTCCAGGCGAAGATCGTTCCGTCCCTAACGACGTACCAGAGCGGCATCGAGTGGGGCCAGCCCCTGGGTCCGAAGCTGCTCGCGATCGCAACTTTCTCCGAACTCAGAAAGTCGTCGATCTCCTTGTCGTCCATCTTGATCAGGTCGCGGCGGTTCATTGGTGTGTGAGCCTTTTTGCCTTTCCGGGAATCAGAATCCACCCGTGAATCTCATGAGCGCGCGCCAGGAGGGCTTCGCACCGTTCTTGTCGTCGAAGAACCCCGTCTTGTAACAGAACACGCAGGTGTGGTCCGTGTCGGGCACGTCCGACCAGCTGAACCAGAAGATGCCAGTGAGCTTCAGTCTCGCCCGCACCTTCAGCAACTGGCGGTAGATGGAGGTGACCTGTCTGCCCTGTGCGGCCTGGCTGCCGGTGCTGAACTTGGAGACCGAATCCGAACCCCAGCCCATCTCCGTGATCGCGATCGGGCGCCGCCTGTCTCCGTGCCTGTTCATCGCCCGGCGGACAGAGAATGTGCGCGCCACTGATTCCCGGGTGGTGGACGCGTACGGGTGAACGGCGGCAATGTCGAAGCTCCTTCTGAAGCCGTGGACCCGGTAGAGCCGGTTCATGAACGGACCGGCGTCGATTCCGGAGTTTCCGGGCGGGTTCCCATAGAGGCCGGCGAGCATGACCTTCGCGCCTGGATCCACGCTCTTGATGGCGGTCGACGAAACCTTCAACAGGTGGGCGTATTTGGAAGGCGAGACCGGCCAGGCGAAGTTTCTGATGTTCGGTTCGTTCCAGATCTGCCACTTCCTCACCGGCAACACGGGCAGCTGCGGGTGCTCGGCCCAGAAATCTCCGCCCGGACCGTACCGGGCGACCATCGCCTTGAGCATGGACTGCCACTTTTCGATCGCGTAACCACTCCAGACGGGCATCTCCCGCCGGTCGTAGCTGAGCCAGGCGGGCGCGTCGTAGACGGTGGGCAGGGCCCTGATCCTGCGCGATGCCGTTGCTTCAATCGATGCATCCACTCCCGACCAGTCGTAGCTGCCGTCGCCGGTCTGTTCGACCCCGGCCCAGGGCACCACGATGCGGTAGGAGCCCACGTTGCCTTCTGCCATGGCATCGAAGTCCTGATCGTTCAGGGCACGCTGGGAAATCACGCCGTAGAAGGGAAGGGGCGAGGCCGATGCGGCCTGCGGAAGCGCCACGAGGGCGACCACGAGTGTGGCGATGACAGCGAAGACGCTTTTGGCGTATCTGCTAGACACTGGATTTCCCTTTTGGACGAATTCGGGTCGTTCAACTGGCACCAACCATCCTGGCCGGCGCCGAAGACGCGGTACGAAGCAGAAAACCCGCCGCGAGCCCAGAGTTGCGGCGGCAGCTACTCGCCGAGGTCCGATGGCAAGTGCCCTTCGTTTCCCAGCTTCTGGAGATGGGCCTCCATCACTACGGCGGCAGCCGGCCGCAGCAACTCGTGAACGTCCGACCAGACCTCGTCGAGGAGGGCCATCTTCGAACGTTCGCCCCGTTCCAACGCCACGATCAGCCCGTTCTCGCGCTTCTCGCGATGTTCGATGTATTCAGTGACCTTCGCTTCGGGATCGGTGATCCAGGGACCATGGCCGGGGCAGATGAGCTTCGGTGCCCGCTCACGGATCAGCCGAAGGGAATCCATGTACGAAGCCAGCGAACCGCCGTCCGGGGGCACGTAGGTCGAACCCCACCCGAGGATGAGGTCGCCACTGAAGCAGACGTCGTCTGCCGTGAAGAAGCAGAAGTGGTCAACGGCATGCCCGGGTGTGGCCACCGCTTCGAGACCGCCATAGACCTGGCCATCATCGATCGCCACCGTCTCGTGCCCGAGCAGAGGGATTCCACCGGTGTGGTCATTGTGGGAGTGGCTGAGCAGAACGCCGCCGACACCACCGCGTCGCCGCGCTTCGCCCTTGACGATTTCGACATGGGCCGCATCCTCGGGCCCCGGATCCAGGACCCAGCAGGGATCGGACCCATACAGATAGGTGTTGGTCCCACTCAGGGTCATTGGCCCGGGGTTGTCAGCCATGATCCGGAAGATCTCCGGGTGACCAGGAGCTGCCTCAAGCGGTTTCATCTCGTCGCTCATGCACCGATGATTATGGATCTTCCTGTTCAACGCCGGACCAACCGCGTCCGAACATCCCCCGGCGTAACCATGGTCTGTTCGGGTACTTAAGGTCTACGCTGCAGTTACGCAAGGAAGCATTACGCCGGGGGGAAGTTTGTCATCAGGAAGTTTCAGCATCGCCATCATCAGGAAACTGAGAACTGTCGGTACCGCGTTGTTCGTCCTCTTCGCAGTGGCTGTCAGCGTCACTCCAGCGGCCGCAACCGCGACCCCTGGTTCTTTGAAGTGCACTGTCAAGGGCACTAAAGGTCCCGACCACCTCGTCGGCACCAAAGGTCCTGACGTCATCTGCGGATTCGGCGGAAAAGACGTCATCGCCGGCCGGGGTGGCAACGACAACCTGACCGGAGGCAAGGGAAAGGACACGGTCAGAGGCGGAGCCGGATATGACAGGCTGCTTGGCGGCAAGGGCGATGACAAGCTGTTCGGCGGTACCGGAAATGACTTGCTCTACGGTCAGCCGCAGGACGACAGCCTTTATGGCGGCAGCGGGTACGACTACCTCGATGGTGGCGCTGGTACCGACGAACTGCACGGTGGGACCGGACAATCGTTCGAAGGACCAAAGCCTGACCTCTGCCCGGACGATGCGCCCGCCACCTGCGATGAGACCGGGCCGGAGTTGACCGCGCTTACGATCTCACCCACGACGATCGACACCTGGGAGGAAGCCAGGACCGTCAACATCAACTTCACGCTGAAAGACGACAAGTCTGGGATCGCCGAACAGACAGGCATACCCGGAAAGCCGTTCATCCTGCTCCTCGGAAAGAGTGCGTCAAGCCTGCAGCAGGTCCCCGGCGGTGCGTTGAGAGTTTCGGGCGACGAACACGAAGCCAGCTACGAAGGCTCGCTCAAGATTCCGCGCTACGCCGCGCACGGCCACTGGAACATCCAGATCAACATCAGTGACAAGGCCGGCAACGGTGGCCCGATCGGCCCGGATGAGCTGACGAAGCTGGGTTTCCCGACGGGTTTCGACCAGATCGGACAGGGCGACAGCGCCAGTCCAAAGATCACGGAACTTTCATTCAGCGCCAGCAACGTGGACACTTCGCAGTCCCAGAAACTGGTTCATGTGCGGGCGCGAGTGACGGATGACACCGGAGTCGGCCAGGAGCTGAACGATTCGAGCTACGTGGTTACGGGAGCCCGAAAGGACCAGGAAAGCCAGCGTTCAGATGGCGGGCTGCTCCAGCGCACCTCCGGCGACAAGCTCGACGGGATCTGGGAGGGCGACATCATCATGCAGAAGTACTCCGCCCCGGGAACCTGGCGTATTCAATTCGACGCCACTGATGTCGCGGGGAACCGGACCACCCTGATGGACGACGGGCTGACGAGGCTTGGTTTCCAGTCGACGATCCAGCAGACCGGCGCCGGTGACACCACCGCGCCCGTGGTCAGCGAAATTTCGGTTTCTCCCACGAGAATCGACACCACCGACGGACCTCAGACAGTCCATCTGCACTTTCGGATGGTCGATGATCTCGTGGGAAAGTCAACGACATTGGACTCGGTCAGCCTCTTCCTCAATGACATGCAGTCTCCGTTCAGGTTCGATATCGCCAGGACCTCGGGCAATGCCTGGAACGGAATCTGGGAAGGCACGGTTGAGGTGCCGCAGGGTGCATCCCTGGGCGACTACCTGCTGATGATCAGTGCTTACGACGACCTGGGGAATGGCCGCTACTACATGGACGATGGCTACCAGGCCGCCGGCCCGGGTGGCAGCTTCCACAACGGTCCCTGAGCTGCGGTCGCGCGCAGGGCGCGAGCCGCGGGTGTCAGGTCAGGCGGCGAGTTCGCGGCCGATGGCTTCTCGGGCCTCTTGCGGCTCGAGTACCACCAGGTCGCCGGCACCGCGCAGGATCTCCCGGACCAGCCAGGAAGTTCCGGCGTAAGGCAACTCGACGACTACGGCGCCGTCGCTGAGTTCCTCGACGACGTTGCGCTCCTCGCGAAGCCAGCGTGAACGTTCCGGGGAGACCCAGACCCTCGCGATGGATGCGGCGGGGACTTCACCGTCGCTCATCCAGCCTTCGACGCCGGCCATGTCGATCGCTTCCTGGCGCGGCTCGAAGCTCTCTTCGGTGATCGTGACGACCTTGATGCGGTCGAGCTTGAAGTGACGCATCGCCTGGCGGTCGAGGTCGTAACACTCGGCGTACCAGCCCTCGCGGCCGTTCTCGAGACGGTAGGCCTCGACCCGGCGCTCGGAGAACTTGTCTTCGTTCTCCTTGTAATAAGTGATGTCGAGGACGCGGCGGCGCGCGATGCCTTCGTTGACGATGCGGGCGGCCTCGATTCCTCCACCCTCGATCGCGATCGCCAGTCCCTCACGGGCCGGGTCATGACCGAGTGCTTCGACGATCTTGTCGCGGGCGGAATCCAGACGGGCCTGCGGCAGGTGGTTGCCGACCAGGTCGATCGCCGCGACCAGTGCCTTGGCCTCGAGGGGCAGTAGGCGGGCGGGGCGGGCGAAGCTGTCGCCGTAGGGCTCGGAGTCGATCTCGATGACGTCGCCTCGGACCTCGGCGTAAAGGACGTAGGTGCCGCCGCCGAAGTTGACGACGTTCAGGACGTCGATGTCATCGCGAAGTTCCTCTTCGGAAAGCTCGAAGCGCTGGCAGAGGTCGATGACCGAGAGTCGCTTGGTTTCCTTGGCGGCGCCGATCAGCATGCCGGCGAGCGTGACCAGCCGGCCGAAGCGCTCGGGGCGGATCGCGGCGGAGGAACGGTCCTTGCTCCGCTGGCGGCGTTCCTTGGGCGGCGCGGAAACGGTGGTGGAAGCCTTGGCGGTCGTGAAGCCGTCGATGTGCCGCTCTCGCAGGAGGTCCATCCGTTCCACTGCGAGCTCACGGAGCTCGGGCGGATCAAGCACTTCGGCGTTCTGGCGCCAGCGGAGCACCCAGGCCAGAAGCTGGCGGTCGCTGGCGTAATCGGTCTCGAGCACGATGCCCGTCCCCTCGACACCATCTTCGGCGGTCACCTCGCGCACCTTGCCGTGGCGGCCGAAGTCACGCTCGATCAGCCAGGCAATGCGGTCGCGGAAGAAGATCTTCGCGGTGCCCTGCTTCTCACCGAGCTGCCAGTCGGCGAGGTCGGCGTAGTCGCGGCGCTCGAACTCTTCCGGCGGGGTGAAGTCATGTTCGGACTTGGTCGCGTACCCGACCTTGCCGCGGATCCTCGACAGGCGGAACACCCGCACCGCTTCCCGTTCGTGGGAATAGCCGATGAGGTAGAACTGCCCGCCGCGGAAGACCAGGTGGTACGGATCGACCTTCCGTTCACTGACCTCGTCGCGCTGGATCGTGTGGTACTCGAAGTTGACCGTCTTGTGGCGGGAGATCGCGGTCTCGATGCGGGCCAGCCGCTGGGTCAGCTCCCGGGAAGAGGTGGAGGCGAACTTGGCCATGGAGATCGGCGTGTTGTCCGGGTCCGAAAGCGGATTCGGATGTCCCCAGGCAACCTGCTGAAGGGCCAGGCGGAGCGGCTCGGCGTAGGCAAACTCGCCTTCGGTCAGCAG
>Ga0209023_10006796_pt1 | contig 11945 bp, 10 predicted proteins | sample LakOneMetagenome_FD_187468 | JGI IMG/M metagenome (GOLD analysis project Ga0209023, IMG submission 187468) | Freshwater and sediment microbial communities from Lake Erie, Canada (SPAdes) (version 2) | ecosystem: Environmental > Aquatic > Freshwater > Lentic | place: Lake Erie, Canada...
TTTCTTGATCATCTTCAACTCCAACTGGGGTAAAGATGAGCCGCAAACCCTCCGCTACGCAATCACGCCAAACTGTCCCAAGGGTGCTGATGGCGGACAGGCTATCCTCACTACCATGGGAACGCTTGATCACCTCGGCCGCACCACATTCCATGCCATAGCTGCACAAGGTGACGTGCAGCCGACGAATCGGGCCCTCCGCTGGATGGCGCATATTGCCCGGCACGGACCACAGTCCTCCGTTTACCTCTATGAGCTGACCCGCGACACGCATCGCTGCAAAGACACGGCACTGCGCGATCTCCAGAAACTGCGGGCAGGGGGCTCGCTCTGCCTTCCGCCTCAACAGCGCCAGGTCGCGCGCGCGGAGTTCAATCCCTATGTCTATGACTTGACCGAGCGCGGCAAAGCCTGCCTCAGGGATCACGACCATGTCGTGCCGCCTCGCCCGATCTCTGGTCCCTGGCAGCATCAGTATCTGACGGCATGCGTGACGAGCGCCATCGAGATCGCCGCAGCCCGCGACGGGGTACGCTACATCCCCCAGCACGAGATCCTGGCGCGGAAGGGCGCAACGCTCGGAATACCGATCGTCGGCAGGCTCTTGATCCCGGATCAGCTCTTTGCGCTCGACTATGGCGGTAGCTACCGGGCCTTTGTGCTCGAGGTCGATCGCGGTACCGAGCCGCAGACTTCAAGCGCCGCCCGAAAGTCTCTGTTGAGCATGCTGGAGGCCTATCAGGCTCTCCTGTCGCGGGGCGACATCAAGGCGCACTACGGCCTCAGAGCTTCGATCGCGCTCCTCTTCGTTGGGACGCACCGTCAGCGCATTGAGCAAGTCGGGACACTGGCGCGTCAACTCGATGGCGCCCTGGCCAACGTTCTTCTGGTGCGGCAGGTGACGCCGTCTGCGGCGCCAGACCTGGCAAACGCCCTGGATGGCTGGAGGCGTGTCGACGGGTCTGCCTTCAGTCTGGGGTGTACGAGCGCAGTGTGCTGAAAGCCGTCAATCTCAGCGTGTGCTCGCGGATCCGCACCATTCGCCGAACATCAAAATCCTGACGTCCCCCGCTCTAGCTTGGCGATGGGCCGGCGCGCTAAAATCGCTGAGGATGTTCCTTCACAAGAGCGCTGTCGGCCGCGACGGCCACACAGCACCCTGATCGCCCCAAAGCGATCCGGGTTCATTGGTGCATCCAATCCCTCAAACCTCTGTCTCAGGAGACACTCATGACCCTCATGCTTCATGCAGGCGGGCAGGCGATCGACTATGATAGCCTCAGCGCCCTGCCAACCCCCGAACCAACCCAGAGCCATGTACCGATCCCACATCATGCGGTCGTCGACATGGTGCGCTACGCCCTTGGCTTCTTCGGTCACGAGCTGATCGAAGAGCATCATGCCGTGACGGCGGACGGCCTCAACTACTTCGGGGTCCTCTCACTGCGATCCCCCTACGGTGATTACACCGACATGGTCGGCCTCCGGAACAGCCACAAGAAACAGTTCCCGATTGGCATTGCCATCGGTGCGCGTGTCTTTGTCTGTGACAATCTCGCCTTCACCGCCGATCACGTCATCCGCCGCAAGCACACCGCTAATGCCAAGCGCGACCTGCCGGGGTTGGTCGCCGCGGTGATCGAGCCGCTCGGTGCGGCGCGTCAGGCGACCGCCGCCACCTACGCCCGATACAAAGAACGGGAGATCGGAGACGAACTCGCCGACCAATGTATCATGGCGCTCTACCGCCAGGGCGTGATCAATTTGACCCGCATCGCCGATGTGCTCCGCGCTTATGAGGAGCCGCCGCACGACTGGGGCGACAAGACCCTCTGGCGGCTCTTCAACGCCACCACATTTGCCCTCACCGGCAAGGTCGTCGAAAACCCCGGCGTCACGCAAAAACTCCATGATGTCATTGGTGGGGTGTATGAGCGGCTAAATGTCTAGTACGATAGCCAAAGAGCCCCTACGCGGGGCTCTTTTTGTGACATTGAGCAAGCCCCAGCGAGCGGAAGCGTTTAGGGACCTTTGCCGCCAAGCATCAGTCAATCAACAGACGTGAAGATCGGATCCGAAGCACTTTGCGGAACATAAAGCTGATCTGCGGTGGCGAACGGGTCCTCGGGCGTAAGGCTGTCGGCTAGATCCTCAATTTGCGTGAGCGTCAACCGGTCTGCCAAGTTGGACACGGCTGGAGCGGTCGCGTCAAAGGCCGTCACGAATTCCTCAGATCCGAAGCGATCGGGGCGGAACACCTCGACACCACCATGACCGTCTGGCACTCCGCCGCCCGCGAGCGCATCATTTATACAGTTGGCTCCGCATTGATCACCCGGCACCAGGGAGGTCCAGCGCGATCCGCCGAGGTAAACCGCAAAGTACATAACCTTTGCCTTGTCGTCCGGCACACCGAGGTCACGGAGCGCGTTGTAGAACATGCGGTGCGTCTTGCGCCACGACCGCACGTGGTTCTCGACGTAGCAGTAGTGGTCGTGGACCACAGCAGCCTTGATATAGGACTGGTCAAAAGGCTTGCCGATGAAAGGTTGCGCCCAGATTGGGATTGAGGCTCCGTCCGTCAGACCGGTCTGCATGGCGGGGTCAGCGTTGGGGTCGCGCTTGCTCGCCTTCCAGGTCAGTCCGGCGGGATCATTGTAGGTGATGTCGTTCACGAGGCGGCACACCCGCGTCGCTTCACAACCCGCTGGCAGGAAGGCCAGCTCGCCCTCAAATGGAACGCGGGCAACCTCGCTGTCCGAAACCGGTAGGTCGTAGGCCACTCGAATGGCATCGACGTCGCAGGGCATGAGCTCTTTGCGCTGTCCGATCTTAATGCCCGGTGGAATTGTTCTGATGGTCTTGAGGCCAGCGGTCTTCGCGAAAGCGTCGTCCCGGTAGTGCATAATGGACTCATAACAGTAGGTTCCGACATCCTCGTTCCGCCTCGGATCGGTTGTAAAGTTGTGCATCATATCGGGGACGATATTGTCAAAAAGCACCTCGACGCGCGAATCCCTATCATCCCGCGTCTGCTCATGCTGCAAGCCGAACGCGTGCCCGATCTCGTGCGCAACGCTGCCTGCCGGGCAGCCAGGTGCAAGCTTGATCCGCTGTTTGCCGCCAGCCATGCCAACAGGAGAACTGCACTCGGTCGACTCGACAAATTCGACGAAGTTGCCCGCTGGCGCGGCGAGTTGAGTGAAGCTCACAGTTCCTGTCGCCTCCCACATCTGTATTGCCTTAAAGACCCGTCCCTTGTCGGTCAGCGACGGAGAAACCATGAACGACATGGTCGCATGTGGCCAGCGGCGAGCCTCACTCTTGACGACGACGCCAAAACTCTCAACGCCCCCGACGGACTGCAATGACGCGCTGCCGTTGATCAATGCCGACAGCTTTTCTTTCGAGCCAATGACAATGTCGCCCTGGTAAATCGCCTCGCCGCTCGCATCAAACGCAAACGGCAACTCAAAGACCGCACCATTGGCCGGAACTTGAATCTTGATCACCGGTGCGCCCGCCGCTACCGCACTGAGTTCCTCGTTCGGTTGGATCGGGTCTAGATCCGCTGCGACCTCCTGTGCGGTCGCCGACGAAAGGACGCAAAACCCTAAAGTAGTGAACACAAAGAATAAATTACGCATTTTCATTCCTTCCTCCACTTAAAGACCACATCAAGCAGTTTTGCGATCGGGAGACGTTCGGACGTCGTCGCTCCTTCTCGAGTGAAGCTGATGAACTCGCGCGGCTCACAGATGCCGCGTTTGAGGCCAACGTTTTCGCTCCATGTGTAATAGAGCAGCAGGTCGCCGTCGTTGGTTTGCGGTGTTTTCGCGACCTTCAGCAGTGTCCCGCCTTCTACGAAATTGGTCTGGCAGAACCTGCCCAGGCGGACATCTTGATCGCGAAACTGCCCGTACATTGTTGTGGCTTGGTTGACGCCGTTAACGACAGTCTCGAGCTCAACGACATCGTTGTATAGGGACACAGCCTTCGCCGGGTTAAGCAGTCGACCATCAGCCGCGGCGTCGACAAGTTCCGGCCGGAGATCCGAGGAGGCCAAGATGCGCGCTTTGATACGCCCCGCGCTGCGGAAGTCCTGCGGCGTTAGGGAGTAGACGAGCCCCGCCACGTAAGTCACCAGCGGCGCGGAGAATGACGTTCCGGTGAAAGCCGCCGCAACATAGGTGCGTGCGGCGGATTCAGCCTGCCATGAACCGACGCCGCACCCCGGTGCAAGAATCGAGACTGCGTCCTTCGAGAAATTCGAGAACTTCGCCGGCGTTTCACCATCTGTAGAGCCGACCACTAACACATTGTTTTTTGCAAATGCGCCGGTGACCTGCGGATAAAGTTCGATCTGCACCACATCCATGCCACCATCGGGATTGTCGTTGGCACCGTTATTGCCCGCCGCGACGACAAAGAGCGGTCCGCCGTCATCGTCCAAAAAAGCAGACAACGCATCCTCGATCGATCCACTCCGACCCAAGGCACCCTTCCGCTCACCGATGCTCAGATTGACAATGTTGGGCGGCCCGTTGAGCGCGCCCCTGATCCTTCGCACGTCGGGAACGAAGCGGCCGATCGTACCGAAGGGATCCTTGACGTAGATGCGGATCGGCCGCGTCGAAATCGGCAGGCCTAATGCGGCCGAGAGCGGCCACGCGATCGGGCCGCCAACTGCGACGCCGGTTACCGCGGTTCCATGATTGAGCGTCAACTGATCGAAGTCGTCGAGCGGAGAATCCTGGCCTGCGTCAAAGACCGAGTCGACGGCGTATCGAAACGGGTTTGTTGGTGCGCCCGGCTCGCTTTGGTAACCCGAATCGGCGACCACGACGGCGACCGGCTGAGGTTCAATACCCTGCGCAGCCATGGCGAGGCGCGCCCGGAGTGCGGCATCCGGCAGGCCCTTGAACATTGAGTCTTCGCCGGCGGTCGGCGTCGCGCAGCCGTTCGCCGAAACGTCGGTGAAGAGGACGGTGGTGTCGGGTGTGAGCGAGGACAACTGTGTCTGGCCAACGGTCGGCGGATTAAGCCGCAGTTGCTCGTCAAACTGCGCGCCGGCTTGCATCAATGCGGCCTTGATATCGTCTTTAGAGAGGCCCGACGGGTCGTCAGGGAGCAACCCTTTCTTCCTCGCAACGGTGGTGAGGTCGATGGGGATGCGGCCAGTGCTGGATCGCGCGATCAGCGACAATACGATATCGCCGGGTGTGAGCGCAGTCGTCGCCGGTTTGACGGTCAGGTCAGACTGGAGGACCACGACCGTTTCACCATAGGCGAGACTACTGCCGTCAAACCTGCTCGGGCGGTATTGCTGCATTGCACCGTACAGGCCAGAAATGCGCACCACATTGGCAAGCCGCGTGGATTGATCGTGCAGAAACTTTGCGGCGACACCGCGCAGGCCGGCTTCGATCCTCTTAGCTGACGCCGGTCGAAGTGTCTGTACTTCCGCTGTAATGATGTCGAGCGCCCGATCCTCAGGTGTTCCCGTCAGGATCGCAAGAGCCAGATCTTCAAACAGCGCCGCTGCAAATTCCGAGTCCGACGCGTAGGCGCGATTCTCTGATGCTATGGAATATTTGCCCGCGGTGTGCTGCTGGGTAAGCTCATCGGGTTGGGTCTGTTCAATGATCGCAGTCAGTTCCGCTTGAGGACCAGCTTCTTCTTCCTCAAGGATTGATGCTGTAGATTCATTTAGAAGGTGGATTTCCCTCGGGATTGATTGGTCGCTGTCTGCCCAGCGCATGGTCACACAATCGCTGCAGCTTTGATCCACTTTCCAGAAGTCCTCCACGCGATCGCCCGGCAAAACGACTCTCATCACGACGTCAAGCGGGAGCGTTGGCAGGCACGGGGGCACCGGAATGGACCCGGAAGCGCTCTCCACGATCGTTTGGGTCGCCGTTCGGCGGACAAGTCCAGCCTCGTCGAGCGCCACGTCAAACAAATCGACTGTCTGTCTGTCTTTGTCAGTGCAGGCCCTCTCGACAAGCTTTGTCAACTCGATCGGGCCGTTCACTGCTTTTGGGCTACGCGCCCCATATTCATTGACGAGGTCGAGAAACCCGCGAGCATAGGGCCCACCGCGATAGTCGACGTCGATGAACTGTATGGTTGTTTCATCGAGCTCCCTTGCCTGATCGGGAAGCGGGGCACGTGTTGAACGAAACGATTCGAAATTGGGGGACAAAGACTTGAAATTGGGGATCAGTTCCTGTGCGCCGGTGGCGTTGACATATGCGGAACTAAGAAGTGCCAGCCATCCGATTGCTAGAAGGCGAACAGTTGTACCACTGTTGCACTGAGCCATATTTGCCAAGAGCTTGCTCCAATTGAAACTCAGATGCCGGAAAAAGGTGCCCAACGATTTTGGACAAACTTATATAGCATTGGCGAATGCCCGAGCAGTGCGCACCCGGGGCACTCTTGCCCCATCATGGGAAGCGTCGTTTAGAATTCACGGCGCTAAAACCGCTCTTTGAGCCAGACCAGCACTTCTGCTTCAACCCATCCGACGCGGTTCAACCCGAGGTTCCCCTGCAGGGGGAATGCTCCGGCTTTCTCCAACCTCGCGACGTGCTGCGGCGAGTACAGGACCAACTCTCTTAGCTGGCGCTTCGACAGTATTCTCATCTCGATCTCTCCATGACTGAAGAGCATCGCGATGCCCTCGGTTACATTTTTACCCTCGGGTGGGCATAGCGTGTCACTCAGCGGAGATTCGCGCAAGATTGTTGATGCAACCTACGATGGTCGTGTTTATGTGGGGTTCGCCGTTCTAACTTAGAGCTTCCTATAGTCTCTTTTGCTATGTGCGCCGCATGCTACCCTGTCTATGGAAGGCCTTTTCGATGCGAGGCCTTTATGTCCGCCCTGATCTGGGCGCACAGAAATTGCTCTCACCCAACACCGGCAGTGCTTTAGCAACCCATTCGACTGCCAGGAGCTTCATGCTTAAAAACGACTGCCTATCGTCACTGATACCGACTACCGCTCGCCCTTCAGCCATCCCGACGATCTAGGCGAGGGCAGGCAACAACAGGTCTAAAACGGAGCGACATTTGGGTGGCCGAGTTCTGCAGTCCCGGCCACCCAGCTCCCTCACGGGAAGCGTCGGTCAGGTGTTTCTGCGCTTAAGCCGTTCGTTGAGCCAGTCCAGGACTTCGCTTTCCACCCATCCGACCCGGTTCGGCCCGAGGTTGACCCGCAGGGGGAATTGCCCGGCCTTCTCCAGCCTCGCGATGTGCTGCGGCGAGTACAGGACCAACTCTTTCAGCTGGCGCTTTGACAGTATCCTCATCACGATCTCTCCATGATTGAAGAGCATCGCGATGCCCAAGGTTACGACTATACCCGGGTGAAGCGAAGATTATCAAAAATCGCAAAGCCTGGCGATGAAGAGTTCGTAATTTGCTGCTGCCTTGCGCATCTCGGCTAGGAATTTATGCCGAATATAGATGGCTGCCACACCCGACACTGTCCCGGACGTATGGTTTAGCATCGCTTCAACCACATGAATTGGTGTCCCGAGCCGAGCGTGTACAGTGGCAAACGTCCTACGCAGGTCGTGGATCGTCCAGTGTGGAAAAGGATGTGCATTGTCGAATCGTGCCTTCGACCTGCTGAAGCCTTGAAACGGTGGAAGATCCTCATGTGGAATATAACGAGCGGTTAGCAAGTTGAACGCAATTGAATGCTCTTTTCCATTCTTGGCCACTCCTGATGGGATTGTCAGCGTATCACCTTTCAACCAAGCTTGCCGGATAGTCGCGACTTCAGTCTTGCGTTGACCGGTGAGGATGCAAAGCTTCAGGAAGTCCGAAAACCTGCCGTCTTCATATTGCATGATTGTCCTTATTTCTTCGTCCGCAAGGACACGGGCGCGCTTGCCATACACGACGGGGATATGCAGGAACGGGTTCTTATCGAGCAGTTCGTTCTTGATGCACCAGTTTGCAAAAACCTTCCACGCATTGATCGCATGGGGTTCGTCGAGCTTTACACTGGTCTTCTTTATTGATCGAAGCTTGATGTTAGGTGCCGTGCGGAGGTGCCGCTCGTATTCTCGGTGGGTGTTATGGCGTAGGCGCTTCCGGCATTCGTCAAGATAGGTTTTGACTGTAGTTTGCAAGTTGGCTGTTCCATTCCGCTCTGGCTCCTCGGCCAACATACGCTTTGCGGCCCTGCGAGCATCCGCCAGGCTCACCTCCGGGTACTTGCCAATGGTGCGAAGCTTTCGGTTTGGGCCGTGGATCACGATGAATGTTTTTGTCAGCTTTCCAACCGTCAGGCCAAAGGCAGGCAAGTGTTCATCGAAGTATCGCGCCTGACCCTTCTCGGGGTGTGCAAGCTTTCGCAAGGAGAGGTCGGTGAAGGCTATCCGCATTTCTAGTCACTTTTTAGTCACTATTTTCGCGCGCGCTTGGGGGTTTTCCTATGGCGAACTATGAGTAGGCCATTTCAAAAAGTCCAGTAAAATCAATGAAGATTGCGTGGCTATGAGTAGCCATGGAACCCCGACCTGCCGCTTAGGAGGCGGCCGCTCTATCCCCTGAGCTACGGGGCCCACGTGCCTTCGATAGAGACAGGGGCCGCCTTTGGCAAGCGCCGGGTCTGGCCTCAAATAATCACGGCTTCCCCGCTCGACGTTGCAGCCGCCCGACATCGCGGTTACGGTGCCATCATGCTGACGCAGAAGATGAAGTACGCCCTGAAGGCACTGCTGGTCCTCGCCGACGAAAAGGCGGGTTCGGGCGGGGCATTGCGTATCGAAGAAATCGCACGCCGCGCCGATGCTCCCAAGCGGTTTCTGGAACATATCCTGCTCGAGATACGCAACGCCGGGATCATTGCCTCGATCCGCGGACGCTCTGGCGGGTATGTGATGATCAAGGAACCTGAACAGGTTTCCATCTCGGATCTGCTGCGCCTGATCGACGGGCCGATTGCGCCCTTGCCCTGCCTGTCGCGCCGCGCTTACCAGCGCTGTGACGACTGCGCTGACGAGGAAACCTGTAGGTTGCGCCGGGTCTTCGCCGATGTTTTCTGGTCCTACCTGCTGATCCTCGAGTCGCTGACCCTTGCGGATATGCTGCGACAAGACAATCCTGCTGCGGCAATCCTTGCATAGTGCGTTTGGATGATGACGCGCGTCTGAATGCGATTGCTTATCGCCCCGGAACCTTTTTACGATAGCGTTACAACGCGCCACGGCTTGAAAAGGAAGAACTATGGCCCCTTCGGACATCAAACGGACACTGACCCTCCGCGACGTTTCGGAGGCTTCGGGCGTGTCCGAGATGACGGTAAGCCGTGTGTTGCGCAATCGAGGTGACGTGTCGGACGCGACCCGCGACAAGGTGCTCGAAGCGGCCAAACGACTTGGTTATGTGCCGAACAAGATCGCCGGAGCGCTGGCATCGCAACGAGTCAATCTGGTTGCGGTCATTGTCCCCTCTCTCTCGAACCTTGTGTTCCCGGAAGTACTGAGCGGCATTTCCGAGGAGCTGGAAGATACCGGGCTTCAGCCCGTCTTCGGTGTGACGAATTACTCGGCCGAAAAGGAAGAGGCCGTCCTCTACGAAATGCTCTCTTGGCGGCCTTCGGGGGTTATCGTCGCAGGTCTGGAGCATTCGCCCAATGCCCGCGCCATGTTGCAGAATTCCGGAATCCCGATTGTCGAGATCATGGACGTGGACGGCGAGGCTATAGACTCCGTCGTCGGCATCTCACACAAGCGCGCCGGGCTCGAAATGGCGCGTGCCATCGTCAAGGCGGGCTATAGCAAGATCGGCTTCCTTGGCACCAAGATGCCCGACGACCACCGCGCCCGAAAACGGCTCGAGGGGTTCGAGGCGGGGCTTGCCGAGGCCGGGATCGAACTTGCCGACAGTGAGTTCTATTCCGGCGGCTCTGCGCTTCTGAAGGGCCGCGAGATGACCGAAGCGATCCTTGCCCGCAATCCTGATCTCGATTTCCTTTACTATTCGAACGACATGATCGGCGCTGGTGGGTTGCTCTACTGTCTTGCCAAGGGGATCGACGTGCCGAACAAACTCGGGCTGGCCGGGTTCAACGGTGTCGACCTTCTGGAGGGCCTGCCGCGCCGGTTGGCTACGATGGATGCCTGTCGCCGCGAAATCGGCAAGCGCGCAGCCGAGATCATCGCGGGTCACAGTCATTCGGGTATGATCGGCGGCGAGCGGATCGAACTGACGCCCACCCTTCAACCCGGCGATACGATCCGGCGTAGCTAAACCGTCAGCGCCGCAGGATATAAATATCCATGATCCAGCCGTGATCTGCGCGCGCCTTGGCGCGGGTTTGCACGATCGTGTCGGCGACCTCGGACAGCTTTCCGGCCACGATGATCTGCTCGGACATGCCGACATAAGCACCCCACCAGATGCTAGTGTCGGCAGGCTCGATTGTCAGGAAAGAACATTCACCATCAAGCATGATGGCCAATGTATCCACGCCATCGGGCCACCCTTCCTCGCGCAGCTTCCGTCCGGTCGTGACCATAAATGGCGCCCCGATATCGTTGATCGGAATGGCGTGTGCTGCGGTCAAAGCCTGTAAAGACGTAATGCCGGGAATGACGGTGACTGTAAGCGGCAGCGACTTTTCGATGCGCGACGCAATCCGCAGGGTGCTGTCATAAAGCGATGGATCGCCCCATACCAACAGTGCTACTCGCCCATTTTTCCCGATTTCCGCAAGAATAGTGTCTTTCCAAACAGCGGCGATTGCATCGTGCCAGTCGTCCACGCCCACGCGGTATGCCGGGTTGGTTGCATCGCGGACAGGCAGGTCGAACCCCACCAGACGCGTGTTCGGATTGGTCAACACATCGGCACAGATCGAACGACGCAGCTCGGCGAGATCGGCCTTGCTCTCGCCCTTGCGCGGTATCATCACGAGATCGGCGGAGTTCAACGCCTTGATGGCCTGCAAGGTCAGATGGTCCGGGTTTCCGGTTCCAATTCCGACAAGGAGTAGTTCAATCATCGGCTGCCCTCCGCATCTGGCCGCCACTGAACAGAAAACCCCGCGCAAGTCCATGCGCGGGGTCAGTTCACAAGTCGATCAGAGGTTCTTGCCGGTCCACAAACGGCTGGCGAACCACCCGAGCGATAGCCAGGCGATCAGCGCAACACCCATCGAGCGCGCGGCAAATTCTGACGCCAGCTCGGGAGGAGCCACACCGAAATAGTCGCCCAACTCTGGTGCGCCGATGATATGCGGCGCCGCCAGAAGTGCGATGCCTACAACCCAGCGCAAAGGACCCTTGCCGAAGGCGAGCGTCACCAGGCCGCAGACAGTCGCAATGACGGTTCCCCACCACCAGATCTGGCGAAGGGTCAGGTCGGCGGCAGGCGTCCCCGGAAGTTCCGGGGCAAGACCCAGTGCCGGAGCGAGCTGCAAGGCGGCAAATCCGGCGAGCCCCCAAAGCAGTCCTTGAGACGGCTCCACCTTGTGTCCGGCTTGCTCCGCCGCAGCGAATGCCGCAACCAGCAGAAGACCGTAAGACACATAGGTCAGACCAAAGAACAACACCGTCATCGTGTTGCGCTTCAACGGTGAGGGCTCTTCGCCGGGGGCACCATGCTCGTGTTGATGACCTCCGGCAGGCTCGGCACCTTCTGCCGCCGACTCTGTCGTTGCCGTTGTGGCCTCACCTTCCGATGCGGCGGTTTCGGCTGTGCCATGGTCGTGGGTCATATTGTGGTGTGCGTCGGCATCGGCGACCCCGCCAAAGTGTACGCGCACACCTGATTCATATTCTTCGGCCAGAAGGATTTTTTCCTGGACGAAAGCGAAATGAAGCAGAGCCGCAAGCAGCCCCGCCCCAAAGCCAGCGAACAAAGCGCTGGCCAGCATACGTTGGATCATATTGGACCGAAGGGCCGTGCCTTAGTGGCAGGGGA
>Ga0209023_10006797_pt1 | contig 11943 bp, 5 predicted proteins | sample LakOneMetagenome_FD_187468 | JGI IMG/M metagenome (GOLD analysis project Ga0209023, IMG submission 187468) | Freshwater and sediment microbial communities from Lake Erie, Canada (SPAdes) (version 2) | ecosystem: Environmental > Aquatic > Freshwater > Lentic | place: Lake Erie, Canada | collected...
GGTGCCGCGCCATGAAGGCGCGCACCACGGCATGCTGGCGGCCGTGCGGCAGGTTCGCGGCGGTATGGTCGATCGCGTCATGGAAACCGTATTCGCCCAGGCAGCCCAGCTGCGCCAGGCGCTCCAGGTTGGCGCAGGCCGCCTCCGGCTCCACCATCAGGGCCAGCATGCTGGCGTAGGGCGCCACCACGAGGTCGTCGCCGCGGCCGCGCCGCAAGCCCATGGCCGGCACGCCGAAGGCGCCGTAGGCATACTGCATCGCGGCGTCCACCGCGTGGTAGCTGGAATCGGACATGCCCCAGGGGATGCCGTGGCGGCGCGCATGGTCGATCTGCACGCGAACCGCCGCGTGGCAGCTGCGGTCGAGCAGCGTGTTGCGCCAGGTCGGCATCACCAGTAGCGGCGCCAGGTAGGCGGCCAGCGCGCCGCTGCGCGACAGCAGCACCTGCTCGCCGTGCACGATGCCCAGCTGGCGCCCGAGCGCGAACCAGTGCTCCTGCGGCAGCTGGCCCTGGGCGATGCCGATGAAGCTGGCCAGGCGCGCCTTCGACGCCAGCACGTCGTGGACGTCGCTGTCGAGGCGCTCTTCATCCACCTGGTAGCCGGTGGCCAGCAGGCCGAGCTCGCGCCGGTAGAGGCAGCCGAAGTCCATCGCGCCGAACCCGCGTGCCTGGCTGGCCAAAGCGGCGATCCCGGTCATGCGCGCATTGGCCGTGGCCACGCCCTCTTCCACCAGCGCCGCCAGCGAGCGCGAGGAAGCGTCGGTGGCGCGCGGCGGAACGAACGCGGCCAGTTCGCGCAGGGTCGGGATGCGGGTCAGGCTGGCGTCGAGCACGTATTCGTGCACCGCGCGCATCCAGGGCGCCAGGTCGAGCAGGTCGGCGTGGGCGGCGCGGCACTGGCTGTCCAGGCGCTCGCACCAGGCGCGCAGCTGCGGGCCGGCGTCGGCGGGCAAGGCGGCGAGCAAGGCTGCGGCCGCGCCGGCGGCGGCCTGCAGGCAGTCGGCCAGGCCCGGCAGGGTGTCGGCGTTGCGGCAGCTGTCCGGGCCAAGCGCCGCGCGGCAGCGCGCCAGCGCATCCGCCGGCGGCGCATGTTCCTCGATCACATCGAGCGTGGCGCGCGCACCGGCCAGCGACTTGACGCCGGCAACCGGTTCGTCGGCCAGCTGCTCCAGCCCGGCGGCCAGGGTCAGCAGGTAGCCGGCCAGGTTGCCGCTTTCGACGGTGGACACATACTTGGGTAAAAGCGGCGCCAGGGTCTGCGTGTCGTAGCCGCTGTAGAAGTGGCCGCGGTAGCGTTCGAGCAGCGCCATGCTGTCGAAGGCCGCGCGTACCCGCGCCAGCAGCTCGGCTTGCGCAATGAAGCCGAAGTCGCGCGCCGCCAGGCTGGCCAACAGCCCGAGGCCGATACTGGTCGGCGAGGTGCCGGCCTGCGGGTGTTCCTGCAGCGAGTCCGGCGCGAGCCAGTTGTGCCCGGGCCCGGCCTGGGTTTCGAAGAAGCCCCAGGTGCGGCGCGCCAGCCGGGTCAGGAACAGGGTCTGCTTGTCCGACAGCTGCGGCACGCGCGGCACGAAGGGCAGGCTGAGCCACCAGGCGAGGATGGGCGACAGGAACCACAGCAACAGCAGCGGCGCGGCGGCGAACAGCGCGAACGGATGGGCAAAGCTCAGCAGCAGCGCCGTGCCCACGGCCAGCGCCGGCGCGAACCACATGTTGCGCCAGTTGGCTTCCAGGTCCAGGCTGGAGCGCGCCAGGCTGGCCGCCTTCCATTCGAGCAGCCTGCGCTTCGAGACCAGCAGGCGCCAGCTGCCGCGTGCGATCGCATCCACGCTGTACCAGGCTTCGTGCGGCAGGAAGGACATGCTCATCACCGCATGCCCGAGTGCGCCGCGCGCGCCGCGCCACCAGTTGGCCAGGTGCTGGCGCCACAGCATGTCGTGCGGCTTGTCGCCGAGCGCGGCGAACATGCCGAGGAAGGCCGGCAGGAAGAACACGGCCAGCGCCGCCGCGCTCCAGAACGCCGGCTCGGGCAGCAGCGACCAGCACAGCAGCAGGGTCGCCACCAGGGTCGGCGCCACCAGGCTGCGGCGCAAGGCGTCGAACAGCTTCCAGCGCGCCAGCGGCGGCAGCGGATTCGCCTCGCGCCTGCCGCCCGGCGCGGGCACGCGTGCGCGCAGCCAGCCCGCCAGTTGCCAGGCGCCGCGGATGCGCCGGTGGCGGCGGCCGACGTCGTCGCTGTAGCGCGCCGGGTAGGCCTGGTACACCTGCACGTCGCTGGCCAGGCCGGAGCGCAGATACACGTCTTCCAGCGGCTCGTGCGCCAGCACTTGCCCGTCCGGCAGGCGCGCGCCCAGCACGCGCTCGAAGGTATCGACCTCGTAGATGCCCTTGCCCAGCCAGGCGCCCTGGCCGAACAGGTCCTGGTAGACGTCGGGCGCGGTATGCGCATACAAATCGATGCCCGGCTCGCCGCCGCACAGGCGCTCGTAGCGCGAGGCGTCGTCGACCGGCAGCGAAGTGGTCACGCGCGGCTGCAGCAGGCCGTGGCCGGCGATCACGCGGCTGCCGGATGGGTCGAGCAGCGGACGGTTCAGCGGATGCGCCATGGCCGCCACCAGCTGGCGTGCGGCGTCGCGCGGCAGCTGGGTGTCGGGGTCCAGCGCGATCACGTAGCGCACCTGGTCCAGGCCTTCGAGACCGCCCTCGGCCAGGACGAAGCGCTCGCGCGCGCCGCCGCGCAGGAAGGCGTTCAGGTCGGCCAGCTTGCCGCGCTTGCGTTCGCGGCCGATCCAGGCGCCTTCGGTGCCGCTCCAGGTGCGCGGGCGCTGCAGCAGCAGGAAGGGCATGGCCTGCCCGTCGCCGTGGCGCGCATTCAGGACGGCGATGGCGCTGCGCGCGCCTTCCAGCAGTTCGGCATCCTCGAACATGGTTTCTTGCGACGCATCGGCGAAATCGCCCAGCAGGCAAAAGCGCAGCTGCGGGTCGCGGTTGGCCAGGTAGCACACCTCCAGGCTGGCGCCCAGGGCAGCGACGGTCTCCGCGCTGTCGAGCAGGGCCGGGACCACCACCAGGGTCTGCGCATCGTGCGGGATGCCGGCGCCGAAATCCATGCGCGCCAGCGGCTGCGGCCGCACCAGGCGCGCCGTCATCGCGTTGACGAGCGACAGCGCCAGCTGGCTGGCGCCGAACGCCGACAGCAGGGCCAGCGCCAGCAGCAGCGGCATGCCGGCGCCATCGATCCAGGCGTGCACCAGCAGCGCCGTGACGAACAGCAGCGTGAAGCCGCCGACGGCGCCGAGCCAGGACAGCAAGGGCCGGCGCCGCGCCGCACGGCGCAGGCCGGCCAGCACGCCGGCGCGCATGCGCAGCCTGGCGCGCAGCGCCGGCAAGCCCGCGCCGGCCAGGTAATAGCCGACGTGGCGCATGCGGCCATCCGCGCCTTCGGCTACTGGCTGGGCGTTGGCCAGCGCCAGCGCCTCGGCCGCCACTTCCGCTTCGCCGTGCCGCGACTGCTGCGCCAGGCGCTCGACGGCGTGGCGGTAATGCGCGCGCGTGGCGGCATCCATGCGCGCATGCACGCCGGCGGGGTCCTGGCGCAGCGTGGCCTCGACCGCGCTCATGGTCTCGACGAAGTCGTGCCAGTCGATGGCCGCGACGAGGCGCAGGCTGGCCAGGCTGTTGGCGATCGACTCCGCGTCGGCGGCCTGGCTGGCGCTGTCGAGCTGGACGTGGGCGGCGATGCTCGAGCCTTCGTCGGCCAGGCGTGCGCCGATCCACTCCAGCACCTGCGCCAGCGCGGCGCCCCCGCCCTGCAGGCGCTGCGCCAGGTCGGCGACGAAGCCGGCGCCCAGCGGCTGTACGGCGCGCGCCATGTCGGCCACCAGCAGCACCAGGTCGCCGGGGCGGTTCGCGGAGGTGGCGATCAGGCGCTCGGCCCAGCCTTCGGCCAGTTCGTGCTCGACGCGGCGCGCATCCAGGCGCGCGGCGATGCGGCGCAGGTTGTCGACCAGGGCCAGGCGCAGCATGACCGGGATGGTCCGCAACTCGGCCAGCTTCAGGGGCGCGCCTTCCTGGTAGGCGGCCACGAAGCGCGCCAGGCTTTCCTGCTCCAGGCGGCCGTCGCCGTGCGTGACGACTTCGAGCGCCAGCTGGTAGATGCGCGGCGCGCCGCCGGCCAGGCGCGGCAGGGCGCGGCTGCAGGCTGGCGGCAGCTGGTGGCGCGCGCTGCGCACGTGTTCGGCGACCAGGTGGTAATCGTCGAGCAGGGTCTCGGCCGCCGGCGCCAGGGTTTGTTTGTTCCTTGCCGCGCGCGCCAGGGCGGCGCAGGCCTGCTGGATGACCGCGGCATTCGCGGCCAGGCGCACCAGCAGGCGGTCGGGCGTGTCTTCGTGCGCGAGTTCGTGGCGCGCCGCCAGCTGGCGTCCGTGCACCGCCATCTGCGCCGCGCTGAACACCTCGGCGCGCAGGGGCGCCTCGTCCGCGCCGGGCTGGGCTTGCGTGCGGACAGGCTGGCGCCCCGTACGCCGGGCGTCGGGCAGGAGATGCAGTTCTTCGTTCAACAGGGCCTCGATGATGGACGTGCAATCCGCCTGTGCGGCGCACGCGTCAAGGCATGCTAGAAGATCATCGGATGAGAAACCGTGCGCTAACGTACGCAGGTGTCCCCGCCGCCTGACGGGGATCAAGCATGCGCCTGCCGGCTCAGTCGTGCAGCAGCGCCAGCCCGCCGGCCAGGTGCCAGACCCGCTCGCGCCCCAGCCCCTGCAGGCATTGCGCCGCCTTCAGGCTGCGGTTGCCGCTGCGGCAAAAGAACACCAGCGGACGCGCTTCGTCGCGCAGCCAGGCGGCATGGTCGGCCAGGCGCGACAGCGGCAGGCTGTAGGCGGCGCGGCCTTGCAGGCTGGGGGTGCCGGCCGCGTGCTCGCAGGCTTCGCGCACGTCGATCAGCAGCGCGTCGGGATGCGCGGCAAAGAAGTGTTTCAACTGGTGACGCGCGAGTTCGGCAGGCTGGCGCATCGGCTGCAGCGCCGCGTCGATGCCCGCGGGCCGGCAAACGATGGCGTCGTCGGATGCGTCGCCGAAAGCCAGGCGCACCTTGGCCAGCACGCCCTCCTCCACCGTTGCGAGCAAGAAGCCGGCCGCACCGGGCCGCCGCGCCAGCACCTCGCGTCCGAGGCGGATGGCGTCGGCCGGGCTGCCGTCGGCCATCCGCACCGTTTCGCACGCGGCCGGCCAGCCCGCGGCCTGCAGCCGGTCGCGCAGCGCGGCGCCGCCGTCCTCGGTGGTGGCGAGTACCGCGCGCAGCCGGTAGGCGTGCTGGCGCAGCAGCGCCGTGACGCGTTCCGCCAGCGCGGCCGGCACGTCGATCGCCACGCAATCGCCGCCTGCGGGATCGAAGACCAGCCAGCCGCCATCGGCGCCGAAGTGGTACACGCCGGCGGCGCCCGGGCGCGAGGCCGCCAGCGGCAGCTTGCGCAGCGCCTCGCCGCAGCGCGCGATGCGCTCCACGGCGGCGTCGACAAAGGCATCGTCCAGCAGCGGCCCGAGCGACAGGCGCACCGCGTTCGCGCAGCGCCAGGCGGGCAAGCCCATCGCTTCCAGCACGTAGCTGGGCGCGGCCCTGGCAGCGGAACAGGCCGAACCGGCGCTGACGCGGATGCCGGCGGCATCGAACAGGTCGAGCAGTTCCTTGCCCGAGAGGCCGGGCACAGCGAAGTTGAGCGTGGTCGGCAGCGCGTGCGCGAATGGGGTATTGAACACGATCGCCGGGAAGGCCGCGCGCAGGGCCGCCGCCAGGCGGTCGCGCGCATACAGCAGCTGCGCGTGCGAGCGGAACACGCCTCCCTCTTCCAGCGCGCGCAGGACCGCGCCGAGCGCGGCGATGCCGGCCATGTTCTCGGTGCCCGAGCGCTGGCCGCCTTCCTGGCCGCCGCCGCACATCAACGCCGTGAAGGGCGCGCCGTCGCGCACATACAGCATGCCGACGCCCTTCGGCGCATACAGTTTATGGCCCGAGAAGGGCGCGTAGTCGATGCGGGTGCGCTGCAGGTCCAGCGGCAGCTTGCCGAGCGCCTGCACGCAATCGACCATCCACAGCGCGGGACTGGCGGTTTCGGCCAGCACCGCGGCGATGCCGTCGAGGTCGGACACGACGCCGCTCTCGTTGTTGGCCGCCATCGTGCACAGGAAGGCCGTGCGCGGTGCCAGTTCGCGCAGCAGGTCCAGGCGGTGGCGGCCGTCGGCGTCGACCGGCAGCGCCTGCAGGGTCAGGTTGGTGCCGAGGATGCGGTTCCAGTGCGCCAGGCTTTCCGGCACCGCCTTGTGCTCGGTGGCGCCGTACAGGAGCAAGTCGCCGCAGGGCTGGCCGGCGGCGCGGCGCTCGCGCAGCGCGCACAGGGCCGACAGCACGGCGGTCTGGATGCCCTCGGTGGCGCCGCTGGTGAACATCACCCGCCCCGTTCCCGCACCCAGCACGCGCCGCGCCCGTGCATGCGCCTCGTCGAGGATGACGCGGGCGCGCAGGCCGGCCGCGTGGCTGCTGCTCGGGTTGCCGAAATCGATCTGCATGGCGGCATGCGCGGCGACGATGGCGGCCGTCAGCACGGGCGAGGTGGCATTGGCGTCGAGGTAGAGTTCGGAGTCCATAATAAAACTGAAATTGCGGGCGAAGATCGTGTTATTGTTCAGAAATATGTTACGAATTTGCATAGAAGTGCGCATTCTTAATTCGTTTGTATATCGCCAAAACTAAGCATGTTTGTTCTCATAGTGACCTATAAATAGAATGAATTCACTAGACAAATTTGATTGCGCCATTCTTGCCGCGCTCCAGGCAGACGCGACGCTGTCGATTTCCGGGCTCAGCGAAAAGGTGGGCCTGTCGAGCACCCCGTGCTGGAAGCGCGTCAAGCGCCTCGAGGAAGAGGGCTATATCGAAAGCCGCGTCACCATCGTCAACCGCCGGAAGGTGGGCTTGCCGGTGACGGTATTCGTCAGCGTGCGCACCCGCGAGCACGACGAAAAATGGCTGGAGCGCTTTGCCGCCGCCGTGACCGCCCTGCCCGAGGTGCTCGAATTCCACCGCATGAGCGGCGACGTCGACTACCTGCTGAAAGTGGTCACCACCGACATCGAAGGCTACGACCGCTTCTACAAGAAGCTGATCAAGACCGCGCAGCTGACCGGCGTCTCCTCGGCCTTCTCGATGGAGCAGATCAAGAGCACGACCGCGCTGCCGCTGGAACTCATCGCGCACGGCTTGCCGGCCTGACCTGGCCATGCATTGTCCCTTCCGGGCATGCCGTTTTATGCGATGATGGCGTCCGTTTGCACATAACGGAGACAGGCTGATGCCATCGAAAATGAACATGGCGCCACTGGCGCTGGCCGCGCTGCTGTGCGTATCCGGCACGGCCCTGGCGCAGGAACAAGTCGTCAAGATCGGCGTGACCGGCCCGCTCTCGGGCGCCAATGCCTTTGCCGGCAAGGACAACGAAAACGGCGTGCGCCTGGCGCTCGAAGACCTCAACGCCCAGAAGATCAAGGTAGCCGGCAAGACCGTGCGCTTCGATCTGCAATCCGAAGACGACGCCGGCGACCCGAAGCAGGGCGTGACGGTGGCGCAGAAGCTGGTCGACGGCGGCGTGAAGTTCGTGCTCGGCCCCTACAACTCGGGCGTCGCGATTCCCGCTTCGCGCGTGTACAACGAGGCCGGCGCCCTGATGTCCACGGTCGGCACCAATCCCAAGATCACACAAGGCGGTTATAAAACCGTGTTCCGCACCGTCGCCAGCGACGCCCAGGTGGGCGGCTCGATGGCCAGCTACGCGGCCAAGGAACTGAAAGTGAAGAACGTCGGCGTGATCGACGACCGCACGGCGTTTGGCACCGGCATCGCCGCCGAATTCAAGCGCCAGGCGCAGGCGGCCGGCATGAAGGTCGCCGGCCACGAATTTACCAACGACAAGGCGAGCGACTTTTCCGCCATCCTGACCTCGCTGCGCGCGAAGAAGGTCGATGCCATCTTCTTCGGCGGCTATGCGCCGCAGGCCGCGCCGATGGCGCGCCAGATGGCCGCCCTCGGCCTGAAGGTGCCGCTGCTCGGCGGCGACACCCTGTGCAGCCCCGAGATGGCCAAGCTCGGCGGCCCTGCCGTCGGCGAAAACGTGCGCTGCGCCCAGGCCGGCGCCATCATCGCCAAACAGCCGAACGGCCCGGCTTTCCTGAGCAAGTACAAGGCGCGCTTCAAGCGCGAACCCGACGTCTACGCGCCTTCCTTCTACGACCAGACCATGTTCATCGCCCAGGCGATGCAAAAGGCGAACTCCTTCGACCCGGCCGCCGTGGCCCAGCAGCTGCGCACCCTGAGCTACCAGGGCGTGGTCGGCACCTACGGCTACGACGACAAGGGCAACCTGAAGAAGACCGCCGTCACCGTCTACACCTTCAAGAATGGCGCCCTGGCGCCGCTGGCAAGCTATTAAGGATTCATGCACATGACCCAGTTGTTCAAGCTCGGCGCACTCGCCGCGGCCGCACTCATTGCCTCCGCACCGGCCCTGGCCGCAGGGCAGGCTGCCGCACCGGCCACGAAGCAGGCCGCCGCCAATCCGCAAGCCGGCAAGGCGCTCAACAAGCTCGCCGACGAGTACTACGACGCCATCGCGCGCTTCGACCCGGTGTCGGCCAGCGAAAGCGGCGACAACCGCTTCATCGACCAGATCGGCATGACGATCTCGCAGCAGGAACGGGCTAAACAGTTTGCACGGTATAAAGCCTTCCAGAAGCGCCTGCACGCGATCAAGCGCGACAGCCTGGGCCAACGCGACCAGACCAGCTACGACATCCTCGACTACGAGCTGGCGACCGCGCTGCGCTTCGAGCCCTTCCCGGAATACCTGCTGCCGGTCAGCCAGATGGACAGCATGCCGGTCACGCTGGCCAACTACGCCAGCGGCCAGGGCGCCCAGCCTTTGTCGAGCGTGAAGGATTACCGCGCCTATGCCAGCCGCCTGGCCCAGCTCGGCCCCTGGATCGACCAGGCCATTGCCAACATGCGCGAAGGCGTCAAGCGCGGCGTGACCTATCCGAAATCGGTAATGACGTCCGCCCTGCCTCAGTTCAAACAGCTGGTGGCGGCCACGCCCGAAGACAGCATCTATTATTCGCCGGTGAAGAGCTTCCCGGATGGGTTCTCCGACGCCGACAAGCGCCAGCTCACCAAGCTGTATGGCGACACCATCGGCGGCAAATTGAATCCGGCGCTGGCGCGCCTGGCGACCTTCCTGGAAAAGGAATACCTGCCGGCCGCGCGCACCAGCACCGGCTGGGACGCCCTGCCGAACGGCGCCGCGTGGTACAAGGTGCGCGTGGCGAGCCAGACCACCACCAGCCTGACGCCCGAGCAGATCCACGAGATCGGCCTGAAGGAAGTGGCGCGCATCCAGGGCGAATACGGCCGCACCGGCCCGAAGATGGGCTACAACGGCCCGGCCGCCGGCCTGCCGGCCTGGGTGTCGCAGCAGGCGAAGTACAAGCCATTTAAAACCGACCAGGAAGTCATCGCCGTCTACCGCAAGCTCGATGCCCAGCTGCGCACGAAGCTGCCTTCGCTGTTCAACCTGATGCCCAAATCCCCGCTCGACCTGCGCCTCGAACCTGAACTGAGCCGCGCCACGGCCTCGGACCACTACACCCCGCCGGCGGTGGACGGTTCGCGTCCGGGCGTGTTCTGGTCGGTGGTGAACGACCCGACGCAGTACGGCAGCACCGGCATGGTCACGCTGTTCCTGCACGAAGGCCAGCCGGGCCACCACTTCCACATCGCGCTGGTGCAGGAACTGGGCCTGCCGAACTTCCGCAAGTTCGGCGGCAACAACGCCTTTACCGAAGGCTGGGCGCTGTACGCCGAGACCCTGGGCAAGGACATGGGCCTGTTCGACAAGCCGGAAGATTACTTCGGCCACCTGAACGACGAAATGCTGCGCGCCGCGCGCCTGGTGGTCGACACCGGCATGCACACCAAGGGCTGGACGCGCGAACAGGGCATCAAGTACTTCTCGGAGACGCTGGGCTACAGCGAAGCGGATTCGCGCGCCCAGATCGAGCGCTACATGGTGTGGCCGGGCCAGGCGCTGGGCTACAAGATCGGCGCGCTGAAGATCGTCGAACTGCGCCGCCGTGCGGAGAGCGCATTGGGCGACAGGTTCGACATCCGCAAATTCCACGACATCGTGCTGGGTGAAGGCACGCTGCCGCTGTCGCTGCTGGAGGCGAAGGTGGATCGGTGGATTGCCGAGTCGAAGTAAGCAAGCAGCAAAGCACTAACAAGGCGGGCAGGTGCTCGCCTTGCAACCGCGTTGCCCCGGATTCGGAGACACCATGCCATCGTGGTGTCTTGCGAATGCAGCTGAACTGGTGACAGCCTACAAGTCACATGATGCTGACAGATGACGCGAGGATTGCTGCGGCAGGCGCAAGTCTTGTGGAAAAATCCTACTGCCAGGGTCCCCCACCTGCCCAGTGCCGGCCGCCTGCGCTGCCAGTCAAAACGGGAAGCAGAAAACCCTTCAGCTCTTCAACCACGTCGGTACAACATGCGCTCCAGGCCATACCGGGTCAGCACTTGCTGATACTCGAGATGCGCATCCCTTGCCGTGTTCTTGAGCCGGGCCAGGACCGACTGCGGCATGTTCCTTGTCACATTCAAACAAGCGACTCCAGATAAGGACGCATGATTTTCTCGACCCGGCAAACCTTACCGAAATAATAAAGCTCGCGCATCGTTACGCGCTTTTCCCGCCATGCCTCGCGCAGCGCCTCGATGCCGACATCGACGCCGATCTTGTTGCGGTACTTGAAGCAGTCGGCAATTGTCTTGGCAATACCATACACCTCGATGGCCTGCCCGGCCACCTCATGCCGTTCGACGCCTTCCGTGAGCGCCGTGCCTGAGTACCAGACAATCCTGACGGGGGGATAGTCGATCTTCGGGGCACGTGCCTTATTGGGCAGTGCCAGCCAGACTTCGAAGGGCGACTGGGTGGTCAGCTTGTGAAAACGCAGGGCGGTAACGAGGCAGAAAACGCCCTGTCCCCTGTAGGCGGCAAGGTCGACCAGGCTATCCAGTTCCGTGCTGGGCCTGTTGGTGAATGCGTACAGGCCGCGAGCGATGCGCGTGATATCGCCTTGGCGCACCAGGCGCGTCAGTGCCATGCGGGACAGGCCAGCGTCGACGGCATCCTTCGCCCGGAAGGCTGGTTTATTGACAGCTTGCAGCGCGGTGTTCATGCATCCATTGTTGCATATCGTCGGTAAATGTCAATAACTACCGACACTTTGCAACACCACTGTTTTCATGCACCGCAATCTCACCCAACAATGAGAAATGGCCGCTGTGGGAATGGCGTTCCCGAAACGGACCGGTATCCGCGCTTACTGCCCCGTCTTCGGCTGCATCTTCCCCTGCTTCATCATGGTCGCATTGCTGTCCATGATGGTCCCCCACAGCGCCTTGACCGCTTCCGGCGTCGGGTTCTGCTGCATGCGCAGCTGGGCCAGGTCGATGCGGGCACGCGGGTAGCGCGCCTGCGCCGCCTTTTCCAGCCAGCCTATCGCCTCTTCGCGCGCCTGCGCCGTACGGTCCGCATACAGCATCTCGCCCAGCTCGGTCTGCGCCACCGGGAAGCCGAGGCGCGCCGCTTTCAGGAACCACCCTTTCGCCTGCGTCCGCGCCTGGCGCCGCGCCGCGCCGCTGCCTTCCGCATCCTGCATGATGGCCAATCCCAGGGTTGTCATGGCCACCACATTGCCCTTGCCGGCCTGGCGCCGCAGCGCCGCCATCTCGTTGCTGTCGGCCGCACGCGCGCGTGCTTCCAGATCATGATCCAGCCCGGTCCAATCCGACTCGTCCATGTCGCGGTACCAGGCGTCGTTGCGGCTGCTG
>Ga0209023_10006799_pt1 | contig 11939 bp, 11 predicted proteins | sample LakOneMetagenome_FD_187468 | JGI IMG/M metagenome (GOLD analysis project Ga0209023, IMG submission 187468) | Freshwater and sediment microbial communities from Lake Erie, Canada (SPAdes) (version 2) | ecosystem: Environmental > Aquatic > Freshwater > Lentic | place: Lake Erie, Canada...
TTGGCGACGATACGGGCGGCTTCTTCAGCGGCGGTCTTCTTGGCTTCGTCGATGATCAGCGCGGCGCGCTTTTCGGCGTCGGCGATGCGCTTCTGGCCTTCGTCACGGGCGCCGGCCAGTTCAGCCTGCACGCGCTTTTCGGCGGCGGCCAGGTCGGCCTTGCCGCGGTCGGCAGCTGCCAAACCGTTGGCGATCCGCTCGGCGCGCTCGTCGAGTGCCTTCATCAGCGGCGGCCACACGAATTTCATCGTGAAGAACGCCAGGACGAGGAAGACGGCGAGCTGTGCAAACAGAGTTGCGTTAAGGTTCACGGTTTTTCCCTTCTCACAAAAACGGATGCCGAACCGCGATGGTTCGGCCCTTCAAACCAATTTGCCAGGTAATTAAACCGGGGTGAACGGATTTGCGAATGCGAACAGCATGGCGATACCAACGCCGATCAGGAATGCCGCGTCGATCAGGCCAGCCAGCAGGAACATCTTGGTCTGCAGGGTGTTCATCAGTTCTGGCTGACGTGCCGAAGCTTCGAGGTATTTACCGCCCATGATAGCGATACCGATACATGCGCCGATAGCGCCGAGGCCGATGATCAAACCGCAAGCCAGTGCAACAAAAGAAACGTCAGTCATGATTACTCCAAAAAGTTAATTTAAAAACTAAGATTAAAAACTACAACTTCGTTACAACCACTATCTAGTTCGATGCTTGCGGCGCCGATCAGTGGCCTTCGTGGGCCTGACCGAGGTACACCAGCGTCAGCATCATGAAGATGAATGCCTGCAGGAACACGATCAGGATGTGGAAGATCGCCCAGATCGAGCCTGCGATTACGTGGCCGACGAAACCGAAGACGGTGGCGGTCGAACCAAGCAAAGCGATCAATAGGAACAGCAGCTCGCCGGCGAACATGTTGCCGAACAGTCGCATACCCAGCGACACCATTTTTGCTGCGTATTCGATGATGTTCAGCAGCAGGTTGAACGGCGCCATGTAGATGCCGAACGGTGCTGCGAACAGTTCGTGGAGCCAGCCGCCCAGGCCCTTGATCTTGATGCCGTAGTACAGCATCAGGATCAGCACGCCCAGCGAAATGCCGATGGTGCCGTTCAGGTCGGCGGTCGGAACCACACGGTGGTAAGGGAACAGGTGCTCGACGCCGAACCATTTGAAGGCTTCGGAGAAGATGTCGACCGGCAGGAAGTCCAGCGAGTTCATCAGGGCGACCCAGACGAACACGGTCAGGGCGGCCGGGGCGATGAAGCTGCGGTCGCCATGGACGATGGATTTCGACTGGTTTTCCACCATCTCGACCAGCATCTCGACGGCAGCCTGGAAGCGGCCCGGCACGCCGGCGGTGGCTTTACGCGCTGCCATCCACATGATCAGGCAGCCGATGACGCCCATGGCGATCGACCAGAACAGGGTGTCGTAATGGAGCACGCTGAAGTCGACCGGACCCTGCTGCTGGGTGTTCGACAGGTGGGCCAAGTGGTGTCGGATGTATTCCGACGCGGTTGGCGCAGCGTGGTGCGCGCCTTCTACGGTTGTCGTCGCCATTTTCAGTGCCTAAATAATAAGAATATGTAACTTTTTAGCGCCACGATGAACCCGGCGAGGAGCGCCAGCCAGTTCAGGTCACGGTACAGCCACGCAGTTGCCGCCAGCAGGGCAAGCGTTAAAGCAATCTTTATAAATTCCCAGATGAAAAACGTGAACGGGTTGGTCCCGCCCGGCTGGTGTGCGGCGGCGAACAAGCGCAGCGCCATGATGCCGTTGGGTAAGACACAACAGATACCGCCCAGTACCGCCGAAAACATCGCAGGCCATCCCCCCAGCAGTGCGGCGATGAGGCCAGCGACAGCTGTTGCGATCAATTGCAGGGAGACCAGGCGCAACATTTTTTTTCTTCTGCCTTGGCCGTTTGAACCGAGTTACGGTGTGGTAATTACATGAATCAGCGGGATTATAAGTTCGTTAGTGCATTTGAGTCAAACGATTCCGGCTGTACAGTGGTAGTGCGCAAGGGCTTGAAATGTCACATAAATCTTGATAGATCGGCAGGTTTTACGTGCAGTTCGCGGGGCGGAATACGTATGCGGAAGGGGTGATGCGAATGGGGATTTACCCGGGGAGAATGGGGTGGTGCGACCGTTTGGGAGTCGGTCGCGATGTTGACCAGCTGGTCCGGCACGTAGGGTGGACGGCTTGTGATGCAAGCCCCCAGCTTGCATCACTCCACGCGTTCAACTATTGTTGGGTAGATGCGACAGTTGTTTAGGCACCGCACGTAGGATACCGTAGGGTGGGCGCCCCGTGCCCACGCGAACGCTCGCGTGAAGTTGCCGCGGAGTTAAGCCAACCATGTTCACAGTTCACGCGTGGGCACAGGGCGCCCACCCTACCCGCTCCACGTCGCTAACTCCGAGCATGTAGCAGTCGGTATTACCAGCCAACCGTTTCCGGTTTAGGCACGCAGTCGGGCGAGCACGCCTTCGAGCACATCCAGGTTCGAGAAGTCGATGATCATCTGCCCCTTCCCCTTCGCCCCCATCTTGAACATGACTGGCGTCGCCAGCTTGTCGGACAGTTCTTCTTCCAGGCGCACGATGTCGCCCGACTTTTCCTTTTGGCGCGCGGCGGCGGCCGGCGTGTTCTGTTCCTCGATCGTACGCGCCACCAGCTTCTCGGTCTCGCGCACCGACAGGCGCTTGGCCACCACCTGCGTGGCCAGGGCGATCTGGCTGGCGTTATCCACAGACAGCAGCGCACGTGCATGGCCCATGTCTATATCGCCTGCCATCAGCATGGTCTGCACCGGTCCGGCCAGGTTCACCAGGCGCAGCAGGTTCGACACCGCGCTGCGCGAGCGGCCGACCGCGCCCGCCGCCTGTTCATGGGTGAAATCGAAATCCGAGATCAATCGTGCGATGCCCTGCGCTTCTTCGAGCGGGTTCAGGTCTTCGCGCTGCATGTTCTCGATCAGGGCCATCGCGGCGGCGGCCTGGTCGTCGACTTCGCGCACCAGCACCGGGATCTCGTCCAGCCCGGCCAGCTGCGCCGCGCGGAAGCGGCGTTCGCCGGCGATGATCTCGTAGCGCCCGCCCTCGACCGGACGCACCAATACCGGCTGCATCACGCCCTGGGTCTTGATCGAGGCGGCCAGCTCCTGCAAGGCCCCCTCGTCCATCCGGGTACGCGGCTGGTATTTGCCCGCCTGCAGCTGCGAGATGGCGAGGGTCGATGGTGCATGCGCCGGCGCCGGCACCGCATCCAGGTCGCCGCCCAACAATGCATCAAGACCGCGGCCGAGGCCTTTGAATTTCTTGGTAGCCATTTGTAATGATCTCCGCTGGTTACATCGTCTTGATGCGCTCGACCATTTCGGCCCCGAACGCGATATATGCCTGCGCCCCTTTGGACGAAGGATCGAAGGTCACGCCCGGGATGCCGTACGACGGCGCTTCGGCCAGGCGCACGTTGCGCGGGATGATGGTTTTAAAAACCTTGCCGCCGAAGTGCTGCTCCAGTTGCGCCGAGACTTGCTGCGACAGGGTCATGCGCGGATCGAACATCACGCGCAGGAGGCCGATGATCTTCAGGTCGGTGTTCAGGTTGGCGTGCACCTTCTTGATGGTGTTCACCAAATCCGACAAGCCTTCCAGTGCGTAGTACTCGCACTGCATCGGGATGATCACGCCATGCGCGGCGCACAGGCCGTTCAGGGTCAGCATCGACAGGGCCGGCGGGCAATCGACCAGGATGAAGTCGTACTCCGCATCTACCTTGGCCAGCGCGTTCTTCAAGCGACGCTCGCGGCTGTCGAGTTCCACCATCTCCACTTCGGCGCCGGCCAGGTCGCGGTTCGCCGGCAGCACATCGAAGCGCCCTGCTTCCGAGCGCACGCGCGCTTCAGTCACTTCCGCCTCACCCAGCAGCACGTGGTAGGTGGACGCTTCCAGCGTGGCCTTGTTGATCCCCGCTCCCATGGTGGCATTGCCCTGGGGGTCGAGGTCGACCAGCAGCACGCGCTGTTCGAGCTTGGCCAGGCCTGCCGCCAGGTTGACGCTGGTGGTCGTCTTGCCGACGCCACCCTTCTGGTTTGCTACGCAAAATATCTTTGCCATCTATTTCATCCGGTCCTGCTTCAATCGATACATATCGTTTGTTCCGTTTAAACCGTATAAACCGTATAAACGATTTATTCTGTTTAAACGATATAAACCGTTTACGTTATTGTTTGTTGGAGTCTGATTTTTCGATGAAAACCAGGTGCCGTTCCGCTTCCACTTTCGGCACTTTGATCGGCCTCAATTCCGCTACCTTCCATTCGCTTGGAAGCCGCTCCTGTTCGTCTGGCGGCGCCGTGCCTTTCAAGGCAATGAATTTGCCGCCCTCTTCCAGCAGGTGCCCGGACCAGTTAACGAAATCCGACAGGTCGGCAAAAGCACGCGAAGTGATGACGTCGAAAGGCCCTGCTTTCAGGTCCTGCACCTTCATCGTGTACACGGTGACGTTTTTCAGGCCCAGTTCCGCCTTCACTTGCGTGAGGAAGGCGGTCTTCTTGTGCACGGTGTCGATCAGGGATACCTGCATGTCCGGGCGTGCAATCGCCAGCACGATGCCCGGTAAACCGCCCCCTGCCCCGACGTCGAGCACGTTTTTCGCGCCCTCGAAGGCGGAAACGGCCGCCAGCGAATCGAGCAGATGGTGGGTCACCATCTGCATCGGGTCGCGCAGCGAGGTCAGGTTGTAGACGCCATTCCACTTCGCCATCAGGGCCAGGTAATCCATGAGTTGCTCGCGCTGGGCGGCCCAGAGCGGCAAATCCATGGCGTCGATGCCGTCGTTCAGCACCGCGGTCAGTTTTTCTCGGTCAAAACCCCTCACTGCGCTGCCTCCTCGGTGGTGCTTGGTGCGCTCGTAAAGCCCTTAGCGCCGCGTTTTTTCAGGTGTACCAGCAGCAGGGAAATCGCCGCCGGCGTCACGCCGGAGATGCGCGAGGCCTGCCCCAGGGTTTCCGGACGCTGTTTATCCAGCTTCTGGCGCACCTCGATCGACAGGGCCGCGATCTCCAGGTAGTCCAGGTTTTCCGGCAATTTCAGGTTCTCGTAGTAGTCGTGACGCTCGACTTCGCGTGCCTGGCGGTCGATGTAGCCCGCGTATTTCAGCTGGATTTCCACCTGTTCCTTGACCGCAGGATCTTCCACACCAGGACCGGCCAGAGGCTGTCCTTCGACGCCGTTCATGCTCATCAGGGTGTCGTATTCGACGCCCGGACGGCGTAGCAGATCGGCCAGGTTGTATTCGCGCTCGATCGCCTGCCCTACTACACGTTCGGACTCGGCGGCGGCCAGGATGCGTGGATTGACCCAGGTCGAACGCAGGCGTTCCAGCTCGCGCGCCACGGATTCGCGCTTGGTCTCGAACGCTTGCCACTGCGCGTCGCCGACCACGCCAAGCTTGCGGCCGATCTCGGTCAGGCGCATGTCGGCATTGTCTTCGCGCAGCGACAGACGGTATTCCGCACGGCTGGTGAACATGCGGTAAGGCTCGGCCACGCCCTGGGTCGTGAGGTCGTCGACCAGCACGCCGAGGTAGGCTTCCGAGCGGCCCGGGGTCCAGGCTTCTTCGCCCTTGGTTTGCAGCGCGGCGTTCAGGCCGGCCAGCAGACCCTGCGCCGCCGCTTCCTCGTAGCCGGTGGTGCCGTTGATCTGGCCGGCAAAGAACAGGCCTTTGATGGCACGGGTTTCGAGTGTCGATTTCAGGCCGCGCGGGTCGAAATAGTCGTATTCGATGGCATAGCCCGGTCTCAAAATAAAGGCGTTTTCCATGCCGCGCATCGAGCGCACCAGGGCCAGCTGCACGTCGAATGGCAGGCTGGTCGAGATCCCGTTCGGGTAGAACTCGTTGGTCGTCAAGCCTTCCGGCTCGAGGAAGATCTGGTGCGATTCCTTGGAAGCGAAGCGGTGGATCTTGTCCTCGATCGACGGGCAATAACGCGGGCCGACGCCTTCGATCACGCCGGTGTACATCGGGCTGCGGTCCAGGCCGTTGCGGATGATGTCGTGGGTCTGGGCATTCGTGTGCGTGACCCAGCACGGCACCTGTTTCGGGTGCATGGCGGCGTTGCCCATGTATGAGAACACCGGCACCGGATCGAGGTCGCCCGGCTGTTCGGCCAGCACGGAAAAGTCGATGCTGCGGCCGTCGATGCGCGGTGGCGTGCCGGTTTTCAGGCGGCCTTGCGGCAGCTTGAGTTCCTTCAAACGCGCGGACAGCGACAAGGCTGGCGGGTCGCCGGCGCGGCCAGCCGAGTAGTTTTGCAGGCCGACGTGGATCTTCCCGTCCAGGAACGTACCTGCCGTTAGCACGACAGCACGGGCGCGGAACTGCAGGCCGATCTGGGTCACGGCGCCAACCACGCGGTCGCCCTCCACCATCAGATCATCCACTGCCTGCTGGAACAGCCACAGGTTTGGCTGGTTTTCCAGGCGCGAACGGATCGCCTGCTTGTACAGGATGCGGTCGGCCTGGGCACGCGTCGCACGCACAGCCGGGCCTTTCGAGGAGTTCAGGATGCGGAACTGGATGCCGGACTCGTCGGTGGCAATCGCCATCGCGCCGCCCAGGGCGTCGACTTCCTTGACCAGGTGGCCCTTGCCGATGCCGCCGATCGAAGGGTTGCAGGACATCTGACCCAGGGTCTCGATGTTGTGGGTGAGGAGCAGCGTCTTCTGCCCCGTGCGCGCAGATGCCAGCGCAGCTTCGGTGCCGGCATGGCCGCCGCCGACGACGATGACGTCGAATTCAGTTGGAAATAGCATGATGAGATAGGTGGAGCGAGAAACTAATCTCGGGTGTCAATGCGGAGTATAGGATCGGATTATAGAAGCATTTCCTTGCTCAGACTCAGCGAGGGCCGAAAACACGACGGTTTTTGTTTCACGTGGAACACAACTGGACGAAGTGTCATCGCTGTTTCACGTGAAACAAAAAGAAGAACTTTTACGTTCAGTCATGAAAAAAGCCGGGCGAACCCGGCTTTTGTTCCACGTGAAACAACGCAGCTCAACGTTCAGCTGAACCATCTGACGATGGCATCGAAGCCTGTCTTGGCGATCAAGACCGAGACCACAACGAGGAACAGCTTGCGCACAAAGGCACTGCCGTGTTGGATGGCCAGCTTGGTACCGACCAGCGAACCGGCGATCTGACACACCGCCATCATCAGACCCAGCTGCCAGATCAGGTGACCGCTGTAACCGAACCACATCAGTGCCGACAGGTTGCAGGCCACGTTGACGATCTTGGCTGCCGCCGATGCGCTGAGGAAGTCGAAGCCAAAGAAACGCACGTACAGGAAGATCAGGAAACTGCCAGTGCCGGGACCGAAGAAGCCGTCGTAGAAACCAATGGCGGCGCCCATGCCGATCGCCCACCAGCGTTCCGCCGAACCGCTGTGCACCGGCGCATGCACCGAGCCCAGGTCTTTCTTGCGGAAGGTATAGATCGCCACCGCCAGCAGGATCAGCGGCAGCAGGCTGCGTACGAAGTCGCCGGGCACGCGCGTCACGGTCCAGGCGCCAACAAACGACAAGGCGAAAGCCGCGAGTGCCGCCGGCGCCGCTGCGCTCCACGCCACCCGCACACGCTGGGCATATTTCACGGCCGCCGCACCGGTACCGAAGATACTGGCCAGCTTGTTGGTGCCCAGCAGCGTCGCCGGCACTTCCTTCGGCAAGACGGAGAAAATCGCCGGTACCTGGATCAGACCGCCACCGCCGACCACCGCATCCACCAGCCCAGCCAGAAAAGCCGCGCCGCCCAGCCATACGAAGTCAATCATGTACTGCTCTCGAAACTTGGAAAAGCGAAATTGTACGCATGTTTGCAGGTGGCTGTGGCCGCTGGCCCATTGCCGCTGCCCGGCCGTTCTGGTGTAAGCTAATCGGACAACAACACCCTGGATGAGACCATGACTGCCTTTGCTTTCAGCACCGTTGCCAACATCGTTTCCGAACCCGGGGCTGCGGCCCGCCTCGGCGAAATCGTCCGCGAGCGCTTTCCCGGTCCGCGCCGCGCACTGGTCGTCACCGACGCAGGCTTCCTGCGCACCGGTCTGGCCGAACTGCCCTGCCTGGATTTGCAGCGCAACGGTTTCACGGTCAGCGTGTACTCCGGCGTGGTGGCCGACCCGCCGGAAGACGTGGTCATGGACGCCGTGCGCTTCGCCCAGCAACACGATGTCGACCTGGTCGTCGGCCTTGGCGGCGGCAGCTCGATGGACGTCGCGAAACTGATCGCCATCCTCGCGACCGGCGAGCAGCAACTGGCCGACATCTACGGCATCGGCAAGGTCAGCGGCAAACGCCTGCCGCTGGTGCAGGTGCCGACCACCGCCGGCACCGGTTCCGAAGTGACGAACATCGCCATCGTCACCACCGGCGCCACCACCAAGATGGGCGTGGTCGCACCCCAGCTCTATGCCGACCTCGCCATCCTCGATGCGACCCTGACCCTGGGTTTGCCGGCCATGGTCACCGCCGCCACCGGCATCGACGCCATGGTCCACGCCATCGAGGCCTACACCAGCAAGCACAAGAAGAATCCGCTGTCCGACACCCTCGCCCGCCAGGCGCTGGACCTGCTGTCGAAGAACCTGATCCCCGCCTGCGAAAACGGCAGCCGCCTCGAAGTGCGCCAGGCCATGCTGCTCGGCGCCTGTCTGGCCGGCCAGGCGTTTTCGAATGCGCCGGTGGCGGCCGTGCATGCGCTGGCTTATCCGGTGGGCGGCATCTTCCACGTGCCGCACGGCCTGTCGAACTCGCTGGTCCTGCCGCATGTGCTGCGCTTCAATGCACCCGAGGCGGCGCCGCTGTATGCCGAGCTGGCGGCGATTGCCGTACCGCAGGCGAGCGGCAGCGCAGAAGCGCGGACCGAAGCCTTGATCGCGGCAATGCAGCAGACGGCCCGCATCACCGGCATCCAGACGACACTGCAACAGGTAGGAATTGCAGAAAGCGACCTGGACCGGCTGGCGGATGACGCCATGCTCCAGACGCGCTTGCTGGGAAATAATCCGCGCAACGTGACGCGTACGGATGCGCGGGCGATCTACGCCGCCGCGCTGTAAAAGATCAGACGGACGCTGCCGCGGCAGGCTGCGGCACGGCCGCAAAGAAATCGAGCAGCAGCGCATTCAGGCGATCGGCCGCAGTCAGCTGCAGCCAGTGGTCGGCGCCATCGATGCGCTCGAAGCGGAAGCCGCCTGTCGCGTATTGCGCCGAGTCTCGCATCTGCTCTTCCGTCAGCGCCACGTCGCGGCTGCTCCACACCCCCATCACCGGCACCGAGACCGGATCGGCCTTCCCACCCGGCAGCATCATGCGCGGCACGTTCGCGCGGTAATAGTTCAGCGCTGCCGTCAGGCGGCCCGGTTCGCGCAGGCTGCGGCGCCAGACATCGTATTGCGTCGGTTCCTTGGTGAAGTTGCGCATCGCATGGAAGTCATTGAAGCTCAGCGATTGCTCGGGCAGGAAAGGCACCATGAACCACAGCATGTAGCTGCTTCGCAGGCGTTGCATGATGCCGGCGCGCGCGAACGCGGCCGGGTGGCCGACCGACAGCGCCACATATTGCGTGAAGCGTTCCGGCGCACGCATGCACAGCAGCCAGCCGATCAATGCGCCCCAGTCGTGGCCGACCAGGCGCGCCTCCTGGATGCCGAGCTGGTCAAGCAGCGCCAGCATGTCGTCGCAGATGTATCTGGTGCGATAGGCCGACACGGCCGTTGGCGCATCGGTCTGGCCATAGCCGCGCATGTCGGGCACGATTACGCGGTAGCCGGCGTTCACCAGCGGGCCGACCTGCTTGCGCCAGACCAGGTGGGTATCGGGGAAGCCGTGCATCAGCAGCACGGCCGGCCCCTCCCCCGCAGTCATGACATGCATGCGCAAGCCGTTCACGCTCAGAATCTGCGAGGTTGCCTTCATGGACACTCCTTATGCAATTTCCCTGTCGGCATTCACGACGCTCGGCTTCATTGTGCCCGGCTTCGCACGAGCACGGCGCTCGAACAGCGCGCCGATCTCGCCGACAATGCCGCGGCGGAACAGCAGCACGCAAACGATGAAGATCAGGCCAGTCACCATGCCCACCGATTCGCCCAGCGACGAGAACCATTCGATGCCCGTGGTCTCAGCCAGTGCCGTGCCGACGTCGCCCAGCTTGTTTTCCAGCGCCACGATGATGAAGGCGCCGATGATCGGACCGGCCATCGTGCCCATGCCGCCGACCAGGGTCATCAGCACCACCAGGCCCGACATGGTCCAGTGCACGTCGGTCAGGGTCTCGAAGCCCAGCACCAAGGTCTTGGTGGCGCCGGCCAGGCCGGTCAGTGCCGCCGACAGCACAAAGGCGAGCAGCTTGTAGCGGTCGGCGTCGTACCCCAGCGAAATGGCGCGCGGCTCGTTTTCCTTGATGGCCTTCAGCACCTGGCCGAACGGCGAATGCACGGTGCGCACGATCAGGGCGAAGCCGAGCACGAAGATGGCCAGCACCACGTAATACAGGGTCAGGTCGTTCGACAGGTCCAGCACGCCCAGCAACTTCCCGCGCGGCACGCCCTGCAGGCCATCCTCGCCGTGTGTATAGGGGCTGCGCAGCGCGGCGAAGTACACCATCTGCGCCAGCGCCAGCGTGATCATCGAGAAGTAGATGCCCTGGCGGCGGATCGCCAGCGAACCGATCACCAGCCCCATCACGGCGCTGGCCGCGACGCCGGCCAGGATGCCGAGTTCGGGCGACAGGCCGACATTCGCCAGCAGGTGGCCAGTCACGTAACCCGCGCTGCCGAAGAAGGCGGCATGGCCGAACGACAGCAGCCCGGTGAAGCCGATCAGCAGATTGAAGGCGCAGGCGAACAGGGCGAAGCACAACAGCTTCATCAGGAACACCGGGTAGCCGAAGAACGGCGCCGCCAGTGCAATGGCAAAGGCGATCGCGTACAGGATTTTCTTGTTCATGCTTACTTCTCCTTCCCGAACAGGCCGGCCGGGCGCAGCAGCAGCACGATGACCATCACCACGAAGACCACCACCTCGGAACCTTCCGGATAAAAGACCCGGGTCAGGCCTTCGATCACGCCCAGCATCAAGCCGGTGACGATGGAGCCGAGGATGGAACCCATGCCGCCGATCACGACCACGGCGAAGACGACGATGATCAGGTTCGATCCCATCAGCGGCGTGACGTTGATCACCGGTGCGGCCAGCACACCGGCCAGGCCGGCCAGTGCGACGCTGAAGCCATAGGTCAGCGTGACCATGCGCGGCACGTTGATACCGAAGGCTTCGACCAGTTTCGGGTTCTCGGTGCCGGCGCGCAGGTAGGCGCCGAGGCGGGTCTTTTCGATCACGAACCAGGTGCCGAGGCAGACCACCAGCGAGCAGCCGACCACCCAGGCGCGGTAGTTCGGCAGGATCATGAAGCCGAGGTCGGTGGCGCCGGCCAGCTGCTCGGGCACGTCCAGGGTCTGGCCCGAGACGCCGAAGAAGGAGCGGAACACGCCTTCCAGCAGCAGGGTGATGCCGAAGGTCAGCAGCAGCCCATACAGATGGTCGAGTTTATAAAGCCAGCGCAGCATGGTCTTCTCGACCGCGATGCCGAAGGCGCCGACGACGAGCGGGGCGAGCACCAGCATCATCCAGTAGTTCAGCTCGTAGTTGTTGACGCCGATGAAGGCGATAAAGGCGCCCATCATGTACAGGGCGCCGTGGGAAAAGTTGATGACGTTCAGCAGGCCGAAGATAACGGCCAGGCCGAGCGAGAGCATCGCGTAGAAGGAGCCGTTGACCAGCCCCAGCAGCAGCTGGGACATCAGGGCTTGCAGGGGGACTCCGAAGATTTCCATAGGCACCAGGGGTAGGGTGGACGGCTTT
>Ga0209023_10006800_pt1 | contig 11937 bp, 13 predicted proteins | sample LakOneMetagenome_FD_187468 | JGI IMG/M metagenome (GOLD analysis project Ga0209023, IMG submission 187468) | Freshwater and sediment microbial communities from Lake Erie, Canada (SPAdes) (version 2) | ecosystem: Environmental > Aquatic > Freshwater > Lentic | place: Lake Erie, Canada...
GCCGCGAGGCCCTGCGCCTGCGCGCGCAGTATCGGGGCGTGGCCTTCGACGACGCGGCGATCGACTGGCTGCTGACGCGCTGCAGCCGCGACCTCTCCGACCTGTCGGCGATCTTCGAACGTCTGGATCGCGCGTCGCTCGCGGCGCAACGCCGCATCACCGTCCCGTTCCTGCGCGATGTGCTGGGGCAGTTGCCGTTGTTGTGAACGGCAACACAGCTTCCACCCGAGCCCCTCGGGTTGTCATCCTGAGCGCAGCGAAGGACCCGCTTTTCCTCAAGTCGGAACGTCCAGCCAGTTCTTTGCCAAGTCTTCCCACGTGGGATTGGATCGTTCGATCAGGCGATCTTGCGCGAACGTAGCCAGCCCTTGATCCGTTTCTCGCGCGCAATCGCATTCGCCGGGTCGGCAAAGGCTTCGAAACAAACAAGACGGTCTATCCGGTAACGGGCTGTGTGGCCGGGCACGGCGTGCGTGCGGTGTTCCCACATTCGACGGACAAGGTCGCCGGTGATGCCGACGTACAGGTTCCGGGAGCGGCTGGAGAGGATGTAGACGAAATACGTGCGTTCCATGCTTGCAGTCCATGCGGGAACTGGGCGATCCGGAAGCGGACGACTGCCAAGTGAACGTTCGGAATTTGCCGCAGTGTCCAAGGGCAGAACAGCAGGTCCTTCGGCTTCGCCTCAGGATGACAGCAAGGCTGGGGCGGGAACTTACGTTTGCTTCAGCGCAGCATCCAACTTCGCCAACCGCTCCGGCGTGCCGACATCCGTCCACTTCCCGCGATGATGCTCGCCGGTGACGGCCTCGCGCGCCATCGCCGCGCGCAGCAACGGCGCGAGTTTGAAACGCGGCGGGGTTTCGTCCGCGCCGGGCGCGTCGCCAATGATGGCCCGCCAGTCGTCGAACAGCGAAGGCCGGTAGACGCCGATGCCGGAGAAGGTGAGTTTCGCATCGCCGTCGGATGCTACATCGCCGTCTTCCTGCAGCGCGAAATCCCCGCGCGGATGCTGCGGCGGATTGCCGACGAGCACGAGGTGCGCGTCGCCGCGCGGTTCGTCCGGCAGCTGCGAGAAGTCGTAGTCGGTCCAGACGTCGCCATTGACCGCGATGAAGGCGTCGTCGCCATCGCGCAGGAAGGGCAGGGCGTTCCACATGCCACCGCCTGTTTCGAGCGGGATTCCGCCCTCGTAGATGCAATGCAGGTCGATGCCCCAGCGACTCCCGTCGCCGAGCGCGCGGGGAAACTGCGCCGCGAGCCACGACGTGTTGAGCACCACTTCGCGGATGCCGATCGCCGCGAGTTTTTCCAGGTGCCATTCGACCAGCGGCTTGCCGCCCGCGACGAGCAAGGGCTTCGGGGTCGCGTCCGTAAGCGGGCGCATGCGCTCGCCGAGTCCGGCCGCGAACACCAGCGCCTTCATTCGGCCGCCCTGGCGAATGCCGGCTTCACCTTGCGTTGCAGGAATTCGCGCAGCGGATCGAGTTCCCGGTACCTCGGCACGACGTCCTCGAGATAGGCGAGGAACCGCGGTGCGTCGGCGATGTATTTCGATTTGCCGTCGCGGTGGTGGAGGCGGGCGAAGATGCCGAGGATCTTCAGGTGCCGCTGCACCCCGCACCAGTCGGCGTCGCGCAGGAACACGTCGATCGCCGGCACCGGCAGGCCGGCGTCGATCGCGCGGGCGTGGTAGCGACGCAGCCACGCATCCACGCGCGGCTCCGGCCAGCTGAGGAACGCATCGCGCACGAGGCTCACGGCGTCGTATGCGACGGGCCCCAGCACCATGTCCTGGAAATCGAGCACCGCAGGGCCATCTTCGACCGGCATCAGGTTGCGCGGCATGTAGTCGCGGTGCGTGGGCACGCGCGCCTGCGCCAGCGCATTGTCCATCAGCCGGTGCTGCGCGAGCTGCAGGCTTTCGGCATCGTCGCAATCCAGTTCGAGGCCGAGGTGGCGCCCGACGAACCATTCCTCGAACAGGCCCGCGTCGCGCTGCAGCAGCGCCTCGCCGAAGACCGGAATGTCGTCGGGCAACGCGATCGACTGCAGCCGCAGCAATTGGCCGATGGCACCGTCGATGTGCGCATCCGCGTTCGCGGCATCGATCACTTGCGCCATGGTCGCGCCGCCCAAGTCCTCGAGCAGCAGGAAGCCGGCGTCGACATCTCGCGCCAGCACCCGGGGCACGCGCACGCCGCCGGCCTCGAGCAGGTCGCGGACGCGCAGCCACGGGCGCACGTCTTCCTTGTCCGGCGGCGAATCCATGACGATGCGCGATGGCGTGCCGCCGCTGCGCCAGTAGCTGCGGAATCCCGCGTCCGTGGAGGCGCGCTCCAGCGCGGCGCCAGCGTCGCCGAGCACCTCGCGAGCCCAGGCCAGGCGTGCATCGGCGCGGGCGTCGTCGTTCGCGGTCATCCGGTGTCCCGAGGCGGCTCGTCTGGTGCGACAGGTTAAACTGCGGGCACGACGACGGCGAGGTGGACGTGGCCCGATTGCAGGCGGTGTTGCTTTCCGGCGGTTCGGGCACGCGTTTGTGGCCGCTGTCGCGCGAGGCCTATCCGAAGCAGTTCCTGCCGCTGGCCGGCGACGACAGCATGCTGCAGGCGACCTGGCGCCGGGTCGCGCCGATCGCTCCCTCGGCGCCGATCGTGGTCGCGAACGAGGAGCATCGCTTCCTCGCCGCCGAACAACTGCGGCTGGTCGGCGTTTCCGATCCCGCGATCGTGCTGGAACCGGTCGGGCGCAACACCGCGCCGGCGATCGCCGCGGCCGCCTTGCAGGCGAAGGGGGCGGGCGACGATCCGCTGCTGCTGGTGCTGCCTTCGGATCATGTCGTGCGCGACGCCGATGCCTTTCGCACCGCGGTCCAGGCGGCGATGCCCGCGGCGGCGCAAGGCGCGCTGGTGACCTTCGGCATCGTGCCCGACGCGCCCGAAACCGGCTTCGGCTATATCCAGGCGGAACGATCCGGTCCGAGCCGGGGCGAGGGCGTGCGCAGGGTGCTGCGCTTCGTCGAGAAGCCCGATGCGGAAACCGCGCGAACCTATCTGGGCGCGGGCGGCTATTACTGGAACAGCGGCATGTTCCTGTTCCGAGCGTCGCGCTACCTCGAGGAGTTGCGCCGGTTCCGGCCCGACATCCTCGAGGCGACGACGCGCGCGTTCGACGCGGCGAAGCGCGACGGCGATTTCGTGCGCCTCGACAAGGACGCGTTCGCGGCCTGTCCTTCCGATTCCATCGACTACGCGGTGATGGAGAAAACCGATGCGGCGATGGTGTTGCCGGTCGACATCGGCTGGAACGACGTCGGCTCGTGGTCGGCGCTGTGGGGCGTCAGCGAACAGGACGGCGAGGGCAACGCCCACCACGGCGACGTGATCTCGGTCGATTCCCGCGACAGCTACGCGTATGCGCGCCGGCTGGTCGCGCTGGTCGGCGTCGACAACCTGGTGGTGGTGGAGACCGACGACGCGGTACTGGTCGCGCGCAAGGATCGCGTGCAGCAGGTGAAGGACGTGGTGGCGAAGCTGAAGTCGGACCGACGTTCCCAGGCCGCGCTGCATCGCGAAGTGCACCGGCCCTGGGGCAGCTACGATTCGGTCGACGTCGGCGACGGATTCCAGGTGAAGCGGATCAAGGTGAAGCCCGGCGCGCAGCTGTCGCTGCAATCGCATGCGCGCCGCGCGGAGCACTGGATCGTGGTCCGCGGCATCGCGCGCGTGACCCGCGACAACGATGTGTTCGACCTGTTCGCCAACCAGTCCACGTACATTCCGATCGGGGCGAAGCACCGGCTGGAGAATCCCGGCGCCGAGATGCTCGAACTGATCGAGGTGCAATCGGGCGACTACCTCGGCGAGGACGACATCGTCCGCTACGACGACGCCTACGGCCGCGCCGGGAGCTGAAAGCGGCGCCGGGCCTAGGGGCGGCGGCGGCTCCGCAGCAGCGACATCACGACCAGGATCGCCACCGCGCCGACGATCGCGGCGATGAAGCCGGCCCGCTGGCCCGGCTGGTACCAACCGAGCTTCTGCCCGACGAAGCCCGCGGCCAGCGCGCCGCCGATGCCGAGCAGGCTGGTGAGCAGGCAACCCATGCGCTGGTTGCCCGGCTTGATGAAGCGCGCCAGCACGCCGACCACGAAACCGATCAGGAGGATATAGAGCCAGTTGCTGCTGCCGAAGACCATGGGCCTGCTCCGGAAACGCGCAGGGCGCCCCGCGCGGGGCGCCCTGCGGCGGATGTTCGCTTACCGCTTCGCGGTCTTGGCGCGGATCGATTCGTAGAGGAACAGCAGGACGATCGCGGCGACGATTGCGACGACCCAGGTCAGCGTGGTGCCGAGCCCGAAATTGGCCGCGGCCCAGCCGCCGATCACGGCGCCGAGTACGCCGAGGACGATCGTCATGATCCAGCCCAGGGGATCCGCGCCCGGCTTGATCAGCCTTGCGAGGACGCCGATGACCAGGCCGCCGATGATGTAGCCGAGGAATCCGCTGAACATGAGCCCCTCCGGTGGTGTGATGGTGGGTACCGCGGTCGCATCCTAGCAAGCCCGGGCGGGGGAAACCTCAGCAGCAGCCGTGGTCGCCATGGTCGTGGGCCCCGGCGACCGCCGCGACGCCGCGGGTTTCGCCGCGCGCGCTGGCGGCCTGGTGCTCGGCGATGACGTGGGCGACGCAGGCGGTGACCCGCTTGCCCATCGGAATGTGCAGGAATTCGTTCGGGCCATGCGCATTGGAATGCGGGCCGAGCACGCCCGTGATCATGAACTGCGCGCCGGGGAATTTCTCGCCGAGCATGCCCATGAAGGGAATCGTGCCGCCTTCGCCCATGTACATCGCCGGCTTGCCGAAGAACTTCTGGCTGGATTCGGCGATGGCCCGGTCGAGCCACGGCGCCAGCGCGGGCGCGTTCCAGCCGGTCGAGGCCTTTTCCAGAGACAGCGTGACCTTGGCGCCGTTGGGCGGGTCATGCAGCAGCGCTTCCTGCAGCAGTTCGCCGCCGCGCTTGCCGTCCAGCGTCGGCGGCAGGCGCAGCGACAGCTTGACCGAGGTGTAGGGACGCAACACGTTGCCGGCCGAGGCCAGCGGCGGGATGCCGTCGACGCCCGTGATCGAAAGCGCCGGGCGCCAGGTGCGATTGAGCACCAGCTCGGTGTTGTCGGCGTCCATCGCGGTCATGCCGGGCAGGAACGGGAACTTGTCGTAGACCGCGTCGCCAAGCACGTCCGCGACTTTCCTGGCCTGCGCCAGGCGATCCGCGGGAATCTCGACATGCAGCCCGTCCACCAGGATCTTGCCCGTCTCCTGGTCCTCGATGCGCGAGAGCAGCTGGCGCAGCAGGCGGAAACTCGAGGGCACGATGCCGGAAGCATCGCCCGAGTGCACGCCTTCTTCCAGCACCTGCACGGTGAGGTTGCCGCCGGCAAGGCCGCGCAGCGAAGTCGTGCACCACAGTTGTTCGTAGTTGCCGCACCCGGAATCCAGGCACACCACCAGCGAGGGCTTGCCGATGCGGTCGGCGAGATGATCGACGTAGGCGGGCAGGTCGTAGCTTCCCGATTCCTCGCAGGCCTCGATCAGGACCACGCAGCGTGCATGCGCGATGCCCTCGGCCTGCAGCGCCTCGATCGCCGCCAGCGAACCGAAGATCGCGTAGCCGTCGTCCGCGCCGCCGCGGCCATACAGCCTATCGCCCTTGAGCACCGGTTCCCACGGGCCCAGGCCCTCGTCCCAACCGGTCATCTCCGGTTGCTTGTCGAGATGGCCGTAGAGCAGCACGCAATCGTCGTCCTTGCCGCCGTTCGCGGCCGGGATCTCGATGAAGATCAGGGGCGTGCGGCTTTCGAGCCGCACCACTTCGAGCCGCATGCCGGGGATCGGCCTTGCCTTCGCCCAGCCGGCGAGCTGCTGGACCGCCCGCTCCATATGGCCGTTCTTCACCCAGTCGGCGTCGAACATCGGCGACTTGTTCGGAATGCGGATGTAGTCGACCAGCTGCGGGACGATCTCGTCGTCCCAGGCACGGTCGATGTGCTGCTGCACCTGCTTGGCATCCATGTGGGTTTTCCGCTGCATCGGTGGCGCAATTCTAGCGCGCGCACCGGATCGGCCTTTTCCGAGGCGCCGGAAAGGCGGGTTCCGGCGCGGTGCGGCCGTTTGCGCGATGTGGCCAGCGCCGCCCAAGGAGGACAGTGGCTGCACGGCGCGGGGAGCGCGCCGCGACCACCCAACGACAAGGAGATCCGCCATGAACCTGTTCAAGAGCGCCTGCACCACCCTGCTGTTTTCGCTGGCCCTGGCCGGCAGCGCCTTCGCCGAAGAGAAGGTCAACCTCAACACCGCCGATGCCGCGACCATCGATCGCGTGCTGCTCAACATCGGCCCGGCCAAGGCGCAGGCCATCGTCGATTACCGCAAGGAGCATGGCGCCTTCCACAGCCCCGAGGACCTGGCGATGGTGAAGGGCGTCGGACTGAAGACGGTCGAGAAGAATCGCGACCGTATCGTCGTCGACCAGGTTCGCGCCGCGGCGCCGGCACGCGCACCCGCTCCCGCGATGAAGCGCTGATCGCGCGGGCCGCATGGACTTCCGGCTGCCGCGATGCGGCCGGGAGTCGTCGTCTCCCGTAAGCGGTTGCAATGGTTCCGCTGGGGCAAGCGTGGATATGCCTCCTCCGCGATGGCTTGAAAGCACTGGCCGGGCAGCCTCAGGCGCTGCCCGCGGACTCGCAGGCAATGGACGGGCCCCTGCGGCCCTCGTTCGCGTGGCCGCTCGCGCGGCCCTACACTTGGCGCATGGGCGTAACGCGATCGCGGGTGGTTCCGGCGAACGAGTACCAGCGCGTGCGCTGGAAGAACGGCCTCGGCTGGACCCGCGAAATCGCGCGGTTCCCCGATCTCGACGATTGGGACTGGCGCCTTTCGATCGCCGAGATCGAACGCGACGCGGACTTCTCCGCCTTCCCTGGCATCGACCGTGAACTCGTGCTGTTGTCGGGTAACGGGGTGCGACTGGTCTTCGAGGACGGCGAAACGCACGAGCTGCGTCCGCCGCACGAACGGTTGCGCTTCGCTGGCGAACGCAAGCTGCGTGGCGAACTGCTCGACGGCCCCACCCACGACTTCAACCTGATGTGGCGGCGCGAACGCCTGGATGCGCAGCTCTGGCACCGCCCTCTGGTCGGCACGATGGTGGTGTTCGTCGACGCAGGCGAAACCTGGGCGGTGCATTTGCTCGCCGGCGATGCGCGTTTCGCGGACGCTTCGGGCCTGGACCGGCTGCAGGCGGGCGATACGGCCTTGCTGCACGCGTCGGCCGAACGCAGGCGCCACGTACTCGATGGCGCCGGAGAAGCGCTGCTGGTACGACTGCAGCCGCGATCGGCCTAGAGCAGGGCGGGCACCACCACCAGCAGGAATGCGGCGGACGAAGCGCAGAACACGCTCACGACCATCTGTCGCCAGGTCCTGCCGCGCGCCCACATCCAGATCCCGGACAGGCCGAGCAAAACCATCCCGATGGCGAAGCTGTCGGACAGCACGCGCCAGCCCATTCCCCCGCCGACGGCCTTGTGCAGGCGGTTGATCGCGGCGAGGAAGGTCTGCCGGCTGCGCTTCAGCTCGGCGCGGTCGCTGCCGGGCGCGTATTCGAGTTGCCATGAATCGGCCGCCGATCCGCCGGAAAGGCTCCACTTCGGCGACGGATCGCCCCCGCGCGCTTCGCCGCGTCCGCCAACCTTCGCGCCCTTGCGGATCGACTGCACGTCGAGATGCTGCGCGTCGTGGAGCCACAGTGCGAGCCGTTCGGGGCTGGTACCCGCCGCGGCGGGGATCGACAGCGTCGTCGTGCCGGCGTCCCGGCTCTCACCCTGCGGCCATGCGTTTTCGCCCATGCGATGGTTCAGCAGCAGGCCGGTGGAACCGTACAACACGGCTGCGAGCGCGCCCCATGCGCCGATCCAAAGATGGATTTGCCGGATCCAGCGATAACTCCGGTGGTGGCTGAAGATCGCGGGGCCGCGTTTGCCTGCCTGGACGCTTGGATTCATCGGCTCTTCGTCGAAGTGGGGAATGAGCGGGCCGGCGCTCAGGTTTCGGCCCATTGCCGCAGCAGGTTGTGGTACACGCCGGTGAGCCGCAGCACCGCGTCGGCATCGGCGCCGCCGGTGCGCAGGCGCTCGATCGCCGCATCCATCTCGAACAGCATGGCGCGCCGCGCATCGTCGCGAACCATGCTTTGCACCCAGAAGAACGCGGCGAGGCGCGCGCCGCGCGTGACCGGCGCGACCCGGTGCAGGCTGCTGGAGGGGTACAGGATCATGTCGCCGGCGGCCAGCTTCACCTCGTGCTCGCCGTAGGTATCGGCGACGACGAGTTCACCGCCCTCGTAGTCCTCCGGATCGTTGAGGAACACGGTGCAGGAGAGATCCGAACGAACGTGCCCGCGATCGCCGCTGGCCATGACCGCGCCATCGACGTGGAAGCCGTATTCGCCGCCATCCCGGTACCGGTTGAAGCGGGGCGCCAGCGTCTTCAGCGGCAGCGCCGCGGCGAAGTACAGCGGGCTGCGCGCGAGCGCCGCGAGCACGACCGCGCCGAGGTCGGTGCGCAGCGGCGAGGCCTCGGGCAACTGCTCGTTGCGCTTGACCCGCGCGCCCTGCACCCCTACGGTCTCTCGGCCGTCGGTCCATTCCGCCGCGTCGAGCGCGGTGCGCATGCGCGCCAGCTCTTCACGGCTCAGGATGTCGGGGACGTGCAGCAGCATGGGTTCGCCCGTTCGCGCGAGGATCAGAAACGGTAGTCGAGGCTGAGCAGGAACGTACGCGGCGTTCCCGGCGAGTAACGGTAGCCGCTCTTGTTGATCGAGGCCACGTACTTCCTGTCCAACAGGTTGTAGGCGTTGACGCGCACGGTGAACTTGTCGTTCACCCGGTACGCAACGATCGCATCCCATACCGTCCAGGAGCCGGTGCGGTCCGGCGTACCCACGGCCCCGTCGACACCCTTGTGCAGGCCGCCGGTGTAGCGGACGCCGCCGCCGACGGTCAGCCCGAACGGCAATGCGTAGGTGGTCCAGCTCGTGAAGGCCTCGCCCGGGGTGTAGGCCAGGTTGTCGCTGCCGTCCTGCGAAGCGATGGCGCCTTCCTCGACCGTGGCGTCCTGGTGCAGGTAACCCGCCGACAGGGTCCAGTTCTCGGTGATGTCGCCGGTCGCGCTCGCTTCCACCCCTTGCACGCGTTTCCCGCCGATTTGCGAATAGCCGCTGGGCGAACCGGGATCCGGTGCGATCTCGTTGGTGACCTGGGTGCGGAACAGCGCAAGGTTGAACGCGAACGTGTCGTCGAACGTCCACTTGGCGCCGAGTTCGTCAGTCCTGGCCTTCTGCGGGTCGTTGTCGAAGTTGTCGGCGCTGTTGGCCGTGGTGTTGAGGGTGAAATTCGCGCCGCCCGGCGGTTGCTGCGACAGCGCCGCATTGGCGTAGAGACTGAGCGATTCGACCGGCTTGTAGACCAGCCCGAGCTTGTAGTTCAGCAGCGTGTCCGAATCCCCCAGGTCGGCGGAGGGAACGACGGTGCCGTCGGCCACGCCGCCCGGACAGGCCACGGTGCCGCGCGGCAGGGGAACCGTGGTCGAGCAGACGACCGTCGCGTCGAAATCGGTGTCGTAGCGATCCGCGCGCACGCCCGCGGTGACCAGGAAGTGCCGGCCGAACTTCAGCGTGTCGAACAGGTAGGCCCCCGCGGTGTCCGTCCTGCCGTGCGCGACCGCGCCGCTGCGCGCGTACGCAAGGCTGCCGCCCGTCGCTTTCCAGTCCGGGTCGTACAGTCCGATCGGGTCGAGGCTGCCGCTGGTGGCGATGCCCCACGCGGTCTGCTGCTCGCGGGAAAGTTCCACGCCGGCGCTGAGGAAGTGCTCGACGCGGCCAGTGGCGAAGTCGGCACGCAGGTTCAACTGGTTGGTGAGGATGCGGTTTTCCTGGTCGCGGGTGCTGAAGTTGCTGCGCTGGAGGGTGTAGGTGGAGAGGTCGTCGACGTCGGTCCACTTGATGTTGCCGGCCAGCGGATCGGTCGCGTTGCCGCCCGTGGCGGTGTACGAAGTGATGAAGTAGTCCTGCCGTGTCTCGCCCCAGCGCAGGGTGTCGCTCAGCATCATGCCGTTCGCGAACGAATGCTCGAGGCGCAGGGTCGCCATGTCCGAGGTGACGCGGTCATGGTCGAGCGGGCTGCCGTAGTAGTTCGATGGATCCACCGGATGCCCGGTCAGCCGTTCGAGCCCGGGCTGCGGCAGCCAGCCCGGCAGGCCGATGGTCGGCACGAAGCCGTCCGGGACGTCGTCCTGTTCGACGTGCAGAAGGTTGAGCCACAGCCTGGTGTCGCCCGAGAGGCCGAAGCCGATCGAAGGCGCGATCCCCCGGCGCGACTGGTTGACGCGGTCGCGGCCGGCGACATCGCTGTCCTGCCACATCGCGTCGAGGCGCAGCGCCGCGTTTTCGCCCAATGGCGCGTTCCAGTCGGCGGTCGCACGGTGCTGGCCTTCGTCGCCGAGCGACACGGTGCCCGCATTCGCATCGCGCAGCATTGCCTGGCGGGTGACCATGTTGATCGCGCCGGTCGGCGCGCTGCGGCCTGTATCGGTGCCTGCGGGGCCCTTCACCACTTCAACCTGTTCGATGTTGAACAGGTCGCGGGAAATCGCGCCGAGGTCGCGCGCTCCGTCCACGAAAATGCTCGACGAGGAATCGAACCCGCGCATGTAGATGCTGTCGCCGGTGCTGGTGGCGCCGTTTTCGCCGGCATAGAACGTGCCCACGCCGGGACTGTTGCGCAGCGCCTCGGTCAGCGTGGTCGCGCCTTGCTGGTCGAGCTGTTCCCTGTGGAAGACTTCGACCGTCTGCGGGGTGTCCTGCAGGGTCTGGGTGAATTTCGGCGACACGACGAAGTTGCGCAGCCCGCGTACTTCGACCTTGTCGAGGGCGATGGCTTCCCTGCCGCGGCTACCGGTGTCGTCCGCCCCCTCGGCGTCGCCGGCGTGCGCCGGGAGGGACACGACCAGGCTGGCGGCCAGCGCCGCGACGGGAAGCGGCGCCGCGTGCTTGCGGGAGCGGATGTAACGCATGGGACGGGTCCGGCCTTGGGGCAGGCCGCATTCTAAATGAGAATAATTCGCAAGCGCAAACGGTTGTCAATCGCGCTATCGATCGTCCCGGGTCCAGACCGCGCCGTCCTCCACCTTTGTCGGGAATTTCGCCACCGGCGCATAGGCGGGGGCGTTGAGCGGGCGTCCGTCGCGCACGTCGAACCGGGAGCCGTGCAGCACGCATTCGACGGTCGCGGCCTGCGGGTCGAACGGTCCGGCCGACAGTTCGAAATCCTCGTGCGAACAGCGATCCTCGAGCGCGTGGTAATCGCCGTCGAGATTCACGACCAGGATCGGCACGTCGCCGTCCCAGGCCACCGTCGTTTCGCCGGGCAGCAGGTCCCCGACCGCGCAGACGCGGACCCAGCCGTCGCTCACGAAGGGTTCCCCACAAGCCGATTCCTCACAGCGCCTTCTCCAGCACCTCGAATCGCAGGTCGTCGCGCTTGGGAATGCCGAAGCGCGGATCCGTCGCCGGGAACGGCTTCTTGATCCCGGTACGGCGATAGCCACGGCGCTCGTAGAACGCGATCAGTTCCTCGCGCACGTCGATCACTGTCATGCGCATCGCCGGCAGGTTCCATTCATCGCGGACGACTCGCTCCGCTTCCGCCAGCAGGCGCTTGCCAAGCCCGGCGCCCTGCAGGTCGGGGCGGATCGAGAACATGCCGAAATAACCCGCACCGTCCTCGACGCTCACGTGTGCGCAGCCGAGCATGAGCGAGTCGCGTTCGGCGAGCAGCACGCGACTGTCCCGCCGCGAAATGTCGCCGCGCAGCACCTCGGG
>Ga0209023_10006801_pt1 | contig 11936 bp, 11 predicted proteins | sample LakOneMetagenome_FD_187468 | JGI IMG/M metagenome (GOLD analysis project Ga0209023, IMG submission 187468) | Freshwater and sediment microbial communities from Lake Erie, Canada (SPAdes) (version 2) | ecosystem: Environmental > Aquatic > Freshwater > Lentic | place: Lake Erie, Canada...
GATGCCCACGCCGGTGTCGCGCACCGCGAGCGTCACGAACGGCGCGCCGCCATCGTCGGCCCGGGCGGGCGTCGGGTGCGCAGAGACCGTGACCGTGCCGCCCTCCGGCATCGCCAGATTGGCATTGACGACCAGGTTGATCAATGCGAGCTCCAGCTCGCCGACATCGACCTCGACCGGCAGCGGCTGCGGATCGATCTCCAGCGCCCAGCTCACGCCGCTGCGCAAGGTGCTCTGCGCCAATGCCTCGGTCGACGGCAGCCAGGTGCGCAGGTCGATCACCTCGGGCCGCAACGCCTGCTTGCGCGAGAACGACAGCAACTGGCGTGTCAGCCGCACGCCCGACTGCACCGCGCGCCCGATCGCCTGCATCTGCTTGGTGTCGCCGACCGCGGGGTGCAACCGGTTCAGCACGTGCAGGCTGGTGTTGACGACCGCGAGCAGGTTGTTGAAGTCGTGCGCGACACCGCCGGTCAGCAGTGCCAGGGTCTCGAACTTCTGCGACTCCATCATCGTGCGTTCGACGGCCGCGCGCCGGCGCGTCTCCTCCTGCAGTTCGAGTGCGATCGCCTGTTCGCGCCGCGTCCGCCGCAGCGCCACCCAGGTGACGTAGACCAGCCCCGTCATCGTCGGCACCAGCACCGCCGCCAGCAACCCGACGAAGCGCAGCCAGGCGGCCCGCATCTGGGTTCGGCTGAAGGCCGCGGTCACCTCGACCGGATAGGCCTCCGATCGTCGGGTGCCCAGGATCGCCGCGTCGTCGGCATCCGCTGAGGCCCAGCGCGCGATCAGCGTGCCGTCGGTCCGCTTCAGCTCGAACATCGCCAGCCCCGGCGACTCGCCCGCGAGCGCGCGGTAGTAGTCGCTGAACAGCGTGGGCGCCACCGAGACGGTGACGACGCCGCGAAAGTCGCCCGCGGCGCCCGAGCGGCGCCACACGACGTTGACGAGTTCGCGCCCCGACTGGCGGCCGGTGATGACCTGGCTGATGCCGATCGTGCCGCTTGCCTCGCGCTGCGCGATGAAATAGGCGCGATCGGCGACCGAGGCGCTGCGGTCGACCGGAAAGCGCTCGCTGCCCACCAGCGGATGGCCGTCGGCATCCCAGACGTTCATGTTCACGACCCACGGCAGCCCGGCCGTCAGGTCCTCGAGCCGTTGATGCAGGCCGGCTTCCTGGGCGCGCACCTCCTCATCCGCGGCGGCGGTGGCGGCCTCGGCGCGGCGCGCGATGTCGGAAGCGATCTCGAGCGCGCGCTGGGCCTGGCGGTACGCGAGGTCGGATGCCCGCGCCGCGGTCGCCAGCGCGTCCCGCTCGGCCTGCTGGTAGCCCCACCATGATGCGACGACCAACAACGTGGTCGGAATCAGCAACGCACCCCACAGCGCGGCACGCAGCCAGCTCGTCAGCGGTGTCTCGGCCACGGCCGTGTCGACGGTCGGCGCGGCCGATGGCGCAGCGCGCGGGCGGAAGTGACCGCACAGCAGCGAGATCACGATCGACGCGACCACGAAGCCGCCGATCTGCACCGGCTGGTCCGGCGAGGCCATGTCGGGCGGGATCAGCGGCGAGCTGGCGGCGAACGCGCAGATCGCGGCGGCCAGCATGCCCGGCCCGGTGCCGCAGAACAGCGCGGCGATCACGGTGGCCGGAAACGCGATCACGAAGGGCAGGTGGTCGCCGATCAAGGGCTGCGCGATCGCGCGCAGCGCGACGGCCATGCATCCGATCAGCGCGCCCAACGCCCACGCGCGCGCAGCGGCGCGGCGTTCGGCAGAGGGGGGTGGTGTCGGCATGGGGCCGCGCGATATTAGCCGTGCGCTGCGGCGGCGCCACCGTCGTCAGTGCCCGATCGGCGTGCACGATGGCAGAACGCTGGGAAGTCCGACAACGGTCCGGCGCGTTGTCCTACGCGAGTCGCACGCAGGCCGGCTTGAAATGAGAAATGGTGCCCACCCCGCGGCCGGAGAAAATCGAACCCATGAGCGCCGCGCCCGAAGGCCCGACTGCAACGCTGCAACCCGCGTCGGCGTGGCGCCAGATCGTCGACAGCGCGCAGGACACGGCGATCATCAGCACCGATCGCGAGGGCCGGGTGCAGACCTGGAGCGCCGGCGCCGAGTCGATCCTCGGCTGGTCCGAGGCGGAGATGGTTGGGCACGACCTGGCGCGCATCTTCCTCGCCGAGGACCAGGCCGCCGGCCGCTTGCGCGGCGAGATGAGCGAAGCGGTCGTTCATGGGCGCGGCGGCGGCGAGGAAGGCTGGCGCGTGCGCAAGGACGGCTCGCGCTTCTGGGCGGTCGGCGAGCTCAGCCCGATCCGCTCCGACGACGGCAGCCACGTCGGCTTCGTGAAGGTGCTGCGCGACCGCACCGGCCAGCGCCTGGCCGAGGAGGCGGTGCGCGAGCAGCGCCACGCGCTCGAGGTGATGAACCGCGTCAGTTCGGCGCTGGCGGTCGAGGCCGAGCTGCCGCGGCTGGTGCAGCTCGTCATCGACGCCGGTGTCGAGCTCACGGGCGCCAGGTCCGGCGCGTTCTTCTACAACGTGCACGACAGCAGCGCCGACGGCGTGCTGCTGTGGGCGTCGTCGGGCGCGCCGATCGAGCCGTTCGCGGCCTTCGCCATGCCACACGACGCGCGCGTCTTCGCGGCGACGTTCGCGGGCCGCGGCATCGTGCGCCGCGACGACGTCACGCGCGACCCGCACGACCCCGACGCGGCGCCTCGACCCAGCATGCCGGCCGAGCCACCCCCGGTGCGCAGCACCCTGGCGGTGCCGGTGATCTCGCGCACCGGCGCCGTGATCGGCGGGCTGTTCTTCGGCCACGACGAGGTCGGTCGATTCACCGAGAAGTCGGAGCGCAACCTGTCCGGCCTCGCGGCCGAGGCCGCGGTGGCGATCGACAACGCGCGTCTGGCGCAGGCGACGCAGCAGGAGATCGCCGAACGCCGCAAGGCCGAGGAGGCGCTGCGCAATCTGAATGCCACGCTCGAACAGCAGGTCCAGGAGCGCACCCAGGAACTGAACCGCAACGCCGAGGTCCTGCGCCAGTCGCAGAAGATGGAAGCGCTCGGGCAACTGACCGGCGGCGTCGCGCACGACTTCAACAACCTGCTGCAGATCATCGTCGGCAACCTCGAAACCTTGCGCCGCCATTTGCCGAAGGACTCGCAGCGTCTGCAGCGCGCCGCCGAGACGGCGATGAACGGGGCGCGGCGCGCGTCGTCGCTGACGCAGCGCCTGCTCGCGTTCGCGCGGCGCCAGCCGCTGGACCCGAAGGCGGTCGATCCGAACGTGCTCGTGCGCGGGATGTCGGAGCTGCTGCACCGCACGCTCGGCGAGACCATCGCGGTCGAGGCGGTGCTCGCGGCCGGGCTGTGGCGCGTCGAGGTCGACCCGAACCAGCTCGAGGCGGCGATCCTGAACCTCGCGGTCAACGCGCGCGATGCGATGCCCGACGGCGGGCGGCTGACCATCGAGACGTCGAACGCGCGCATCGACGAAGGCTATGTGCAGTCGCAGGCCGAGGTGGTGCCGGGGCAGTACGTCGTGCTGTCGGTCTCCGATACCGGCCTGGGCATGGACACGCGCACGCTCGCCCAGGCGTTCGAGCCGTTCTTCACGACCAAGCCGGTGGGCAAGGGCACCGGCCTCGGCCTGAGCCAGGTCTACGGCTTCGTCAAGCAGTCGGGCGGCAACGTCAAGATCTACTCGGAGCCGGGGTCCGGCACGACGGTCCGGGTCTACCTGCCGCGCCGCCACGCGCCGGACGACGACGCGCCGTCGGCGATCGACGGCCTGTCGCCCGAGGCCGCGCACGACGAGACGATCCTGGTGCTGGAGGACGACGACGACGTCCGCGCCTACTCGGTCGAGACGCTGCGCGAGCTGGGCTACCGCGTGATCGAAGCGCACGACGGTGCCGCCGCGATCCGCTTGATCGAACGCCAGAGCAAGATTGACCTGCTGTTCACCGATGTGGTGTTGCCGGGCGGATTGACCGGCGCCCAGGTCGCCGCACAGGCGCGCGCGCTGCGCCCGCAATTGCGCGTGCTGTTCACGACCGGCTACGCGCGCGATGCGATCGTCCACCACGGGCGGCTCGACAGCGGCGTGCAGCTGATCACCAAGCCGTTCACCTACTCCGATCTGGCGAAGAAGGTGCGCGATGTGCTGGAGGCGGCGCAGTAGCGCGCTGCCGATCGGCCCGGTACCGTGTCCGACCAGGAATCCGCATCAGGAGGAGCTCGCGCATGGCCCCGATGCACGACGACGATCCGGCCCCGTCGACATTGCCGCGCACGCTGTGGGTGCTGCGCTACGCGACCGCGTTGCACAAGCTGGCGAGCGGGCTGGACGTGGCCGACGTCATGTCGATCGCGATGCGCGAGTTCGACCGCGAGCGCGATCGCCAGCCCGAGCAGGCGGCGCAGCGGTACGCGCGGCGACAACGGGAGGGCAGCGCCCCCGCTCCCTGATCGGCCGACGATCGGCCGCGGCACGCGAGGCGCCGATGCGCGATGAACCGGCGCGCGAGTCGCTGGTCTATGTGCGCGACGACGCGCCCGGCATTCGCCGCGTCCGGCGCGGGCGAGGCTATGCCTACCACTGGCCGGACGGGCGCCGCGTCGGCGATGCCGCCTTGCTGCAGCGCATTGCCGGGCTCGCGATTCCGCCGGCGTACACGGACGTCTGGATCTGCCCGTCGCCAAGCGGTCATCTGCAGGCCACCGGGCGCGACGCCAAGGGCCGCAAGCAATACCGCTATCACCCGCAGTGGCAACGCGGCCGCGCGGCCGACAAGTTTGCTCACCTCGTCGACTTCGGGCGCGCGTTGCCGGCGCTGCGGCGCCGCGTCGCGCGCGACCTCGCCCAGGGCGGCGGCACGGCGACCCGCACCGCGGTGCTCGCGACGATCGTCCGGCTGCTGGACACGACGCTCGCGCGCATCGGCAACGAGGAATACGTGCGTGCGAACGGTTCGTTCGGCCTGACCACGCTGCGGCCGCGGCATGCGCGCATCGCCGGCCGCGATGTGCGGCTGCGCTTTCGCGGCAAGAGCGGCGTCGAGCACGCGGTGCACCTGCACGACGCGGCGGTCGCGCGCATCGTGCGCCGCTGCCAGGCGCTGCCGGGGCAGGAACTGTTCACCTACGAGGAGGAGGACGGATCGGTCCACCCGGTCGACTCCGGCGCCGTCAACGAGTACTTGCGTGCGGTGAGCGGCACCGACATCACCGCGAAGGACTTCCGGCCCTGGCACGCCAGCGTGCTCGCGCTGGACCTGCTGCGCCGCAGTCCGCGTCCCGGCATCGGCGAGCTGTTGAACGAGGTGGCCGGCGCGCTGCGCAACACCGCCGCCGTCTGCCGGCGCTCGTATGTGCATCCGCGCATCGTCGACGCGTGCCTGGCCTCGGCCGACGTCGGCGACGATGCCGGGCCGCCGCGTCGCGGCCTGTCCGCACCAGAACGCACGCTGCTCCGGTTTCTCGACGGGCCGCGCGACCCGCCGCGTTCTCAGGTCTCGAAGCCGCTCGCGCCGGGCTCGTCCCGCGGCCGATCGCGCAGAAAGGCTTCGGCCGCTTCTTCCGGACCGAGATCGCCCGCATCCACGTAAGCCTGGTAGGCCCGATCGCTCGTACCGGCCGGATGGATGCTGGGCATCAATTCGCCGAGCCGGTGCAGAAACCGGTCGACCCATTGCGCTTCGGTGAGGTGATGGACCATGGCGCGCGCTCCTTCGCTGCGAATCACTGTACGCGGCCCGGGGCGGGGCCCGCAAGGGGTCGGCTCATCTCATGAGCGTGCCCGCGCGGTGCGCGCGCGTGCGGCACTGCGCGTGCGCGGCTTGCTCGCGCCCTTCAGGCTCTGGGTCAGCAGCGCGGTGAGGTCGACAACGTTGCTGGAGGACGCCGGCTCGGGTTCGAGCGGCCGGACATGCTCGGTCTTGCCGGCCTTCGCGCGCGCCGCGACGAGATCGTGGATCGCCTGGGTGAACCGATCGTCGTAGGCGTCGGGTCGCCAAGGCGCGGTCATCTCGGCGATCAACTGCCGGGCCATCTTCAATTCGCCGTCCTTCAGCGCGCCCTGACCGGAGGGCGGCAGGCGGATGTCCTGCCACGGCCGGATCTCGCTCGCCCAGCGCAACGTGATCATCATCAGCGCCGGTCCGGTCGGCATCACCGCGGCGAGATACTCCTTGGTGTGCAGCACCACCCGCGCGATGCCGACGACGCCGGACCCGTGCATCGCCTCGCGCAGCAGGGCATAGACCTTGTCGGCCTTGCCCGCCGGTTCGAGGTAGTAGGGCTTCTCCAGCTGCGTCAGCGCGAGGTCGCCGGCCTGCGCGAACGACTGGATCTCGATCGTCTGGGTCGTCTTCGGATAGGCCGCCTTGATCTCGTCGTCGCTCAGCACCACGTAGTCGCCGTCGCCGAGCTTCACGCCCTTGACGATGTGCTCGCGCGCGACCTCCTTGCCGGTGCGCTTGTTGATGCGGCGGTAGCCCACCGGGTCCATCGTCCGCTGGTCGAGCCAGTCGAAATCGACCCCGGTCTCGATCGACGCCGGGTAAAGCGTCACCGGCACGTGGACCAGCCCGAAGCTGATCGCACCTTTCCAGATTGCATGCGGCATGGACGCCTCGTCAGCGGCCGCCCAGCGCGCGCAGCAACTGCGCCTTGCTCATCGTCGAGCGGCCCTTGATGCCGCGCTTGCGCGCCTCGTTGTAGAGCTGTGCCGCGGTGCGGCCGGCCGGGCCGCTGTGCGAATGCAGGCCGCCGCGGCGTGCGGAGGAGATGTCGTCCACCGACGAGCGACTGGCCTCGCGCGCCTCGCCGTGGCGCGCGCGCTCCTTGTTGACGGTCCGCGCGGCGATCTCTTCGGCCGTGTTCTCGCTGCGGCCGCGCTTCAGCAGCCCTTGCTTGATGTGGTCGTATTGACGTTCGCGCTTGTCGGTCCAGGTGGGTCGGGGCATGCTCGTCTCCGGTCAGTGGCGGTGCCGTCGATGTTGCGCGCCGCCAGCGGGTGTGCCAGCCGGAGATCGACACCCGTGCGTGCAGGCGGTGTCCGACAACGCCGCCGTGCACGATGCAGTTGCGGCATCGTCTGACAGCGATCGCGGCGCTCGCCCTCGATACTGGGTCAACACACCCAACCTTCGAGGAGCATCGATGAGCACGTCACCCCCTCGCCGACGACCCGCCGACCCCGCCGCAGGCGCGCGCGGCGTCGACCTGACGCGGCCCGAGCGGTCGTCGCGACCGCACATGCCGCACGAACGCGACGAGTCGACCGGATCGACCGGCGGCGTGCCCAGCGAGCGCGTGCAGCAGGGCTATGGCGATGTCGAACGCGGCGTGCAGGACACGAGCCGCGCTCCCGAAGCCGACACCGCCTACCGTGCGCTCAAACGCAAGGCCGCGCGGGTCGGCGGCGTGTTCAAGCGGCGTTGATGCCGCTTCGGGGGTCGCGCCCTCAACGCATCCGGATCTCGGCATGCTCGCCGAGATCGGTGGGGGGCACGCCGGTGAACGCGGCCTTGGCCATCTTGTAGAGCTGCACCAGCTTGTTCTCCCGCACGTCCCAGTAGCTCGCGTGGACGATGCGGACCTGCACCAGCGCCAGATCCGGGTCCTCGACCCCGCGCGGAAACCAGGCCTCGGCCAGCTTGGACCACAACTGCGCCTTCTTCGCCGCGTTCTCGACCACCTGCGCGGTGCCGGTGATCGACACGTAGCGGTCCTTGCCCGGATCAGCATAGACGACGTTCACGCCGGGGTCGCGGATCAGGTCCAGCGTCGGGTCGGCGCGCCGCGACATGAAGAACCACAGGCTGGCGTCCTCGTCGATCTGGGAGTTCTGCGTCGTCAGCGGGCGCGAATACATCCGGCCGTCGTCGTGGCGCGTCGTGAACATCGCGAAGCGGATGTCGCGGATCATGTCCCAGAGGCGGGTGCGGGTGTCGGCCTCGTCGGCGCCGGTGGCGGTGGACGGGGCGAGGTCTTCGACGATGTTCATGCGGGGTCCTTGGTTGCTGATTCAGGACCCATTGCACCGCGGCGCAGTGGCCGGTTGCGATCGGGCGGCGCCGTCGGCGCATGTAGGACGCGACGCCGCCCCCGCCGGCGGCTAGAGTCACGCCATGAAACCCGTCCCCTGCCGCGCATGCCCGTTGCGTTCGATGCCGCTGTTCATGACCCACAGCGACGAGGAGATCGGGCTGATCGAGTCGCTGAAGAAGGAGCAGGTGGTGTTCCGCGCCGACACCGCGGTGATCCACGAGGGCCAGGCCGACGGGCCCCTGTACACGCTGCTGGCTGGCTGGGCGTTTCGCTACAAGACGCTCAGCGACGGACGGCGCCAGATCCTGAACTTCCTGCTCGCGGGCGACTTCATCGGCGTGCAGCAGAAGATGACCGAGGCGACGGTGCACGGCGTGCAGGCGCTGACCGACGTCGCGCTGTGCGTGTTCCGGCGCGACGCGCTGTGGGAACTGCACCGCACCGCGCCGACGCTGGGCTTCGGCGTGACGTGGCTGACCGCGCACGAAGAGGCGATCGTCGACGACACGCTGCTGTCGGTCGGGCGCCGCAGCGCGATGGAGCGCATTGCCACGCTGCTGGTGATGCTGTACAAGCGGGCCGCCGCGCTCGACACCGAGGGGGACCTGGTGGCGCGCGGCGTGCCGTTCCCGCTGACGCAACTGCACATCGCCGACGCGCTCGGCCTGTCGCTGGTGCACACCAACAAGACCCTGCGCAAGCTCGAGGCGCTCGGCCTGCATCGGATCGAGGACGGGCGGCTGCGCCTGCTCGACGTCCGGGCGCTGTCACGCCTGGCCGACCTGTACGGCGACGGCCGGCCGTCGCCTCGACCGTTGATCTGAGGTCGTCGTCCTACGGCGCGGCTCGGCGTCCTCCGATCGTGCGCACCGCTGCGCTTCGGCATCGTGCTGTCACGCAGGCGTTCGACGGAGCGTATCGTGAAGAGGACCGGGTGGCTCATTCGCTGTTCATTGATCCCGCTGATGGTGGCCGGTGCGGCGAGCGCGGCACGCGCCGATGACGGACCCGCCGCCGCCACGGTGAGTTCGGAGACGACGATCTCGCGCACCGATGTCATCGACCTCCCGTTGCGCAGCGCGCCGGGCCTGCGCACCGATCTGACCGAACTGAGCGCGCAACGCTGGATGCACAACGGGCGCGCGAGCGTCGGTGTCGGCGCCGGCAGCGTCGCGCTGGTGAATCGGCCGAACGGCCTGCTGCCCGGCGCCTACGCCGACGGCGCCACCACGCAGGGCTCGGGAACCTTGCTGATGCTCGGGCTGCGCTATCGCACCAGTCCGCAGTCGTCGCTCTATGCCGACGCTGCGCGGGTGCGCGGGCTTGGACTCGCCGGCGACGATCAGGTCGTCAGCAAGGTCGGCATCGAGTTCAAGGCGGCGCGCTCGAACTGGAACATCGGCTACGGCGGGCTGGGGATGCGCCTCGCCGGCGACGCGCGGATGACGGTGAAGCTGCGGCGCGGCGGGCTGGCGGTCTCGATGCGGCGCGAGTTCTAGCTGTTGATGGTCAATGGGTGGGGCCTCGAGCGGCGCAGGTCGGCCATTCGACCCGGCCCCTGCGCCGGCGCGCGCAGGAGCTACCGTCCCAGTTCCTGCAGGTACGCGGCGCGCGCAGCCGTTGCCGTGGTGGCGAAGTCGGTGAAGACGCCGTCGATGCCCGCGCGGTAGTACGCGAGGTATTCCTGCACCGGGTCCCCCTTGTACAAACCGGCGAGGTACTTCTGCTCATTTCGGAAGGTGTAGCTGTGCACGAAGAGGCCCGCCTTGTGTGCATCGGCGATCAGGCTCGTCGGCGTCACGCTGTTGACATCGGCCAGCGTGTTGGTCGTCTTCGCAGGGATCACCTTGTGCGCCATCACCTGGGGCTTCCAAGGACCGATGCCGTCGGCATAGGTCTTGATCTCGGCCAACCCGGCCGGCGTCAACATATCGCCGAAGAAGCGGCCGTCTCCGGCCAGCGTCCAGCTGTACGGGCGGCCGTCGACGAAGTTGTAGACGTCGTCGGTCTTGTAGATCATCGCGCCCGTGGCGTAGTCGACGTCGTTGCCGTCGATGAGTTGTACCGCGCGTGTGGCGAGTCCGATCGAGCGCATGTACTTGAGGCTCGCCGGATCGAAGCTCTGCACGAGGATCGCTGCGGTCTTGCTGTTGAGATTGTTGTCCTTGATCAGCTTGACGATTGCGTCTTCGAATGGATGCGTACCTGTGCCGCAGCGGTTCGCGATGGCCTGCTGGTTGTTCCAGTAGGGGTTCTTCGCTTCGGGGTAGACGGTGATCGTGCGGCCGGTGGAATTGCTCTTGGCCTTGGCGATGTCGATGATCTCCTGCATCGTCAGGATCGGGTACTTGCCGTTGTCGACCGTCGGACGTTGATCGCGTGCGTCGTAGGTCGTGCCACCCAGCCATTGCTTGAGTTCGGCCACCGTGAAGTCGGTGATCGACCAGTCGCCGGTGTGATCCTCACCGTCGACCACGAGCGATTTCAGCACCGACTTCTGGTCGTTCGGGTCGGTGCGATCGCTCAGGTATTGGGCGGGCCCACCGTACGTCGCCAACGAATAGGTGACATCGACGAGCACGCCGGGCACCGTGCGTTTGCGCGCCGCAACGGTCGCATTCGTCGTCGCCACGGTCGTGATGTTGGTGTTGTCGCTGAGCCAGGGATTGTGGCGCGCCACCAGGACGCAGTCCTTGGTCAGGTGCAGATCCTCCTCCAGCGAGTCCGCGCCGACATCGGCGGCATTCGTGTACGCCGGCTGCGTCTCTTCGGGATACAGACCGGGCAGACCGCGGTGGCCTATCACCAGCGGCTGCGCACCGTCCAGCGTCTGAAAAGGGGCAGGATCGTCGCTGCCGCCACATCCGACCAGAGTGGCTGCTGCAGCCAGGGCAGACAGGGCGATGCGCGAGCGTGGGGTGGGAACGGTCATTGCGTGTTTCGTAGTGGGAGACCGCCATGCTCGGGGGCGTCGGTGACGACGCCGTGACCGGGCAGTGACATCCTTGGCTTCGAGGCGTGCGAAGATGCATGCGCAATCGCCGGGCCATCTCACATGAATCGACGGTTATTCGTCTGTTGTTGCACAGCCGGGGCCGTCGCCATGCCGTGGGTTGCGCGTGCGCAAACTCGTCACCGGCGGATCGGGGTGCTTCACAACGCGAATGCGCAGATTGCGTCGCCGAGCATCGACGCATTTCGCGAGGGTCTGCGTGCGCATGGTTGGATCGAAGGACAGAACATTTCGATCGACTACCGGTGGGCCGACGGCGACATGGATCGAGAGCTCGGTCTGGCGCGGGAGCTCGTCAAGCTGCCGGTGGAACTCGTCGTGACGGCCGGTCCCCAGGCGGTGCGGGCCGTGCGCCAGGCCGGCAGTGCGGTCCCCGTCGTTGCGGCCATCATGCCGGACCCCGTGGCCGAGGGCTTTGCCGAGAGCCTCGCTCACCCCGGCGGGAACATCACGGGCCTGACGAACCTGTTCGAGAACTTGACCCCGAAGCAGCTTCAGATCTTGAAGGAGACGATGCCCAAGGCGACGCGCGTTGCGTTGCTGTCCGATCCGGACATGGGCGGCGGTGTTCAGGCGAGTACGGAGGCGGCCGCCCGGATGCTGGGGATCAACGCGATCGTGCTCCTGATTCGGGAGGCGACGGACCTCGAAGGGGCGCTGTCAGCGGCCAAGGCTCAAGGGGCCGATGCCGTGCACGTGTTGCCGTCGCCATTCTTCGATCGATACCGACGGCGCATCGCGGAGCTGGCGGCCGCCGCGCGCCTGCCGACCATCAGCGAGTCGGCGCTGTATGTGCGTGACGGAGGCCTGATGTCTTACGGACCGAGCTTCCCGGACATGTGGCGCGCTGCGGCGAGC
>Ga0209023_10006802_pt1 | contig 11935 bp, 14 predicted proteins | sample LakOneMetagenome_FD_187468 | JGI IMG/M metagenome (GOLD analysis project Ga0209023, IMG submission 187468) | Freshwater and sediment microbial communities from Lake Erie, Canada (SPAdes) (version 2) | ecosystem: Environmental > Aquatic > Freshwater > Lentic | place: Lake Erie, Canada...
CCGAACCTAATAATACCTTTGCTTTTTGCGACTGCGCCAAAACTATAGCCGCATCACGAGCATGATATCGTGGCGCTGGATCTTGTTGCTTAAACGTTTGCTCGTGTTCTTCATCAATGATGATTAATCCGAGATTAGAGAAAGGCAAAAACAACGACGACCTTGCTCCTATTACAATTTTAGCTTTATCAGAATTTTCTAAAACCTGATTCCACACCTCAACACGTTCGTTGTTGGAATATTTCGAATGAAAAACGGCCACTTGATTTCCAAAATGTGCCGTCAATCTGGAAACTAACTGTGTTGTCAATGCAATTTCAGGTAATAAATACAAGACTTGTTTGCCTTGAGCTATATAATCTTCAATTAATTTGGTGTAAATTTCTGTTTTACCTGATGACGTTACGCCGTGAAGCAAGGAAACTTCTTTGGTTATAAAACTTTCTTTGATTTCTGTAAAAGCGTTGTTTTGAACGTCACTTAAAACCAAATTATTGTTCACTTTATTTCCTTCAAAATTGACTCTATCTTCTTGAATGTAATATTCTTCAAAGATATTTTTATCGACTAAAGCTTTCACAATTGTAGACGAAACTTGAGAAGCTTCAGTTAACTGCTTAACAGAAATTGGTTTCTTTTCTTGCGCATTGAGTTGAAAATAATGCATTAATAACTCTTTTTGCTTAGCACCTTTTAAGGAATCAAGTAAAGCAATCAAACTTTCATCTGAAGAATATTCTTCGTGCAAACGAATGTATCGAATTAACTTAGGTTTGTATTCGTCGAGCATTTCTTCTTGAAGCGACAGCACGTTTTTATTCAGCAATTTCTGAACCACTGGAAAAATATTTTTCTTATTCAGAATAGCCATAATATCCTGTACTTTCAACGAACTTTGGTGTTGCAGAGCTTCATAAATTAGAAATTCATCGTCAGACAAATCGGTTTCCTCAACTACATTATCTTTCCTCTGAGAAATAATTGTTTCACTTTCTAAAATAAAAGCCGATGGCATAGCACAACGAAAAACATCGCCTATATTACACATATAATACGATGCAATCCAGTTCCAATGCTGCAATTGAAATTCGTTAACGACAGGTTTTTCGTCTAAAATTTGATGAATTTCTTTGGCTTCGTATAACATTGGTGGATTTTGATGTACTGCTGCCACCAAAGCCGTATAGATTTTACTTTTACCAAACGGAACCGCCACACGCATTCCTGCTTTGATGTAATGATACTCGGCTTCCGAAACGCTGTACGTAAACGTTTTGGGTAAAGAAAGCGGTAAAATTACTTCTATAAAATACATGTTTTTAAAATATTTTTAAAGGCTAAAAATCTAAAGTTAATCCGTAACTCGATACCAATATTGGGTGCGTCCAAAAAGTGAAATTCCGATATAGCCTCTAACTTTTAGCTTGTTTTCACCTTCAAGATTGATGTAACACTTGTATGATTTACCATTTTTAGGATCTATAATTTTTCCGCCATTGTATTCCTCGCCATCTTTGGTTAATCCTTTAAGAAAAATCAATCCCATAATAGGCTTGTCTTTATCGGAGCCTTGGCATAGAGTACACTTTTTAAACCGATGTTCAGGTTCTAAAATACCAATGATTCTACCGTAAATTTTTCCGTCTTTCTCGTAAATTTCTACTATGCCTTTCTCTTTTCCTGTTTCATCGTCTATGGTTTTCCATTTTCCGAGAACGGATTGTGAAAGACAATAATTTGAAATCAAAAGAAGTAAAACTATAAGTTGTTTTTTATACCTCATAGGTTGAAATGTTTTTATCGCTTTTGTCTTGTTCTTGTTTTTTCAAACGATTAATTGTTGCATTCAATTCGAATCCCAAAAGTAAAATCATACTATTAATCCAAATGAAAAACATCACAATTAACAAGGTACCGATAGAGCCATACAACTCGTTGTATTTAGAAAATCGCACCACCCAAATCCCGAAGAAATAGGATGTAATAATAGTCAAAATTGTAGTAAAAACAGATCCTATCGATATAAAAGACCGCTTTCTATCTTGTTTGGTTCCGAATTTGAAAAGAATTGAGGTTGTAATTAAAATCATCATAATTACAAAGATGTAGCGTCCCATTTGAATGAGTGGAATATCATCAGACAACACATCTTGTATTTTGGTTTTCTGAATCAAAACCTCAAAAACCACAATAGCTGCCACAGTTATAATCAATATAAACGAAAGCATAATCGACAAGGCTAAGGCTATAAAATATTGCCGAAAATATTTGCGTTTAATGGTAACGTGATGCGAATTCTCAAAACCGCCAAGAACTGCATTTACGCCATTAGCCATCAGAAAAATAGCCATAAAAAAACCGGTTGAAAGCAATCCCGAGTGACTGTTGTGCAAAATATCATTGATGATTTTAGATACAGCATCGAAAGTTGTGGGCGGCAAACTTTGATGAACAAAATCCATAAAGTCATCTTGAAAACCTTTTAAGGGTATGTACGGAATCAAATTTAAAATGAACAACGCAAACGGAAATAATGCCATGAAGAAACTAAAAGCAATAGCAGTAGCGCGATAAGAAACCGCACCTTCCACTATTCCGATAATGTATAATTCCAGTAAGTCGTAAAGCGACAAACCGTGAAGCCATGGTAATTTTATATTTTTACCCAGCAACACCAATTGTCGTACAACTGGAATTTTCAATAATTTATCTTCAATTTCTATTGACATTTATTTTAGATGGCTTTTAAACTTAAATCCATATTGTATACTGAATGGGTTAATGCTCCCGAAGAAATATAATTGACACCACATTCGGCATATTGACGAATCGTTTTTTCATTAATATTCCCCGATGATTCTGTCAAACATTGAGTTCCAATTAAAGCAACTGCTTTTTTAGTATCATCAAAATTAAAATTATCAATTAAGATTCTATACACGCCTTCCGATTGCAAAATTTCTTTAATTTCATCGAGATTTCTAGCTTCCACTATGATTTTTAAATCTTTATTGTTGGCTTTCAAATAGTCTTTAGTTTTGGCAATAGCTTTGGTAATTCCACCAGCAAAATCAATGTGATTGTCTTTCAGCATCACCATATCGTACAAAGCAAAACGATGATTTTCGCCACCACCAATTTTGACAGCCCATTTTTCACAAGCACGAAATCCAGGGGTTGTTTTTCGCGTATCTAAAATTTTGGTATTGGTGCCTTCTAATAAATTGACATACTGCTTCGTTTTTGTGGCAATGGCACTCATGCGTTGCATCGAATTGAGAACCAACCGTTCGGCTTTTAATATCGATTGTGAACTTCCGGTAACGTGAAAAACCACATCACCATAAGTCACAGCAGCGCCATCTTCAATAAAGGTTTCGACTTTCATCCCGGCATCGACATAATGAAAAATCATTTTGGCAAATGCAACTCCGGCAATAATTCCAGTATCTTTTACCAACAATTTGGCTTTGCCTTGTGCCTCAGTCGGAATGCACGCTAAGGACGAATGATCGCCATCGCCAACATCTTCTCTAATGGCATTTTGAATAATTAATTGAAGTTCTTTCTGAAATTGTGCCTCTGAAATCATAATCGTAATTTGAAAGGCTAAAATAATGAAAAATGTTGATTTGAAATAGTATATATACCGAAACTACTTTATTGCATTTAGGCTTTTGTGATTTTTAGTATATTTGTACTATTAACCAATATGTTACCCTTATGAAATCACGTAAAAAACTACTGCTTATAGGATTCATGTTTATTCTTATTACAGGTAATTTTGGAAGAATTATTGGTAAGCATGATGTAAAGCCAATTGTGTTTTTGTCTATTTTTGCATTCGGAGCAATTTCGGCTTTATTTATTCGTGAAGCGATAATTGCCTTTAAAAATCGATAATTTTTCATGAATATAAAACTTGTTGCCATAGGCAAAACCGATAATAAATCATTACAAACCTTACTTGATGATTACACCAAAAGGTTGTCTTTTTATATCAAATTTGATTTGGAAATTATTCCCGACATCAAAAATGTAAAGAACTTATCGGAAGCCCAACAAAAAGAAAAAGAAGGCGAACTCATTTTAGCCAAACTTTCTGCAACCGACCAACTGATTTTATTGGATGAAAACGGTGCTACTTTTTCGAGTGTAGGATTTTCAGACTATTTGCAAAAGAAAATGAACGCTGGCATCAAAACGTTAGTATTTGTAATTGGTGGTCCGTATGGCTTTAGCGAAGAAGTATACAAAAAAGCACAAGGCAAAATATCCCTTTCAGCCATGACCTTTTCACATCAAATGGTACGCCTATTTGTAATTGAGCAATTGTATCGCGGATTTACGATTTTAAGAAACGAACCGTATCACCATCAATAAAAGTACGAAGCTTGAAGTACAAGGCACGAAGTTTTTAATAGATAAATTCTTCTGGTTTGATTGATTCAATTTCTAAATCTCGAATTAAAATTACATTTTTTATATAATTGTTGTAGGAGTCATTTTTATCAAAACAAAAATTGATATGATGGTACTTAAAATCTGGTAGTTTATTCAAATAGCTTTCTAATGAATCTTTTCTAATTTCAGTAGTATCAATCCAAACTTTATTGTTTTTAGAAAAATAAACATTTACACCACTTTTGGGTTTATCTAAAATGTATTTAACTTTAGTAAACGGCAAAAAAGCCATCGTTTTCTTCACATCATTTGCATACGAAAAATAGTTTTCTGCGGCTTCGTTTTTGTGCATGCTTCCTTCTTTTTTGGCTTGTAGTTTTATCAATTCGGGCACTACTAGTCGCAATGGTAAACGCTTATCAATGTTGAAAATCCAATTGGTAGAAACAATGGAGTTTTTTCGATTTACATCGGCAATAGTATCTTTTCCTTCCACTTTAAAAAACATATAAATGGGCGAATGTTCTTGCACATCGGCCACAATCGTCTTATCGGCTTTGGGAAGTTCAATTTCTTTTTTGCCTTCACAAGAAAACAAGGTCAAAGTGATTACAAGAGCTATGTATTTTTTCATTTTAGAGATTAAATAGTTGGTATAATTTGACACATTCTATAGCTTCTTTCACATCGTGAACGCGTAAGATTTTAGCACCTTTTAATAACGAAATGGTATTTAAGGAAGTCGTCCCATTTAAGGCAAATTCGGCTGAAGTTCCAAGTGTTTTGTATATCATTGATTTTCTTGAAACACCAGCTAAAATTGGTAATTCCAACATTTGAAACAACTCTAACTTATTCAATACTTCAAAATTTTGTTCCAAGGTTTTAGCAAATCCAAATCCAGGATCTATAATGATATCGTTAATTCCGAGACTTCTAGCTTTGGCTACTCTTTCAGAAAAATAAAAGAGCATTTCTTTTACTATATTTTCGTATTGCGCTAATGATTGCATGGTTTGTGGTGTGCCTTTCATGTGCATCATGATGTAGGGAACATGTAATTTAGCAACTGTTTCTAACATGGCATCATCGAGATTTCCAGCCGAAATATCATTTATGATGGCAGCGCCTTGATCAATAGTTTCTTGAGCCACTTTACTTCTAAAGGTATCAATAGAAATTATCGTTTCTGGAAACTCACGAAGTACTTTTTGAAGTACTGGAACAACGCGTCGTAATTCTTCTTCTTCTGAAACAAATTCGGCACTTGGTTTACTAGAATAGCCACCAATATCAATAAAAGTAGCACCTTCAGAAAGCATTTTTTCGACTTGTATTAAAATGGCTTTATCGTCAGAATGCTTCCCACCATCAAAAAAAGAATTGGGTGTAACATTCAGTATTCCCATTACTTTGGGAGTTGTTAAATCGATCAATTTTTGGTTGCAGTTAATCGTCATTGTACTTTGTACTTCAATCTGAATTCTTTACTTTTGACCCGAGACCACTTTGGTCGAATCGTACGCAGTAAAAATTATTATACAAAGATACCATTAATGAAGAATACTTCACAAGAATATGATAAAGTAATTGGCATTTGCCGAGATTTATTTAGCAAAAAAATGACCGATTACGGAAGTGCTTGGCGTATTTTACGATTGCCTTCGCTTACCGATCAAATTTTCATCAAAGCGCAACGCATTCGCAGTTTGCAAGAAAACGAAGTTCGAAAAGTAGACGAAGATGAAACGGGCGAATTCATCGGCATTATCAATTATTGCATCATGGCGCTCATTCAATTGGAATTGGGTGTGGTCGATCAACCCGATTTGAATACCGAAGCCGCAGTGAAATTATACGACGAAAAAATCGCTTTAACCAAACAATTGATGGAAGATAAAAACCACGATTATGGAGAAGCTTGGCGTGAAATGCGTGTCAGTTCGTTGACCGATTTAATTCTACAAAAATTACTTCGCGTAAAACAAATTGAAGACAATAAAGGAAAAACATTGGTTTCTGAAGGCATTGATGCGAATTATCAAGATATGATTAATTATTCGGTATTTGCATTGATTTTGATGAAATTCGGACAATAACAATTTGTTAACAACTCACTTAAATAAGCCTTTTTACATTTGTAAAAAACAAATTTTATGGAAACTAAAAAATCATACCTAGCTTGGACGTTGCGAATTGTCGTTTCGGCTTTATTCATACTTTCAGCAGTGGCCAAACTATCCAAAGGACATTTATTGGATTCTCCCTATTTTGCCATTTCAACTTTTGAAGTGAAGCAATTGTATCCGATGGGATTTTCAGAAACCTTTGCGCCTTACTTTTCACGAACTTTGATTGGAATTGAAATGGCTTTGGGATTGTTATTATTGCAAAAAAATTGGTTACGCAAGTTCATTATACCAGTAACGGTATTATTGTTATTAGTGTTTATTGGACATCTAACGTATGTTACCTTTTTAAGCGGCGGAAATTCAGGGAATTGCGGTTGTTTTGGAGAATTACTTCCGATGACCCCAATAGAAGCAATCATAAAAAATGTGGTAGCTGTAGCGATGTTAGGCTATTTGTATTTTTTATTACCTAAAACGGCACCACAAGGCAATTTTTGGGTACTGACAACCGTTTTATTTGCGACTATTTTATGGATTTTTATGTTGGCTCCTATTCAGCCACCGACCTCCAATTTTAGTGTTTCTCCGGTTATGGAAACGCCACAAGATACTATTTCAGATTCCACTCAAGCTGTAGATACTGTAAATTCGGATGCACAAATAACAGCTATTAAAAAAGATACTATTGCTAAAGTTGTGGTAGAAAACACCAACGAACCAAAGAAAATAAAATCGGGTAATGCAGTTTATTTTCCAGGTATTGATAAAGGAAAAAAGATACTTTGCTATTTCGTTCCGGGTTGCGACCATTGTAGAGCTGCTGCTAAAGAACTTACTGAAATGAGAAAGAAAGACGCGAGTTTGCCACCACTTTCAGTATTATTTATGAATGAAGAAGCCGATTTGATTCCCGATTTCTTTAAAGAAGCTGGTGCAACTTATCCTTATAAAATCATCGAAATTATTCCGTTTTGGAATATTCTTGGTAAAAATAGAGATACACCAGGAGTGAAATATTTTTGGAACGGAAATGAAATTAAATATTACGACGGAATAAAAGATAATAAGTTTAATGGAGCTGATTTGGATGTTTATCTACACAAATCCTATTCTGAATTAAAAAAATAATTTGTTCAATCGATTTAAAATACTAGTCAAAGAAAAGGCCAAATCAATATACAATATATTCATTTGCATCCTTTTTATTAAAGTTGGCATCTATTTAATAAAGGTCAAAAGTCATTTAAAAATAATGGATTTGCCGTTATATCCAACTATAGGCGTTTTGGCGGTAGTGATAAATTTAGTACTACTATTAAAATGGATTAGTCGTTTTCACAAACCAACAAATCATTAAATTACCTAACTTTGTAAAAAAAGAATGCTATGAAAAATACACTTTTATTATTTGCAATTATCATGATTTCAGTATCATGCAGTAATGCACAAACGACTTCTTTTTCTAAGAAGAGTCGAACTCAAAAATTGACCGACAGTGACGGTAAAGAAGTTAAATTTAAAGATGTACTAGAAAAATACAAAGGCAAAACGATTGTTATGGAAGTTTGGGCTTCGTGGTGTGGCGATTGCGTAGGTGCTATGCCAAAAGTAAAAGAGCTTCAAGTGAATAATCCTGATGTAGTGTATCTTTTTGTTTCGATGGATAAAACTTTTGACAAATGGAAAGCTGGAATTGCTAAACATGATTTGAAAGGTGAACATTATTGGGTAAATGATCCTGAAGGCATGAAAGGCGCTTTCGGAAAATCGATAGATTTAGATTGGATTCCGAGATACATCATCATCAATCAAAAAGGTGAAATCGAATTGTATCGCGCCATTGAAACCGAATTTGATAAAATTAACGCTACTTTAAAAACCCTAAAATAATGAGAAAGAAAATTGTTGCCGGTAATTGGAAAATGAACAAAAACGCCGAAGAAACCGAAGATTTATTGAACGATTTAATTGCTAAATTACCAAACGATGTTGAGGCGCAAATCATTGTGGCTCCAACGTTTGTAAACTTAGCTTCGGCTGCTGATCATGTTGAATTCACTAACATTACCATTGCCGCACAAAACATGCACCAAGCAGAAAATGGCGCGTATACCGGAGAAATATCGGCCGATATGTTGCAAAGTATTGGTGTAAACACGGTAATTTTAGGACATTCTGAAAGAAGAGCTTATTTTGGTGAAACGGATGCACAATTAGCTTTTAAAGTAGATACTGCTTTAAAACACAATATGACTGTGATTTTCTGTTTTGGAGAAGAATTGAAAGACCGTCAAAACGGACAACATTTTAATGTAGTTGAAAATCAATTGCGCGATGGATTATTCCACATTAGTAATGAAGCTTGGGAAAACATTATCTTGGCTTATGAGCCTGTTTGGGCTATAGGAACTGGGGAAACAGCTTCGCCAGAACAAGCACAAGAAATGCACGAATTTATTAGAGAAACCGTTCGTACTCGATTTGGAAGTGATGTTGCCGAAGATGTTTCTATTCTTTATGGAGGCAGTGTAAAACCTGATAATGCTAAAGAAATTTTTGGTAAACCAGACGTTGACGGTGGCTTAATTGGTGGCGCTGCTTTGAAAGCCGATGACTTTGTAGGTATTGTAAACGGTATTAGATAAAAAAACACTTTTATATAATACAATCCCCAATTGTTGATTCAGTTGGGGATTTTTATATATTTGAAAATAATACTAAAAAATTGAAACTAAATTTAAATCCCTTAAAATGCAATGGCGGTAGAAAATTTTGAAATTAAAAAAATGAATTATGCATCAAGTTATAAACGGCTAATGCACTATTTTATAGACATCATAGTTTTAGTACTTATTATTCAAATAATAGGTAGAACCTATTGCTATGTTTTCAATACAACATTTGAAGAAAATGAAAATATATTTACACTACTATTTATTCTTGTTTATTTTCTATATCACATCTTAATGGAATATTATTTTCAAAAAACTGTGGCTAAGTTTATAACAAAAACAAGCGTAGTAAATCTCAATGGAAAAAAACCTTCCAAAAGCTTAATAATAGGTAGAACTTTTTGTAGACTCATTCCTTTCAATACTATTTCTTGGTTTATTTTAGATATTGGATTTCACGACAGATTATCGAATACCCGAGTAATAAATGACGAATAAATAAGTAACCCATTTCATTCGAAATACAACGTTATTGAGTTTACCTAAACAAAACATTTAATTTCCCAATTGTTAATTCAGTTTGGGATTTTTTTGTAAGATTAGTAACAATTCTAAAACATGGTCGTCTTACCTTTAAACCAAACACTATTATATCTTGGAAACAATACTTTCTATTAAAAATCTGTACAAACGTTATGGTAAATTACAAGCCGTTAAAGACGTATCGTTAGAAATTCAAAAAGGCAATGTATATGGCATATTAGGTCCGAATGGTAGCGGAAAATCGACTACTTTAGGAATTGTATTAAACGTTGTCAATAAAACATCTGGAACCTATAGTTGGTTTGGCGGTACTATGCAAACCCACGAAGCTCTGAAACGAGTTGGTGCTATTATTGAACGTCCAAATTTTTATCCGTACATGACGGCGCAAGAAAATTTGGAATTGGTTTGTAAGATTAAAGGAATAAACTACACTAAAGTTCAAGAGAAATTAGAAATCGTAGGTTTGAATGAAAGAAAAGACAGCAAATTCAATACATTTTCATTAGGAATGAAGCAACGTTTAGCCATAGCTTCTGCTCTATTAAACGATCCTGAAATATTAATTTTAGACGAACCTACCAATGGTTTAGACCCACAAGGTATTCATCAAATTAGAGATATTATTAAACAAATTGCCAGTCAAGGTACTACAATTTTATTGGCTTCTCATTTATTGGACGAAGTTGAAAAAGTATGTTCACACGTTTTGGTATTGCGAAAAGGCGAAATATTATATACTGGAACTGTAGAAGGAATGTCATCAGGGAATGGTTACATCGAACTTCAAGCAACTAATAATGTAGCATTAATTGAAGCCTTGGAACACTATCCAAATATTGAAAAAATAAAAGAAGAAGACGGTAAAGTGCTGTTGTATTCAAAATCAGAAATTGATCCATCGTTATTGAACAAATTTTTGGCTGACAAATCAATTTATTTGAATCATTTGGCTAAACGCAAAAACAGTCTTGAAGAACAATTTTTAGAATTAACCGGAAAATAATCGCAACCATGAAACGACTTCTCTCTATAGAATTACAAAAAATCTGGAAAAATAAAGCCAGTAGAGTTTTAACTATTACCTATTTCGGACTTTTAAGTTTGATTGCTTTAATAGCTTCCATCAAGTTTGATATCGGTCCTTTTAAATTTCATTTGGCCGAAATGGGCATCTTTAATTTTCCATTTATTTGGCATTTTAATTCCTTTATCGCCATTTATGCTAAAGTATTTTTTGCCATCATTATTGTTTCGATGATGTCTAACGAATACAGTTATGGAACCTTAAAACAAAATCTAATTGACGGCATGAGCAAAAAAGAATTTATTGCTTCTAAATTTGTTACTGTTGTCGCTTTTTCAATAGTTTCTACCATTTTTATTTTTATTACTTCCTTAGTTCTCGGATTAATCTTTTCATCTTACAATGAATTTGGTATAATCTTCTCTCAAATGGAGTATTTGATAGCTTATTTTGTTAATCTTGTGGGGTTTTTCTCTTTCTGCTTATTCGTGGGAATTCTAATAAAACGCTCTGCTTTTGCATTAGGTTTTATTTTCATGTGGTTTCTTTTTGAATGTTTTTTAGTTTATACAAAATTTGGTTTACGTAATTCTGTAAATCGATTTTTACCTTTAGAATCGATGTCGCAACTTCTAATCGAGCCTTTTACAAAATTATCGGCCATAAAAAATATAAATACACAAATGGGAATTGTAAACATCAAAGATTATGATGTTCATTTCAGCACTATTTTGATTGTTTTAGTATGGACAGCAATATTTGTATCATTGTCGCATTGGTTATTAAAAAGAAGAGATTTATAGTATCTTTGCCCCACTATGAAGTGGATTAAGTTTGGTTTTCTTTTCTGTTTTGGTATTCACATTAGTGCATTTGCACAAAATATTAGCGTAGACGACACCTATTCAGCACAACAATTGGTTCAAAATGTATTGGTTAACAGTCCGTGTGCCAATGTATCAAATTTCAGTATCAATGGAGGTGTATTTGCCACTGGCGAACACAGCTATGGATATTTTAATGCCGGAAGCAGTGGATTTCCATTAGCTAATGGTGTTGTTTTGAGTACGTGTAGAGCCAATTATACTCCGGGTCCAAATTCGTTTGTTCTAAGTGACAGTGCTCCAAATTGGTTAGGTGATTCCGATTTAGCCCAA
>Ga0209023_10006803_pt1 | contig 11934 bp, 12 predicted proteins | sample LakOneMetagenome_FD_187468 | JGI IMG/M metagenome (GOLD analysis project Ga0209023, IMG submission 187468) | Freshwater and sediment microbial communities from Lake Erie, Canada (SPAdes) (version 2) | ecosystem: Environmental > Aquatic > Freshwater > Lentic | place: Lake Erie, Canada...
CTCCCGTCCGAGCGGACGCCGGGCCGTCAGCACCAGCCACGGCCCGTCCGGCGAGACCGGCCAGCTCGCAACCGCCGCCGCGAGATCGTCGGCGAGGTGCTCGACGCCGTCGATCACGATCAGGCGTCGACTTCCCTCGAGACCGGAACCCACCGCTCCGGACGGCGACTCCCCCGGGAGACGCTCGACCCCGAGTCGACGAAGCAGTTCGTCGAACAGCGCGTCGACGTCGTCCACCGCCTCGGCATCGATCCACACCACCGGGTGATCGGGTCGCGACCCGATCAGTTCGCGGGCGACCGACGACTTGCCGACGCCACCCGGGCCCACGATCGTGCATCGGCCCGTACGGGCGAGGTCGGCCCGTACCCGTGCGACATCGTGGGTGCGGCCGAGGAGACCCGTGCCGAGGACCACCGTCAGAACCTACTCGTGGCGAGTTGCGTGATTTCACCGATGACGGCCGACGCCCGTACGCCGACGATGGGAGCGACCGCCCCGCTCGCACGAGAGGAACCGCCATGACCAACCCGACCCCGCACCACTCCACGATGGCGAGGAGCCGCCTCGGCCACGCCGCCGTCAACACCCCCGACCTCGACCGCTTCCGGCGCTTCTACGAGGACGTCCTCGGCCTTCGCCTGGTCGTCGTGAACCACCCCGAGCAGGCGCCGTTCCGTCGGCTCGGAGCGTTCGCCGACGGCGACGGCCGCTCGATGGTCCTCCTCGCGTTCGAGGTCCCCGGTTACGAGTCCGGCGCGCTCGACGATCAGATGGGACGAAGGGGTCGGGTCGATCACATCGCCTTCATGGCCGCCGACGAGGCCGAGTTCGACGAGATCGTCGGCCGGTTGGTCGACGCCGGCGCGTCATCGGGCGAGGTCTCGCTGCTCGGCCCGGTTCGATCGGTGTTGTTCGTCGACCCCGATGGGGCCCACCACAACCTGCAGATCATGAACCCCGAATGGCAGCCCGAGCCGACCGCCGAGGTGATCGATCCTGCCTTGCTCGACGCCTTGTTCGGGCGCTGAACGCCGACGTGGACCCGTTCCTCACCACCGACCGGATGGTGCTGCGCCGGTTCACCCCCGCCGATGCCGACGCGCTCGTGGCGCTCGATCGGGACCCGCTGGTCCGTCGCTACGTCGACGACGGCGAGGAGCCGACGCGCCAGGGCGCGCTCGACATGATCGAGTTCTGCCTCACTCGGTACGGGTGTCACGAGATCGTCGGGTTCTGGGCCGCCGTGGAGCGGTCGAGCGCGGGCTTCCTCGGCTGGTTCCACTTTCGGCCCCGCAACGGGGGTCCCGCCGACGAGCCCGAGCTCGGGTATCGGCTCGTCTCGTCGGTGTGGTCGCACGGCTTCGCGACCGAGGGATCTCGCGCCCTCATCGACCACGGCTTCTCGTCGGGCAAGGTACGCCGCGTCGTCGCCGAGACGATGGCGGTGCACGTCGCCTCGCGCCGCGTGATGGAGAAGGCCGGCATGCGGCTGGTCCGCTCCTTCCGCGCCGACTGGCCCGTCGTGATTCCGGGCGACGAGCACGGCGACGTCGAGTACGCCATCACGAGGGCCGAATGGCTGGAGGACAGCGTGCGCCGCCCAGCGGCGCGCCGTCAGACCGAGCCCATCAGCTCCAGGCGTGGCCGGACGACCATCGCGTAGTGCGACGGATCGGCATGAGCCGCGGCCGCGGTCACCAGCTCGTCGGCCGCGGCCTCCGAGACGATGTCGTAGCGGACCTGGACCCACGTCCGATCGTCGCCGACGATCACGCCCTCGATGTCGAACAGGCCGATCCGCCGTGACGGCACGAGTCCAGCGAGATCGGTCGCCGCCGGGTCGGCCACCACCTGCACGAGGAGCAGGTCGCCCTCGGCGAGGACCGACCAGTCGTGCGGCGCCGGCGAGTGGGGCGACGGCATCGTGGCCATCACGATCGTGAAGTCCATCGCCGCGTCCTTGTGGACGTGCAGGTCCACGAACTCGGGCAGCGACTGCATCTCGATCATCGCCAGTCGGCGGGGGTAGAACGCCACCGCGACCCGATCCCAGGCGACCGAATCGCCGGAGAGCTGGTGCACCACGTCGGCGGCCAGCAGGACCCCGCCACCGACGTCGGTCAGCGGTCCGGTCGGGTTGTACAGCAGGTCGGCGTCGGCCCCGCTGATCCGGAGGTCGCGACCGTCGCGGTAGTCGGCCACCGGCCGGTACTTCATCAGGTTCAGGGCCCACATCGGCCGGTCCTCGGGGCTGGTGAACCACGTGCTCACGTAGCCGACGTTGGGTGTTCCGTAGCGAGGTCGTTCCATGGCTGGGCTCCGATCGAGACGGTGGGCGGCGCGTCGAGAGTCTGACACAGCGCCGGCATGTTCTGGCAGTTGCAGTGGCAGAAGTATCCATCGCGAGCTACGGTGAGACAGGTGAACACCGATGCCGAAAGCTCCCGGCGGCTGCTGCGCTGGACGATCGCCCTCACCGTGATGTGTGCGGCCTGCGGTTCGAGTTCGACCGCGGCCGACACCGCTGCGGTGACGGCTGCGCCGACGACGGCTGCGGCGGCCACCACGACCGCCGCGGCCGAGACCACAGTCGTCGCGACGACCGCCGTCGAGGCCGCCTCGACGACCACCGCGGTGGCCCGTCCACCGCTTCGTGGCGAGCGCTACTGCGAGGTCCTCCTCCTGCGGCCGATCGACGGCAAGCCCAGCGCCGAGGTGTACAACACCTACCCGCTGAACAGCTGCCCCGACGCGACCTGGAAGGCGATGGACGCCGCGGCGATCGCCACCGAGAACGGGGTGCCGCTCGCCGTGCTCAACGGTCCCCGCTACTGGCTGATGGATCACATCGAGAAGGCCGACGGCGAGGCGCCCGCCCCGGTGTCGTTCGGTGGAATGGAGATGGTGAAGCGAGCGACCGTCGACCTCTCCTCGGTCGGCGCCGGCGCGCCGCCGTACACCGGGCACCACGTGAACCGGAAGACCGTGTTCGGCTTCGATGCCGGCAGCACGGTGTTCGAACTGCACGCCACCGACGGCCACACGTACGTGATGCAGTCGTGGAGCCAGCAGGTCGACCCGGCCCTGGCCGAGGCGGATCTCGCCGGTCTCGGAAGCCGTCTCCAGCTCCCCACCGGTTGGACCTACGGGGCACGGACCCTCACCGAACCGCTCGAGGTCGTCACCACCGACACCGATGCGGTGGTCCTCCAGGACGACTTCCAGAACAGCTACTCGCAGGAAACGGCCTGACCCGGACGTCCATCGTCCTCGGCCGGACCCACCTCAGTAGGCGACGCCCTCGTTCCAGGGCTCGAACGGCACGTCCTCTGCCGGCGCGTCCTCGAGGAACACCGCATTGCTGCCGAAGCGCACGAAGAACGTCTCCCAATCGAGCGTCTTGCGACGGTTCGCCGGCAGTTCCCGTTGGTCCCGCACCTCGATCTCGCGGTCCGTCGCGCGGACGACCGATACCCAATGGTTGTCCGACGCCACGACGACCGGCAGCCCGCCACCGACGTGCGACACGATCTTGTCCTTGGTCCCTGCTTCGTCCAGAGCAGTCGACGAACTCGATGTCGCCGGACGGCCCATGATCGCCTCCATCGCGATCTCCGCAGCAGGCCGGGCGGCGACGCGCCAGCCGCCTGCGGGCTCGGCGACGGGCGGCAGGTTCGGGTCGTCGATCAGTCCGGAGTTGATGCGGTCGTAGCCGCCGTGTTTCGCGGCGTACGCCTTCTCGATGATCGCCGGCCAGAGGACCGTTCCGCCTGCGGCCTGCCCGAACCCGAACGCGAGGCTCCCGTCCGCACGGACCGGGAACGTCCAGGTCACGAAGACGGGGGGACCGACCACCCACGTCCCGTCCTGGGATCTTTCGAAGAAGCGGACGTCGTACCCACCATCGACAGCCGTGATCATGTTCTTGACCCTCGCTGGTCCGCCATCGGCGCGGACGGCGGCCGAGAGGGTCGACATCAGCCAACAGTCCCCCAACAAGCCCTGCACGACCTCGTTGGCGTCGGGCGCCTCGTCCTCGATCTCCTCCGCCTCGTCGTAGAGGCGGTCGTGACCACGGTCCCGGTAGGCGAGATCATCGAATCCGCCACCCTTGGGAAGGGGCGGCTCTTGGCGCTGGACTTCGACAACCCCCGAGAGGCCGGCCGATCGGACCGACCGGCTCACCGCCCGGTTTCCTATCGTTGGTTGCAGCGCGAGCATTCGTGCGGCGGCTGGGCCCGGTCGATCGTTCGACGGTGCGACCGCTTTCGCGTGCACGTGCGCCGCGAACGACTCCGGCTCGGTCGATGTCTTCGACGGCGAGCGCTGTGTCGATCGCGCCCTCATCGGGGGAACGTTAGTCACGAACGAACCGGTCGGTTGCCGGCCGAGAAGGGCAACGACGCGCCGGGGCATCTGCACCGTGATCTAGCCTCGGTGAGTCGATCGTTCGTGAAGGCATCGGGGGTCTGCTGTGTCGATCCAAGTCACGATGGGCGCGAGCTTGACCTGCAGCCAGGGCGTCGCACCCAGCGTTCTCGCGAAGGCAGGCTCGCCGATGGTGCTCGCCGGCGGAGCACCCGCGGCCACCATCATGGACTTCGCCCCGATGAGCAGCGTCTCGCCGTTCGGGATGTGTCGGAGTCCCGCAAATCCGGCCGTCGCCGCCGCGACCGCGGCTGCGATGGGGACACTCACACCCGCCGCGTGCATTCCCGTGACGACCCCTTGGCAACAAGGAGCGCCCACGGTTCTCGTCAATGGAATTCCCGCTGCGTCGTCGAATTCGCGCTGTATGTGTGCCTACGGTGGCCAGATCACGGTGACGATGCCGGGCTCGGCACCCTTGGTCGAGCTCCCGTAAAGCGAGCCTTTCTTTCTATGGTTCAATTGGCCTCCGCGACGACGCGATTGGGGGGCCATTGAGCGATCGTTCGAGCGTTTCACCCATGGGCGATCGGTGCCCGCTCCGGGAACGACGGACGGGCTGATGAAGGTCGCCGTCTGCGTCTATTCGTCCGATCCGATCCTGCAGGCGGGAGTGCAGGCGCAGCTCCGAGGTCGACCCGAGGTCGATGTCCTCGAGATCGCCGAAGTCGATTGTTCGAAGGTCGTCCTCGTCGTTGCCGACGAAGTGGACGAGACGACGGTGCAGACGATCCGGACGTTGTTGCGAAACGGAGTACTGCGAGTCGTGCTCGTCGTGAGCCGACTCGACGACACCGGGTTGCTGGCCGGCATCGAAGCCGGGAGTTCAGGTTTCCTGCGCCGCAGCGAGGCCACCCCGGAGCGCCTCTGCGCGACGGTCGTCGCCACGGCCGCCGGAGACGGCTCGGTCCCACCGGATCTCCTGGGGCGGCTCCTGGCGCATGTCGGCCACCTGCAAACGAGTGTGCTCGCACCACGAGGCTTCACGTTGAGCGGGTTGTCGCAGCGGGAGATCGACGTCCTCAAACTGGTGGCCGAAGGATTGGAGACCCTCGAGATCGCTCAGCGGCTGTGCTACTCGGAACGAACGGTGAAGGGCGTCATCCACGACGTCACCACACGCTTCCGATTGAAGAACCGGGCCCAAGCGGTCGCCTACGCCGTACGTCACGGCGTGATCTGATCGAGCAGATGAACGGGAACCGTTCGCTGCCCTCATGGGCGAACGGCCGGCGCTGACGAGCGAACGGGGAGCGACCTAGCGTCGTCGGCGCGTGATCCACGAAGTCGACGAAGCACTCCGCAACGTCATCAAGCAGGACGCTCTGCGAGGGACCGACGTAGAGGTCGTCTTCGACGCCCCCACCCGCGACTGGTCGAGCCGTCGCAATGCGCCGACGATCGACATCTACCTGTACGACATCCGCGAGGACGTCCGGCGGCGCACCGCCGACCGTCGACCGGTCGTCGACGTCGAGAACCGGGTGGTCGGGCGCTCGGAGCCTCCTCGGTGGTACAAGCTCTCGTACTTGCTCACCGCCTGGACGCAGCGCCCGGAGGACGAACATCGCCTCCTGTCGGCCGCACTGGCCTCGTTCCTCCGCCACGAGTCGCTCCCGTCGGAGGCATTGACCGGATCGCTGGCCGAACTCGGGCTGGCGCTTCCCGTGACCTGCGGCCTCCCGCCCCCGCAGGACCGGTCGTTGTCCGACGTCTGGTCGGCCCTCGGCGGTGAGCTGAAGCCATCGCTCGACGTGATCGTCACCGCTCCGTTCGATCTCGGCCGGCTCTGGCCCGCCGGCCCGCCGGTCCTCGAGAGCACCCGGCTCGTGGTCGGCCGGGAGACGAAACACGCGCCGCATCGTGGCGGCAAGGCGAAGACCCCCGCCCCGCCGGAGCCGGAGATCCGCGCTGCGACGCGACCCTTGGCGAGCGAGGAGCGAACCGGTGGCGCCGCCCACCAGCCCGGTCGTCGGCTACGGATCACGGAACTCCCCCGATGAGCGCGAGCGCCGCGTACTTCATGGCTCGCATCGAGGCGCTCCGCGCTCGCGTGAGCGCAGCCGTCGGCGCTCGGGTCGCCGAGGATCCCGATCCCGACGATCGTTTCCGGGGCCTCTACCTCTCCGACGATCAGGCCGGCGTGCTGTTCGATCCCCGCCCACCGCTGGCCGGACCGCTGCAGGCCGAGCCGGCCCTCGAGGCGTGGGCCGACGTGGGCGAGAGCGATGGGCAGCTCATCGCGCTGCGAAATGTGGCCCGATCGTTCGAACTCGACGACGTCGAGGCGGAACTACTGGTCATCGTCGCCGCGCCCGATCTGGATCCGCGGTTCGAGCGCGCCTACGGCTACCTCCACGACGACATCACGCGCCGGCGTGCGTCGATCGGGCTGGCACTCGAGCTCTCGGGAGGGTCGCCGACCCTCGCCCACGATCGGGACCGCCTCGGACCCGACGGATCGCTGGTGCGCTCCGGCTTGGTGGTCGTCGAGGACCACGATCGCCCCTTCCTCACCCGCTCGCTGCGCCTGCCTGACCATGTCGTCGACCGCTTGCTCGGAGGGGTCGGCGCCGACCCTGCGGTGCGCGACCTTCGCGTCGACGCCGTCACGTCGGCCTCGGTCGACAGCGAGGTCCTGGCGCGCTCGCTGCGCTTCGGCTGCCGGCTGGTGTACATCCGAGACCGGATCGGCGCGGTGTCGCTGGCGTTCGCCGCCGGAGGCGTCGCCGCCATGGGCTGCACGCCGTTGGTGGTCGACCTCGAACGGTTGCCCGGTGCCACCGACCCGGCCTCGATCGCCCAAGCGCTCGACCGGGCCGCCCGGTTGGAGGGCGGGATGCTGGTCGCCGGGCCGGTCGAAGCGCTCGCCGAGCGGGACGCCGCGGCCGTGCGACGGTTCACCGAGCTCGGCGTCCAGACCGTACTCATCGGCACCCGGGCGTGGGACCCGTCGTGGTCGAACGATCCTCCTCTGCAGCTGGACCCGCCGGACATCGACGGCGACTTCGCCCCCGGGCTGCCGTTCCGTCTCACTCCCGAGCAAGCAGTGCGTGCTCGACGGGCCGCCGAGCTGCACGCCACAGCGTTCGGCGAACCGGTCACCCTCGTGCACCTGGCCGCCGGCGCGAGAGCCCAGAACGCGAGCGGCTTGGAACGGCTCGCCCTTCGGGTGACGCCGAGAGCCGAGTTCGACGACCTCGTCCTCCCGGAACGAGTCGTGCGAGAACTGCGCGACGTCGTGGCCCGCGTGCGGTACCGGACCAAGGTGCTCGGCGATTGGGCGCTCAAGCGCGCCGCGGGAAAGGGCCGGGGCGTGACGGCTCTCTTCGCCGGCGATTCCGGCACCGGCAAGACGTTGTCGGCCGAAGTGGTCGCCGGAGCGCTCGGCCTCGATCTCTACGTCATCGACCTCGCGACCGTGATCGACAAGTACATCGGCGAGACCGAGAAGAACCTGGACCGGATCTTCCGCGAAGCGGACCGGGTGAACGGCGTCCTGCTGTTCGACGAGGCCGACGCGATCTTCGGGAAGCGCAGCGAGGTGAACGACGCCCACGACCGCTACGCGAACGTCGAGGTGGCGTATCTGCTGCAGCGCATGGAGCGCTTCGACGGGATCGCCATCCTGACCACGAACCTGCGCGCCAACCTCGACGACGCGTTCCTGCGGCGGCTCGATGCCCTGGTCGACTTCCCGACGCCCGATCAGCCCAGCCGGCTGAGGCTCTGGGAGCGCCACCTGCCGTCATCGCTCCCCCGGGAGGCCGATGTCGATCTGGAATTCCTGGCCCGAGCGTTCGACCTCCCCGGCGGCAACATCCGCAACATCGCCGTGGCCGCGGCGTTCCTGGCCGCGGCCGACGAACGTTCCATCGGCATGGCCGACCTCATCCGGGCCACGGCCCGCGAGTACCGCAAGCTCGGCCGGCTCTGCGTGCAGACCGAGTTCGGCCCGTACCACTCGATCCTCTGAGGGAGACGACATGGGCACCTTCGACCACGACGAGGACATCGCTCGGCCCGACCGAGCCCGACAGGATCCAGGCGGCCGGACCGCCGACCCGACGTTGCGAGCCGCCGAGGCCCACCTGCTCGGGCTGCAACGCCTCGTCGGCAATGCCGCCGTCGCTCAGCGCCTGGCCGACGAGGATGACGGCGAAAACGTGAACCGGGTGGTCTCGGGCGGGGGCCATGCCCTCGACGACCGAACCCGATCGACGATGGAGTCCGCCCTCGGACACGACTTCGGCGCGGTGCGGGTGCACACCGGCGGGGACGCGGCGGTCTCGGCCCAGCGGTTGAACGCCGCCGCCTACACCGTGGGGTCCGACATCGTGTTCGGGGCCGGTGCCTACGACCCGGGCTCGACCGACGGCCAGCGCCGCCTCGCCCACGAACTGACGCATGTCGTGCAACAGAGCAACGGTCCGGTCGACGGCACCGACACGGGCACCGGGATCCGCCTGAGCGACCCGGGCGATCGCTTCGAACGAGCCGCCGAGGAATCGGCGGAACGCGTGGTGGCCCAGACGAGCGTGCAGCGCGAGGCGGACGACGAGGAGGACGAGCTGCCGTCGTGAGATGCGATGGACGAGTTCGACCGGACGTTGTCGTACCGTGCATCCGATCGACGGCTACTTCTTGAGCAACTCGTCGATGGCCTTGTCCGCGGCCGCCCTCTTGGGTCCGTCCTTGGAGTCGAGGGCGATTCCATGAGTGTGGTTGATCGTCGGGGCAGCGAGCTCCGGTTTGTGGAGATAGTGCTCCTGGGCGGCCGGGTGCGTCACGTACGGCGCGCCGGGGTTGTTGAGTACTTCGAAGTCGCCTCCGTAGGTGACTCCGTGGCTGTGCACGACCGACGTGGTCTTGGCGTAGCCGGTGGGACCCACCCGATACAGCACGTTGGTGACGTCACTCGTGTGTGTCGGCACGCCGACGACAGTGTTTCCAGGGCCGTACCAGTAGCGATAGGTCCCCTTCTGAGCAGCCGGGAGACCTTTCCCCACTCCCTCGTGGTCGTGCTCGCCGGCGACGCCGATGTCTGCCTTCGCGCCCTCGACCGCCGCTGCCCCATCCGCGTAGAGCCGGTTGTCCGTGCTGATGAGGTTGCTCACCCAGATCGGCGAGCCAGGCGGACGGACGGCACTCGCCTGTTCAGCGGCGTCCGAGTCGGTGAAGTAGACGCGCCGCTGCACCGCTCTCGGACTCGTCGTGAGCGAGCGCTGGGCCGAGGTCGGCTCGGCGCCCGTGGCCGACGGTCGCAACAGCCGGGTGACGGCACGATTGCCTCCGAGGCGCTGCAGGACCTGGATGTCCGGTTGCCACGAGCGGAATGCCGAGGAGCGGCCGACGCGTTGTGCGGTCACTGCCATCGCCTCCGACATTCGGTACGCGCCGTCGACGGCGCGAACCGGCCGCTCGGTTCGCGGCGCCCGGTCCGTGGTCCGCTCGGCGACCTCACGTCCGACGTCACTCACCGTCCACCCGCCAGGAGCACGTCGTCCGTTCGGAAGGGCTCACGTCACATCGGTACTGGAAGCCAGTCATCTCACCCCTCCACGGTCGTGGTCGCTGCGCCACCACGACCTCCGAGGACCTGATAGCGAGCTTGGAACGACTGGTTCGCCGGTCCGTACATGTCGAAGTACCACAGCTGCGCCTGGAGCAGCCGACGCGATTCGTTCAGCGCCAGCAAGGCGTCGGCCACCGCGACGACGGCGTCGTCTCGCGACCGACGGACGAGTTCGAGGAAGTCTCTCGCCGCAGGCCCCGAGCTCAACCTGGCGCTCAGGTCGACCGGCGAGATCGTCTTCTGCCCGAGGATGGCCATGAGATCACGACGGAACACCCTGTTCACCCGCCAGAGCTCCCGGAACCTCAACGCCGTGATGTACCCGAATTCGGCCAACCGGTTGTAGTTCGCGATCGACAAGGTGTCGGGCGGATCGGCGCCGATCACCGCCTCGGAGTGGTCACGCCATCCTGGGACCATGCTGCGCATGGCGTCGGTCCACGCGGGGCCCCCGACTCCAGCCAACACGTCGTAGAGATCGTTGTCGAGGTCGACCTGCGCCAGCGCGGCGTCGAAGTCACCCAGTGCAGCAGCCGTCCGACCGAACTGCTTCGGCGACTGTGGCGAGGGGTCCGGGCCGTCCGACGACATGAAGTACTTCTGGCCGACCCCCGGGGCTGCCGCCGCACCGGGCCCGGCGGGAGGCGTACCGGCTCCGAGCTCCGGAAGATGTGGGAAGACACCCTGTGCGAATTTGTGGCACACCGACTCCAGCATGGTGGGCAGCCAAACGGTCGCTTCGGTGACGGCTTGGGTGATACGAGATGGATCGACATCTTCCGCGGCGGGCCGCGTGATCGTTGCCTGCAACAGGACCGTTCCGTTCACCGTCAGCGCGAGGTTGCCGGGCTGGATCCGCAGTCGACCGGGTGCGGGCTCGGCGAGCATCGCCGCATTGGCGGCGTCGATTCCGGCTTGGGAGATGTACGCGATCTTCTGGTGACCGCCGTCGGCCGGAACGGCGAACTGATCGTTCTGCGAGACCCGGAGGGTGGGGTGCACGATGCGGCCCGACCCCGCCTGCTCCTGCCAGGCCGCGGCCGCGGCGGGGGGCGGCGCGACATGTTCGGAGTCCCGGCTCCGCAGCTGGTCGACGCCGGTCGCCGCGTTCCGCACGAGTTTCACGTCGCGACGTTCGTAGCGACCCGTCTGGAAGTTCAGCGCGGTCGAGGCGAACGCCTCCTCGCCCGCTGCTGGCACCGCAGCGCCACCTCTTGCCCCGAGGACGTAGGCCGACGTCTTCCTCCAGCGTTGGACCGCCACCGGCGACGCAGCACGGTTCGGGGATCGTGGATCGAGGAGCTGCGAAACGGCCCCGTTCCCGGCCGACCGCTGGAGCAATGCGGCTCCTGACGCGTCCAGCCGTCGTGGCGACAGTGCCTCGGGAATGGTGCGGGCGATTCGATCCGCGCCTCGCGCGGACCGCTGCGCTGCGGCCTCAGGAACCGGCATCACCTCAGCCCGATGCCGGGTGGCCATCAGACCCTCCCTGCTCCACGACGACCCGTTCCATCACGCTGCAGCGGCTCACGAGGAGTCACGATCTCCGCGGACGCGAACTGCCCGAAAGCCGTCATCGTTTCGGAGCATAGTTCGGTTGCCGAGTCCGCCGATCCGGTGCTCGGCACGACCGTACGGGTCGGGGTCGTCACCCGGTGAAGTAGCCGGAGACGTCCACCAACAGATGCGCCGTGCCGTACACGTAGAAGCACACCGTGCCCGACGCCGACACCGGCGCGATCACCGCGTTCGGCACCGTCTGGCCGGCGGTGAAGTTGAGGTTCGACGCATCCGGCCTGGTCCCGCACGGATACACCGTCACATAGCCCCCACCAACGGCCGGGTCCTCACCCTCGACCACCGTCACGTTCAACGCCACCGCACCCACACCCGACAACGGCACCCCACCCCGACCCGCCACCGTCACC
>Ga0209023_10006804_pt1 | contig 11934 bp, 6 predicted proteins | sample LakOneMetagenome_FD_187468 | JGI IMG/M metagenome (GOLD analysis project Ga0209023, IMG submission 187468) | Freshwater and sediment microbial communities from Lake Erie, Canada (SPAdes) (version 2) | ecosystem: Environmental > Aquatic > Freshwater > Lentic | place: Lake Erie, Canada | collected...
TACAGCCCTGGCCCTGTTCTCGGAAAGCGAAAGGTTGTCTTTCGGCTGGCCCACATTGTCGGTATGCCCGCTGATCTGGATCTTCATCCTGGGGTTATCATTCATCAGCGCTGCCAGTTTATCCAGTTCCCCGGCAGAAGAGGGCTGCAGGCTGAATTGCTTTGTTTCGAAGAATATATTCCTGAGCACCACCTGTGCACCTGCCTCAATGGGCTGGAGGGGTATGTCTTTTACATGGGGCGAATCGGCGGCATTGTTCTTTAATGAAAAATTATCGGAGTAAAACAAATAACCCCTGCGGTTCACGTTGAATGCATAATCTTTTCCTACGGGAAGGGTAACCAGGTAATTGCCTTCTTCGTCGGTTTGTATGCGGGTAGCTAATTTTCGTGTATTCACATCAGCTAGTTCAACCGCGGAGGGAAGCCCGGCCTTCGTTTTTTTGTCATACACTTTACCCTTTACCCACAGGGTCTTTACCGGCCGTATGTCTTCACGCAGGGCGAAGGTATAGATGTCGAGCCCGCCTTTTGTATCGCTGCGGTCACTTGCGTAGTAGCTTGTTTTGCCGTCGGAGGCCACGATCAGTGAACCTTCATCATTGATCGTGTTGATGGGGTAGCCCAGGTTTTCGGGTTCTGTCCAGGCGCTGTCGCTGAGTCTGCGGGTCAGAAAAAGATCGGTCATGCCATAACCGGTATGCCCGTTGCTGTTGAAATACAGGGTCTGGTTATCGGCATGCATAAAGGGGCAGCCTTCGTCGCCGCTGGTATTGATGGTGCCGCCCGCATTCTGAGGCTCACCCCACCTGCCGTTCGGCTGGCGATAGCTTACCCAGATGTCTTTTCCGCCATAACCACCGGGGCGGTTGCTGGCAAAATAGAGGGCTTTTTTATCGGGCGAGAGCGAGGGGGAAGATTCCCAGAATTCTGTATTGATGAGTGGCCCAAGGTTCTGGGCTTCGGTCCACCCGCTGTTGTTCCGCACAGAAAAATAAAGATCACAACTACCTTCACCTTCCGGGTAATTGCATCCGGTGAACACCAGCAATTCGCCATCCTGCGAAATATTCTGCGCACCTTCATTCAGGTTGGTATTCACTTTTCCCAAAAGTGGTTCAGCCTTGCTCCAGGCGCCGTTCACAAAATTGCTTTCATAAAAATCCTCGTCATTGTCGATCCTCCTGGTGAACACCATCTTGCTGCCATCGATGGTAAGCGAAGGGTAATATTCAAGATAAGGGCTGTTGATGTTGCTGCCCATGTTCACGGGGGCAAACACGTAACCGGATACCGGGTTCTTTCCGGCGTATTCTACCGCAAACGCGTAGGTGCTTTTTCTGTAGTTGCCCGCCTTTATACTTTGTGCGTTGAGTTTGGGGTTTTTCAGGAATTCGTTCACTGCCCCAAGCGCTTCCGTGAATTTACCCGCCCCGGCAAGAGAAATGGAATAGGGTAGCAGGAAGGTCTTTGCATATACCGAGTCCATCCGCAATGCTGTTTCAAAATCGGCTACGGAGGCATTGTAATTTTTTAAATTGGCATAAATACCAGCCCTTGAGAGGTAGGCGTCCAGCAGCTTCGGGTCAATACTGAGGGCTTCCCCGATATGTTGTATGGCTTCCGTGTATTTTCCGCCTGTGGCCTCTTCATATGCCGTGGCGTAAATTGCTGCGGCCTTCTTATCCACCTTATCGGGATCGTACCATTGGGCAGATGAAATAAGCGATGAGCAATGGGTAATAAGCAACAGCAAACAGAAACGGAATATACCGGAAGCGGGTTTTTGCATTTTATTGTATTCAGCCATGAAGTTAAAACGAAAAGCAATGCCTTTTTATTCTCTGCGGGATTCTAACAAACCTTTAAACTTTTAAACCCTTAAACGATGTAACCTTTATGGCACATGGATGTACTTATGCAATTGCAAAGACAGTTCCCATTGCGGGTGTGCTTTGATGTATTCAACGATGAGGGGGGTTACCGCTGAGGCCTTGTCCCATTCGGGCTGGAGGTACAATTTGCAGTTGGGCGAAACCCCGGCAGCGTATTGTTCGGCCCAGTCCAGGTCGGAAGCATTGAAGACCACGATCTTCAATTCGTTTGCGAGGGGCAGTATGGCAGGCAGCGGCGCTTTAAATTTTTTTGGCGACAGGCAGATCCAGTTCCATTTTCCGCTGAGGGGATGGGCCCCTGAGGTTTCGATATGGGTTTGAAATCCATTTGCGTTAAGCGTAGCCGTTAGTTCGTCGAGGTTGTGCATCAGCGGCTCGCCGCCGGTGATCACGATGATCTTTGCAGGGGTGCTTTTTACCTGGGCCAGCAGTTTCGCTACGGATACTTCGGGGTGAAGGGAAGCATCCCAGCTGTCTTTCACATCGCACCATACACAACCCACATCGCAGCCTCCGAGGCGGATGAAATAGGCGGCCCTTCCCTGGTGAAAACCTTCTCCCTGCAGGGTATAAAAATGTTCCATCACGGGAAGCGGGTTGCCGGCATCAGTGCCTGTAATATTTTGCCTGGTGTTCAAATCTTTAGGTTATTTCTGTGAAGCCGCGTTGAATGTATTCATGAGTAATGCGGCGATGGTCATGAGGCCTACGCCACCCGGCACGGGTGTAATGTAACTGCATTTGGGGGCTACGTTTGCAAAGTCTACATCACCTTTTAGTGCGAAGCCCGATTTTTTTGAAGCGTCAGGTACGCGGGTGATGCCTACGTCGATCACTACCGCATTCTCTTTCACCATGTCGGCTTTCAGAAATTCAGGGATGCCCAGGGCAGCTACGATGATGTCTGCCTGGAGGCAGATGCCTTTCAGGTCTTTTGTTCGGCTATGGCATACCGTTACTGTGCAGTTTCCCGGGTACCCGTTGCGGCTGAGGAGGATGCTGATGGGCCTTCCCACGATATTGCTGCGGCCGATCACCACCGCATGTTTCCCTGCGGTTTCAATCTTGTAATGTTCCAGCATCAGGAGTATCCCATATGGGGTGGCGGGTATATATGCGGGCAGGCCCTGTACCATTTTGCCCACGTTCAGGGGATGAAACCCGTCCACATCCTTATCGGGATGTATACAATTGATGATGCGTTCTTCATTGATCTGTTTGGGCAGGGGCAGTTGAACAAGGATGCCGTCCACATCCTCATCGGCGTTCAGTTTTTCAATGGCTTCGGTGAGGATATGCTCGGCGGTATCCTCATCAAAACGCAGGAGGGTGCTTTTGAAACCCGTTTCGGCACAGTTTTTCACCTTGCTGGCCACATAAGTTTCACTGGCGCCGTTTGTGCCTACCAGTAAGGCAACCAGGTGCGGTGTTTTTTTACCTTCCTTCTTATGAAGGTCCAGTTTTGTTTTCAGGTCGTCTTTAACAGCCTGGGATACGATCTTTCCATCTAAGATTTGCATACTGCAAAAGTAAACAAGAATTTCCTCATTAAATTCCGTGAAAAAAACGTCTTCCTCCTTATACAATTTGTTTTTATCTTGGTTCAAGTAATCACATACCCTAATCTACCCTACAATGAAAACAACAAAAACCTTGTTGCTTTGCTGTGCTTTCTATGCCGGTAATGCAACCGCACAATCTCTCCGTTATGCAATGGCCACGCCCTACCTGGGCCTCTCTGCCTACAGCAGCCTGCAGGCCGATCCCTTTTCCTTTACCGGTAACCCGGCCGCCCTTACCGGCATGAAACATGCAGGTGCCGGAGTTTATGGTGAAAGAAGATTCCTGCTGGCCGAAACCAGCGCTTATTGCTTTGCCGCTGCCTTTCCCGGTAAAATGGGCCATTTTGGATTGAAACTGAATTATGCCGGGTTTAAAAATTTTAATGAGAACAGCATCGGGCTTGCCTATGCCCGTAACCTGGGCCCGAAGATGGCCCTGGGCATACAGTTCAACCATTACGGGTACCGGATCCCGGCATATGGAAATGCATCTGTGTTCAATTTTGAAGCGGGGGCCCTGGTGCGTTTTACCCCGAAACTGACGGGAGGTATCCATATATACAATCCCGTTGGGGGGAAACTCGGAAAAACCGGCAATGAAAAGCTGGCCTCTGCTTACCGGGTTGGCTTTGGTTTTGATGCGTCCCGCGATTTTTTTGTGGGCACACAGGTGAGCAAGGAAGAAGACAAACCCGTGGATGTGGTTGCGGGTATGCAATACCGTTTTGCCCGGCATTTTTTTGCCCGGGGAGGTATCAGTTCGGCCACAACCACAGCTTTTATGGGGGCGGGTACCGGGTGGAGTAACCTGCGTTTCGACGTTTCCGTGAGTTACCATCCACAGCTGGGCATATCGCCCGGTATACTATTGATCATGGACTTTAAAAAGGCGGAAGAATGAGGGCGGTGCTGATGTTGCTGTTCTTCCTGCCGGGCATGTTGTATTGCAATGCCCAGGCAGTGCCGCCGGTGACCACCACCACAGAACAGCAACTGGAAAACAATACGGAAAATACCGGCGACAATGAAACAGAAGATGATGGATACCTGCAACTGATGGAACGGTTTGCCGGGCATCCCGTTAACCTGAATGAAGCGGGTGAAGCGGAATTGAACAGCCTGCAAATGCTTACTCCGCTCCAGGTTCAGCATTTTTTCCAATACCGGGCCCGCTTCGGAAAGCTGGCCGATATCTACGAATTGCAGGCCATACCCGGTTGGGATCCGGCGACGCTGCAAAAAATACGTCCATACATCAGCGTTAGTGATCGTAAAGAAACCCTGCAAACCCTGCGAAAACGTTTTGTGAACGGAGAGTACAGGGTTCTGTTAAGGGTTTCACAGGTGCTTGAAAAAGCAGCGGGATACCGGCCCGATTCGGCTTCCGTGGTGAATTATTACCGGGGATCCCCCCAGCGGATATTGTTAAGGTTCGGGTACACGTTCAGGAATTCATTACAGTATGGCATAATCGCAGAGAAGGACCCGGGAGAGCAGTTCTTCCGCGGCGGACAGAAAAAGGGATTCGACTTTTATTCGGCGCATTTTTTTGCCAGGAATATCGGGAGGGTGAGGGCATTGGCTCTCGGTGATTTTACAGTGAGCATGGGGCAGGGGCTGATCCAGTGGCAGGGCCTTGCTTTTAAAAAGGGCCCCGACCTGGCGGCAATAAAACGCCAGTCTCCGGTACTGCGGCCCTATCATTCAGCCGGAGAGATCAATTTTCACCGGGGTGCCGGCATCACCCTGGCCCTGAAGAACTGGGAAGCCACACTTTTTGCTTCGTATAAAAAAACAGATGCCAATGGGGTAAAGGATTCAACCTCTGCAGAAGGCAGCTATGTTTCCTCCCTGCAAACCTCGGGCTACCACCGCACGGCTTATGAGCTTGATGACAAGGGGATACAGCACCAGCTTGTATTTGGGGGCAATATTTCCTGGCGGTATAAGGCCCTTCACATTGGGATCAATGGCATTGGTTACAGGTTTAAACTCCCGCTTGAAAAGGCTTCTGAGCCCTACAACCTTTATGCTTTGAATGGCAGGTCTTTCTCTGCCTTTAGTGCCGATTTTGGGTATACCTGGAAAAACATGCACTGTTTCGGTGAATTCGCTGTTACCAGTCACCTGCATAAGGCACTGGTTGCAGGGATCTTCCTGAGTGTTTCTGCTTTTGCTGATCTGGGGCTGCTTTACCGGAATATCTCAAAAAGCTATCAATTCCTGAATGCCGCTGCCTTTACTGAGAATGCACAACCTGGCAATGAACAGGGTTTGTATGCCGGGATGCAGTTGCGTCCCTTAAACAACTGGCGCATCGATGCCTATGCCGACCTGTTCCGGTTTCCCTGGTTAAAATACAGGCTGGATGCACCTTCTGTGGGATCCGAATTCTTTGTACAGGCTAATTATATCCCCAATAAGCAATTTGAATTTTATACCCGTTACCGTGCAGGTGCAAAAGCACTGAACCAGAATCCCGACCAGCTTACACTATCCCCGCAGCCCCTGCAGAACCTCCAGGATTGGCGTACCCAGGCGGGTTTTAAACTGAATGCTGCATTTACGGTTCGCAACCGGGTAGAATTGCTGTGGTTTGATAAGCGGGGGAACACCCCGGAAAATGGCTTCCTGGCCTTGTTCGACCTGCTTTATAAACCCCCTTTAAAGCCATTTTCCGGAACCGTTCGGCTGCAATATTTTGAGACCGAAGGGTATAACAGCAGGTTATATGCTTATGAAAATGATGTTTTATATAGTTTTTCTATTCCTTTTTTCTATGATAAAGGCCTCAGGTATTACATAAATTTCAATTATGATATTAACAAAAAACTCACATTCTGGGCCAGGTGGGCTCAAACCTTTTTTTTTGGTAAAACCCTTATTGGTAGCGGGCTGGATGAAATAAAGGGGAATAAGAAGACCGAAGCCAGGCTGCAGGTGATGTATAAATTTTAACAGTTTTTCTGCTGTAAAGCAGCTATTTCAGCCCGCAGGTTGTCAATATCTTCGGATTAGTGGATGAACTATTTTTTTAACATTTTTTTGACGTTAAGAAAATATTCTTATTTTTACACATCATTAAACTCAATTAATCGCACATGAGAAGATTTTTATCACTGTTTACAATGCTTATGCTCTGCGGAGTTTTGGCATTCGCACAAAACCGGGTGGTGTCCGGTAAGGTTACTGATGCTGACGGGAAAGCTATTCCTTTCGCAACCATCAAGGTTAGGGGTAGCCAAACTGGCGTTTCAGCCGATGCTAATGGAGCATATTCAATCAAAGTAAATAATGGCGATGTACTCCAGATCTCAAGCGCAAGCTTCGAAAGCCAGAGTATTACAGTCAGGAACACCACCAATGTGTTGGATGTTCAATTAAAAACTGCTCCTTCTCTTGAAGGTGTTGTTGTAACTGCTTTGGGTGTTAGAAGACAAGCCAAGGAACTGGGTTATGCAACCACTACCATCCGGACATCGGAACTTACCCAGGCTAAAGTAACAAACGTGGCAACAGGTTTGGCTGCGAAAGTTTCGGGTTTGCAGGTAAACTTAACCAACAATGGTGTTAAGGCTGATACCCGTGTTACCTTAAGGGGTAACCGTTCTATATTAGGTAACAACCAGGCTTTACTGGTTGTGGATGATGTACAGCTTCCAATGAGCTATATCAGCTCATTGAATCCAAATGATGTAGATAATGTAACTGTACTGAAAGGTGCATCTGCTTCTGCGTTATATGGTTCTGATGCATCTAACGGTGTTATCATTGTAACAACCAAAAGAGGTGTTAAAGGCAAACCGGTTATTACTTTGAGCAGTACAGCAAGTTTTGAAACCATTGCTTATATGCCAGAGTTACAGAATGAATTCGGTCCTTACGGAGGTGAGCCTTTGAGTGCTCCCGGAATGATCGTTTTCCCTGAACAACCTTACTATCCATATGCACCATATGAGAACCAAAACTACGGTCCAAGGTTCAACGGTAAAAAAGTGCCCATCGGTGCTCCGATCCGTATCTTCAGGAACGATGGTACTTATTTCATTGCACAGGACTCTACATTATATGCAGCTAAGCCAAATGCAAAAAGGTCTTTCTTTGATAAAGGGTTAACCTTTACCAATGACGTATCTTATTCAGGTGGCGATGATAAAAGCAAATTCTTCTTCTCATTCCAGGATGTTAATATTAAAGGTGTAATACCAAAAGACGTAAGCCGCAGGAACACGATACGTGCAAACGGTTCAAGGGAAGGCGGGATCTTCAGGGTTGATTACAACGTAGGTTATACACTTACTCATACCAATACAACACAGGGTTCATATTTCCAGGACAGGCCTTTATACTGGACCATCATCAATCAGCCGGCAATGGTTGACCTGAGGGATTACAGGAACTGGCAGAATGATCCATATGCTAACCCGAACGGTTTCTATAATGCATATTATGGTAACCCATGGTGGCAGATCGACCAATCAAGGTTGAACGAGAACCAAAATGACCTGATCGCCAATTTCGTGATCACCATCAAGCCAAAAGACTGGTTGGATATTCAAATGAAAACCGGTATCACACGCCAGGACTATAATAATAAGTATACAAAAGCTGGTTTTGATTTTGCCGCATGGGCAATTGCTGATACTTTAGGTTCAGGTAATATCCCAAATGGTGTTAAGAAACTGTCTCCCGCACAAAGTGATGCATTCAGTTACAGCCAAAGGATCACCAACGACTTGTTGGCTACCATCCACAAAACACACAAAAACTTCGATTACAAACTGATCCTCGGTACTTCAATGCTTGAAACCAAAGCAAGGAGTATCAATGATGCTGCAGGTGTACTGGTTATACCTGATTTCTACAATATCTCTAACAGGGTAGGTGAACCAACCGTAGGTGAAAGCTTTTCTAAAACACGTCGTGTAGGCGTGTTCGGCGATATGACCGTTGGTTACAAGAACTGGATCTTCTTACATGGTTCATTAAGGAACGACTGGACTTCATTACTTGCTGATGGAAACCGTTCTTACCTCTATCCTGCTGCTGATCTGTCATTTGTATTCACAGATGCGTTCAAAGGATTACAGAACAACAAGATCTTAAGTTATGGTAAATTAAGGGCTGCATACAGTAAAACAGGCCAGGTAAGCATTGGTGCTTACAGGTTGTCTAATGTATTTAATGCAGGTGCAGGATTTCCCTTTGGCAGTGTAGCTGGTTTCAGCGTGAATGGTGCATATAACAATCCTGATATTAAACCTGAATTCAGTACCGATAAAGAACTGGGTATTGAACTGGGCTTCCTGAAAAACAGGATCCTGTTATCAGGTGCTTATTTTACTACCAGTACAACCAACCAGACAATTCCGATCAATATCTCTGCAACAACCGGATTTACCAGTGCACTGGTAAATACAGGTGAAATGACAAACCAGGGTATTGAGATCGATCTTAAAGTTTCTCCGATCGTGAAAACACGTTCTGGTATTCGTTGGGATATCGGTGGTAATTTCTCTTATGTTAAAAATGAGATCAAATCAATCGGATATGGTTTAAATGATGTTGGTGTAGGTTCTAATGCTTATGCAATCATCGGCAGTCCATACCCTGTATTAAAAGTAAGCGACTGGAAGCGTGATCCTGAAGGACGTATCATTGTTGACAAAAACTCTGGTATGCCAACCCTGGATCCAACTCCAAAAGCAATGGGTACTACCAATCCTCCAAGGAAGTTTGGTTTGAACACTTCTTTGAGTTTCAGGGGCTTTACACTTACAGCAGTTGCTGACGGACGTTTCGGCGCCATGATCTACAACGCTGCAGGTAGCAATATGGATTTCACAGGTGTTTCTGCTTACTCTACACAATCAGGACGTCAGCCATTTGTAATTCCTAACTCAGTTTATTTTGACGGAGCCAAATATGTTCCCAATACCAACATCAATACAAATGATGGTAATGTAAGCTTCTGGGCAAGTGCATGGAATACTGCAGGAAGCAACTATGTGAACAGCGCTGATTTCTGGAAATTAAGGGAAGTTTCTTTGAGCTATACAGTTCCAAAGAAATTGCTGAACAGCTATGTTAAAGGCGTAAGCTTGCAAGTAACAGGCAGGAACTTATTCACCAAAAAAGCTAAGGAAAACATGTGGAGCGATCCTGAGTTTGCGAACAATACCGGAAACGGTAATGGTACAACTGATATCAATCAGTTGCCTCCAACTAAGTTCATTTCATTTAGTTTGAACCTTACTTTTTAATTGTATAATAACCTGATTTATTTATTTGTAAATAAAATAAAAATGAAAAAATTATCAATATTTATCATCGTCGCGGCTGTTGTTCTTTCAGGATGCAGCAAGAGCTATTATGATATCAACGACAATCCCAACCAGTCTACCAACGCAAGCGTTGACCTGGTTCTGGCAAATGCCCTGAAAGTTTCGGCGGCTTACCAGATCAACAGTTTCACCGTACTTAGCGAATGGCTGGGTTACTGGGCACCAAGCGGAAGCTATGCCATCAGTTCTTCTGATGGAGCAAGCTATAAGCAAACCACTGATTTTGCGGATGGTTTATGGCAGTCTATGTATCGTAACCTTGAAGATTATGATTATGTAGAAAAAACAGCTACAGCAAACGGCCAGTACTTCTATATTGCTGCAGCAAAAACAATGAAGGCTTATATTTACGGACAATTGGTTGACATGTTCAACAATATTCCTTATTCACAGGCTTTGAAAGGTACAGCTATGATCCAGCCTAAGTATGACGATGCAAAGACCATCTACGAAGACCTGAGTACACAGCTTGGTGCTGCGGTTACTTTGTTCCAAAGGTCTGATGCCGTTGCAGTTGCCGCACAGGATATCTTATTTGCAGGTAACAATGCAAAGTGGGCACAGTTTGCCAATACCTTAAGGTTAAGGCTTTTGATGCACCAGGCATATATGAGCGGAAGAAGTGCTTATATTCAGGCTGAAATAAACAAGATTGCTACAAATGGCAGCGGATACTTAACTGCTGATGCTGCTGTTAATCCGGGTTATTCTGCTTCTTCAGGTAAGCAAAATCCATTTTATGGTTCTGCTTATAATACAGCAGGAACTTTCGTACAGGATTTCTGGAGGGCTAACAAATATCCCATCACCTGGTGCCAGGCCAATGGTGATCCAAGGTATACACGCTGGTATGCAGCCAATTCATCAGGACAGTATATTGGTAATATTATCGGATCTACAAGTAATGCAGTTGGTAGTGTAGCTTCAACATGGGGCCCAGGCGTACTGGTATCAAATTCTCAAAATGCAGTTATCTTGTGTGCAGCAGAAAGCTATTTGCTGCAGGCTGAAGCTGGTTTAAACGGATATATCGCAAATTCACCCGGTACTTTGGTGAACAGCGCTATTCAGGCTAACTTCACTTTCCTGGGTGCAGGAAGTGCAGCAGCTTATTATACCCAGAACAACAAAGAAACCAACTATTCAGTTTGTACGAATAATGCAGAAAGACTGGCTTGTATCATCCGTCAGAAATGGGCTGCTTTCCATGATGTAACACCTATGGAAACATGGTCTGATTTCAGGAGAACAGGTTTACCTGCTGATATGCCTATTTCGGTTCATCCAAACATTGATCAGCCACCAACGATCCCTATCAGGTTCTTATATGCAACCAGTGAGTACCAGACCAATGCAGCGAATGTGAATGCAATGGGATCTATTAATCATCATACATCCAAGATTTTCTGGATGCCATAATGGGAAAGTACAAGCATTACTTTATCAATAAAAATAACAATATGAAAAAAAGTTTAATTTTCAAAAATTTAATAGCGGTACTACTGGTATCAGGGTCTGTTTTCTTTGCTTCATGCGTGAAGGACAGGAATACAGGTGCTGTTGATTTCAGCCAGTTAACACCCATTATGCAAATCCCGGAAGGTGGTTTGAGCAGGTTCCAGAGCCAGGCCTTACTGTTTGATGGCGCTGATGTTTCTGATACCGCTTACTTTAGGGTAAACTATGCTGCAACAGCAGTAGCCCCTAATGATATCGTGGTAACCCTGGGTTATGATGCTGCTGCATTGGCTGCTTATAATGCTGCCAATCCTACAGCAACTTACCAGAAGTTCCCCGACAGTATCTACAGGTTCACTCAAACTTCGGTAACGGTGAAAGCCGGCCAGAGTTATACTGATGTGATCAAACTGACTGTTTTCCCAAACAAGATCGATCCTTCAAAGAACTATATGTTACCGATCTCTATCACTGCTGCTTCAGGTGTGAAGATCAGTGCTAACTTTGGTACCATCTACTACCACTTTATCGGTAACTGCCTTGCAGGTGCTTATAATAACGTAGGAACACGTTACAACTACACAGGTTTTGTACTTGGTGGTTGGGGCGGAACATTGCCTTTCCCGGGCGGCTACTCTACAGCAGCTTGTCCTACAGTTAAGGTACTTGCTCCGTT
>Ga0209023_10006805_pt1 | contig 11934 bp, 11 predicted proteins | sample LakOneMetagenome_FD_187468 | JGI IMG/M metagenome (GOLD analysis project Ga0209023, IMG submission 187468) | Freshwater and sediment microbial communities from Lake Erie, Canada (SPAdes) (version 2) | ecosystem: Environmental > Aquatic > Freshwater > Lentic | place: Lake Erie, Canada...
GGACGATAGCTTCCAAGCACTCACCAAGCGCGCAGCACCAACGGCTCGAATCCTGCTGCCTTGACTTCGTTGTCATTCCAGGGGCGGATGCCCCGTTCGACCAGCGGCACAATCCGGCGAAAGTGATCGACAGTGGTCCCAAATTGTTCCCAAGGTGTTCTGCTCGCCAAACATCGCCTTTACCTGCAGCGGCGCCGAAAATCGAAGAACGGTGCTGTTGCCCAGGAACTCGATGCCGAATCACGGCACGTCCCTGGGGACGGCCCTAGATCCCAGCGAAGTACTTCGAGACAGCCACAGTGCCGTCGAAAAAGTTCGCGTGAGTCACCTTCACGGTTTCAAGAGAATCTGAGCCGATCAACACGATTTCAACCCGATCGCCTTTATCCATGTGTTCACGCTCGAGCCTGGCATATTCGGCCATCGCCTTCTTGGCATCCGTGTCGAACTCAAGAAGCTGGATCAGTTGAGCGCTGGCATGGTCAAACATCAGCAAGAAGTGACGAAGCGAATCGCTCATCAGCGTGATCCTTGCAGGTAGGGACGGGCAGCTTCCCTAAGTGTATCTATACGGTGCAATAGTTCGGGACCGACCGGTCGGCCATGTTCTTCCAGCGCCATCGCCTCTGAAACGGCCGCAAACCACTCACGTACCGCCGGCGGACCTCCGCCAGCTTTGACTTCCAACCCGAATCGGGAGGTCACTCCCTCTACCGTGAAAGCCCACTCATGCTGAATCCTGGTCCTGAGCTGGACCTCGATACGCCTGTCGTCGTACTTAACGATTACATGCACCGCCCGGTAGCCATCATCTTTCGGCTCGCTGATGTAGTCCTTGATCCGCGCCATTACCGGGGCATTGGCATACCGGTCTCGTACCCGTTGGAGCTCGTCGAGATCACTGAGCACAGCCCGGCAACCCCCGATGTCATCCATACGCCCCAATTCCATGCCTGGCTCCCGCCGGAGCTTGTCGAGGATGGTCGGAATCCGCTTGAGTCGCTGCGACACCTCTATTTGGCGACATCCCGCTGTTGACACCCGCGACCGCAGCCCCATCGTCGCTGCTTGAAGCGGCTTCGCGTGCATAGCGCGCCACTCACTCAAGGTATCCAGTGCGGCGGTGACACGTTCGGGCTCTATTCGAGTCAGAGCTTCCGCTCCCGAAACAGCCATCAACTCACGCAGGACATCACCAGCTCGATTGACGGCAGAGCGACTCAGCGGAGGTTGGGCCACAACGCGAAACCTAGCGAACTAGGGGCGGCTTCGTATCCATCCCCAGCCTCAATGCTGATCCGGCAGGCTCTTGAGCCGTTCCCTCAGATCAGCGGCTTCCGCTCAACGAGTTACAGGCTTAGCCCGGCATCACGAGCCTGTTCGGGAATTGGGCGTGACCTCGCGTAAAAAGGCGTTGCCAGTTCTCGATAGTGGTTGACGTGGCCAGCAAGTTGGGCCAGCAGGTTCGCGCCGGTGCGTTCCGCGTCCGTCTCCAGGTATTCACGGGTCTTGAGGTGGCTGGCGATTCGGCTGACCGCGGTAAGCCCGGTATCGGGATTGCGGTCACGGTCTGTCGACCACGGAAGGTTCTCGGCGAGGACGTCCGTGAGGTAACGACTCGGGCCCCGTCTCCCATCCTGCGAGGTGGCCAGCACTACTTGGGTATTTGTTGCGCCGGCGTGGACCATGAGCCATGTGATCTGTTCCTCGGTGAGGTGGTCAGCATCGTCGACAATGATGAGAGTGCCCGCCGGAGGTTTCCACAGTCCATTCCGGAGTTTGGGAATTCCGTCATCAGCGCGAAGCGCTGTGTGGCTGTAGGGATCGTGAGCGGCCCTGGCGGCGGCCCCGGCCGTCGCGGGCAGCGCCAGTACTTTCCGACTGCTCTTTACGGCGGCCAAGGCCACGCCTTTCAGCACTGAATGTGTCGCGACCACAGTGCGGCGGCGGACAGGCTGAACGGACATGTCGCTGCCAGCGATGGCGGCGGCGAGCTTCCTGGCTGACGGATCGGGCGCTTCGGCCAGGTCTGGGTTGTAACGGGTTGCGGGACTGCGACTTCCGGCCTTTGCTAGGACTGATACTTCGGTGTGTAATTGGTCGAGGTCGTTCTCAATGTTGTACCGCTCAACTGGCTGCTGTGCAGTCAGCACTTCATGCTGAGCAGGTTTTTGGTCGTCGAAGATCAGATCGAGCGTCCATGGCTCATTGACGGTTTGTGGTTGAGCGGTCGGCGGGACGTCGATATCCACGGTTGCTTCGCTGGCGACCGACGCACGGCTGCCAGCGATACGCCACCACAGGGCGGCAGCCGGCAACTCATCCGGCAGGGGTCCTCCTGATTCCATTGCGCGACGTAGGAGCCTCTCACCATCGGCGCCGGCGCGGGCAGCGTCGTCAACGCGCGTCGCCAATTGAGGCCAGAACCAGTCATCGGTGAGTCGCGGGTCGAGAGTCTCCAGCACGCCGCGCCAGCGCAGCATCGCCGAATCGGATTGGGGTAGCAACTCATGGACGCTGCGGCGGAGTCCGTTCTGGGCCATCGACGAGCGGCAACGGTATTGCTCGGGGCCGGTGATACGGGTGTCGGTGGGATCAACGCCGTGCGACGCACGGAACACAGCGATCTCGGCCAGCAGCCTCGGTTTGATGTCAATCAGCGGACGTACCCACACTGGTGCGGTGGCCGCTGTCCACTGCAGCGCCTGGTTTCGCACCTGTGAAGCAAGGTCGGCGACAAGGCCGGCACGCGCAGACAGGTACGTGTTCCACGGCGAATCCGACATCAGGGCATTCGGGATGGGGTCGGCCCAGCGCAGGGGCCCCGTCCCGCTCGCGGCGAATATCGGAAGCCTCCAGTCCAGGATGGCCGCTGGGTCGCGAGCATCGTCCAATCCCCCGGCAGCTGCGGCGGCATTGAGCGCGGAGACTGGATCCTCACCATCGAGCGCCAATAGAGCCAGGTGACGTCGCAGCACCGGCCAGGCATCACAGTCAGTGAGCGCAATGTCGAGTTGTCCCGCGGCGTTGTCGATACGCGCCATCGTCACCGTGCCGGCCGCGTGTTCTGCGGCAACACCGAGAGCGTCGAGATACATGGCGAAGGCCGGGCCCAGCCTGTTGAACGGGTCGGCTGCCGCCCGCTGTGCCGAGTGGGCCGACTGCTGTGCCCCGTCGCGGCGCAGGATCGCGGTGAGGATGTCCACCGCGGTCGGCGGGTGGGTGGCTTTCGGGGTGAGGATGCGGTGCGGGTCAGCCTCGGCGGTGGAGAAGTAGAGGTGGTTCTCGTCGCGGCCGCGGGTCAGCGCCACATAGAGGTGTTGGCGGCTGAGTTGATCGTTGCCCACGACGTGGGAGGTGTCGGCGGTGACGCCCTGGCGCGTGTCGATAGTAGCCGCGTAGCCCAACCCGGTGTGCGCGCAGACGTAACGGGCGGGCAGTCGCACCACAGCGTCGGTGTTGCCGCGCAGCGGGCTGACGGTCAGCGAGCCGTCGGCCTCGACCGTCCGGATGATCCAGCGGTGTCCGTTCTTCACCCAGGTCCGATCACCACTGCGCAGCCATCGGGCATTGCTGCGGGTGGCAATCCAGTCCCCCACTGAGGCCTCCAGGCCATCGCCCAAGGTGATGGTCGGGCCGATCCGCTGTCCTGCCGAGGCGATCCGCTCGGCGCGGGCGCGGTCGTTGAGTTCAGCGACCAGGGCGTTGGTCGGGGCGAGCAGGACGCTGTCGCGCCCGGCAATGAGGTCCGCCCGCCACGCTTCGTACGCCATGTCGGCGGCCATCGCATCAGCCCCGACATGGATGCGCCGGTGATCGAGATAGAAGGCGATCCCGGCCGGATCTCCCGCGCGCAGGGCGAGGCTGGCCGCGCCCTCGGCTCGGCCGCGCTCGCTGTCACCGAACCGAACGACCTCCGAAAGGGTCAGCGTGTTGCGGTGGGCGGCGAGGTCGCGCAGCACTCCGCCGGCCGACACCGACGTCAGTTGATGATCGTCACCGATGAGACGCACGCTCGCCCCGCGCGCCAATGCGTGCTGGATGACGGCGTCGAGTTCGGCGGTGGAGGCCTTGCCGGCTTCGTCGATCACGACCAGTGTGGTGGCGTCGATGGCGTCGAACCAGACCCGCGCGGGGTCATCAGCGCAGCCCGGTTGGTGCGAGTCGGGGCGGGACAGTTGGACGAGTTTGGCGATGGTGTCGGTGGCCGAGCCGAGTTCACTCGCGAGCACTTCCGCCGCCGCGGCCGTCGGCGCCAACCCCACGACCGTGCCACCGCTGTTGCGCCACGCCGCCGCGAGTGCGGAGGTCGCGGTGGTCTTCCCGGTGCCGGCCGGGGCGAGGGCGAGTTGGACCCGCGCCCCGGAGGCAGCCATCTCCCGGACCAGGGCGCGCTGCCCGTCGTTGAGCGGGCGCCCGTTGGCGTCGGCTTCCAACAGCGCCAACGCGATGTCGCTGTCCTCGGCCGCGCGGCCCCCGGCGAGTTCGGCCGCGGCGAGAATCCGGTGCTCCGCGGCCAGGACCGCGGCGCTGGAATAGACGGTCTCGCCGTGGCGGGTGTAGACACTCGAGCCGTCGCGGCGCCGCAACACATCAGGTTCGCCGATCTCCGCGTCGACCTGGCGTGCCACCGCCACGCTGTGCTCGCCCACCGCGGCAGCGACGATCCGCTGAACCGCGTCGCGGTCCCCGGCGCGATCGGCGTAGCGGATCTGCCGCTCGGCCTCGGCGCGAATGTGATGGATCTGCCAGACCGACCGCGACGCCGACACCCGCTCGATCACCGCGCCGGCCAACCTGTCGACGGTCTTCTGGTCGATCGCCGGGGGCCGGATCACGGCGTGCGACGAGGCGGCGGCGATCATCGCGTCGACCTCGCGCACCCCGCCGAGGACTTCGGCGGCCTGGGTCCGCCAGGTCTGGCGCTGCTCGCCCAGCGAGCGTGGCTCGTGCTTGGCGGCGCGCGTTTCCAGGGTCGCCTGTTGAGACAAGGCGATGAACTCAGTCACGGTGGGCTCACGTCCGTGCTGATTCTGGAAGGCCTTCGCCAACTCCCCCACCCGGGTTTCGATCGCGCTGCGCCGCGCCGAGAACCGCCCGTTCACCTCCGCCGAGACCCCGTCGATCTCGCGCACGCACCGCTTACCCGGGCCGCGATCGGTGCCGACGAAACGAAAACCCAGCTCGGTCAGCAAGCCCTCCAATGCGGTGTTGTAGACCTCCGAGGCGGCCACGGTCGACCGATGAAGCGGCATGCCGTCGAGGGCAAGCCAGCGCGCAATGCCGTCCGGACCGATCGCGCACACTTTGTTACTCACGGTGATGTGGGTGTGCAAGTTCGGATCGCCGGCGCGGGAGTCACGGTGATCGAAGGCCGCGACGATCAAACCCGTCGTGTCCACCTGCGCCACCGCCCCCGACCCCATCCGGGTGAACGCCGCATGCTCTTCCAGGAACTCGATCGCCACCTCGACCGCACGCCGATGCGCCTGCTCGATCTGCCGGGCGAGCGCGCGCGGCGCCAACGCCCACACCACCGACACCGACTTCACCGGAGTGAAGGTCAGGTCATAACCAGCCACCGCCTTCGTCTTCGACGCCGAGTGCCGCGCGACGAAACCCGACAACTCCCGGGCATCAAACGGAGCGCGGCCATGCTCCTCGGCGAACATCTCCCGACCTAACGCCGACCGGATTTCCGCGCGAATCTCTTCACCAATCTCAGCAAAACGCTCCGCACCGACGCTGATGTTGTAGGCGCCGTAGGCCTCACGCAGCCGGCGGATGAACGCGTTCTCCCCCGCGTCGACGCGAAAGGGACGCCCCAAACGCGACGCCGCCGCGGCGACAGCGACCCCACGATCGAGCAGAACCTCGGCGATCTTCTCCGCGTTGGGGTGCAGACCCTCACCGAAGAGCGCCTTCATCTGAGGCTCGGAAACCTCCGAACCCTCAGCCACCGTCCAGTACTCAGCGACCAACGGATCCCCCAGATCTCGGCCCACCGGTTGACCCAGTGACGCCAGTCCGCCGCCCATCCATCGCCCCGGCGTCTCCCCCTTCGATGAGTAGTAATCCGCCAAAGACGCCCGGCCGCGACGGGTGTCATCCAACGCCACCACTTGCCGGATCAGGTACTCATATCCATCACCGGCAGTGAGCTTGTGCAGAGTCATCAACTCGACATCACCAACCCTCGATTTCAGACGATGCTAACCCGAGACCTGATTGCAAGAGGTGTGCTAGGGATTTTGTGGAAAAGGTTGGGGAGCAAAGGGATTGATAGGGAAGGAGCGGGATAAATGGCTAGAGGTTGAAATGTAGTGAAAGAAGGGACGGTGCTGCAAGTGATGAGTGAAAGCTTTAGCGTGCAGTGCTATGGCGTATACGAATGCGACAAGAAGAACGCGCGCGGCCATTCGAGAAGCCGCGCTCGCTTCGCGGCGCGGGAAACTCGACGAGGCGCGGGCGAACCTGCGTGATCTCAACAGCTTCTTCGATGCCGCCCAGCAACTCGTCTCAGTCGACTTATGGCTTGACTCACAGCTTGCCAACCTTCACGCCCGGGCCGAAGCGCGACGCACCAAGTGCCGCACCAAGGCCGGTGCGGCACTTGCCGACATGCGCGACCGTGGCCTGACGTTCGGCGAGATCGCGCGCATGTCCGGCATGCCCGAGGAGACCCTGCGCGGCTACACGGACGAGGCGAGCTAGGACACGGCACCGGGTGCCAGTGGACGGCCCATAGTGACGGATCGGGGGGCCTCAGCTCCGTTCGATAGGGGTTCCAACGGGTCGGGTGTCGGTGCCGGTGCCGACGATCCCGGCCGATGCCCCTTACTAGCCGAAGTGGGATGGGTTCCGGTCGATCTGCTTCCGCGACGGCGAGGAGGTCGAGCTGGGCAGCCGCAACGAGCGGCCCCGCACCGGGACCCGTACCCCGCAGGGGTACAGCATTGTTACTGTGCTGCGCGTGAACCCCACACGCTCCGTCGCGACGAACTCAACCCCTTCATGGACTGTCGGAAATGGGCGGGTCGTGGAAACGAAGGTGTATGCCCGGATCGCCGCGTTGTTCGTCGTGTGCGCACTGAGCGCAGCGGTCTCCGCCTGCTCGAATCCGCAATCCCCCTCCCCTGACGCGGGTGGCGCTACGTCGGCGCCGGTGCCCCTTGATGCTCCGCTCACCCATCTGCATGGCCTCCACGTCGCGAACAAAGAAACGTTGCTTGCCGGAACGCACAGCGGATTGTTCTCGATCGACGTCGCGACAGGCGCGACGGCGCGGGTTGGTGAGTCCGACGACGACTTCATGGGGTTGGCCGGTGCCGCCGGCACTGACAACCTGGTGTCGTCCGGGCACCCAGGCCCGTCCAGTGGCGCGCCGAACCCACTCGGTTTCCGCGCCAGCAGCGACGGCGGCCAGACGTGGACGACCCGGTCTCTGTCCGGACTGACCGACTTCCACGTCCTTGCCACCGATGGCCGCGTCGTCGTCGGTTCCGACGGTCGGGGCCTACAGATTTCCAACGATGGCGGGGTCACGTGGATCCCGGGCGCCGATGTGGCAGTGGGGTCGCTGACCGTCACGCAGTCAGGGGTGTGGGCGGTCACCCCCGATGGTGTGGCACGCAGCATCGATGGCGGCCGGTCGTTCAATGCGGTGGCCGGCGCGCCGCCACTGACCCTGATCAGTGGCAGCAGTCGCGGTCTGTGGGGCATCGATGCCGACGGGTACGTCTGGTCAAGTGCAGACGGCGCCCGGTGGGACAGGGGCAGCCGTGTCGGCGCCGTCGAGGCACTGACCACAAGTCCGGACGGCACGGGGTATGCCGCATCGAATAACGCGCTGTACGTACTAGATCGGCCCGCCGCCGCAACTCGCTAACGGTTCGTGCTCGCGGCGTGCCGACCTTTCGTACGAGCCGAGGCGGTGCAACGAAGAGGCATCAGCCGCCGAGGAGAACATCCACGTGCAGCGGTGCGCAGAGGTCGATCAGCCTAAGCTGGTCGGTGCCGGTGGCGAATAGCCATCCGAACGTGGCGCCCTCATTGGACGGGCTGACTGAATCGCCCTGGAAATACTGGAGGCTCCTGACCTTGAAAACGAGGATGGAGTAGTGCCGAAGGAACAGTCGCCCGTAAGGCCGGCAACACGTCGATACAGCCCGGAAGAGAAGGCCGCCGCGGTGCGGATGGTGCGGACGTTGCGCACCGAACTGGGTAGCGAGCACGGGACGATCCAGCGGGTCGCCGGCCAGCTCGGGTATGGGGTGGAGTCGAAGTAGCCACCCTGTGGACTTCCGACCATGTTCCGAATAGTGTGGCGGTATGACCGCGACAGCCCTTCGCGCCACGCGCCGCTCCTCGGACCTGAGCAAGCACTCGGCCGAGGTGTTTGCCGAGGCTGAGGACCATCCAGTGACGGTGACTCGGCGCGACGGCGAGCCGCTCGTACTCATGTCGCAGCGCGAGGCGGAAAGCCGCAATCGCATGCTGCAGTTCGCCGCGCAGCTCATCGGCGTGGCGGTCGATGACAATGGACCGCTCGCTGAGCGGATGGCCAGGGCCTTTCCCTGGATGCTCGCACTGGCACCCGAGGACCGCACGATCTGCGCCCGCGACCTCGTCGACGCTGCGCGGGCGTCGTTCTCCACTGACCAGCCTTATCTGGTGCTCGCGGAACTGACCTCGTGGACAGAGACCGCTACCGCCATCGCCGCCGGCCTGAACCGGGGCGAGCCGCAGTGGTGGGACGATGGCGATGTCATAGAGCGGCCGTAGTCGTGGCCGCCAAGCGCGGTGAGCTGGTCCCTCGTCCTCCGAAGAAGATCGAGTACGAGATCCGCTACGCCACCACCGACGCGGCCAAGGGGTGGCATGACCTTGCGGCCACGATCCGCAATCCCCTCGCGGAGGCCTGGGACTTTCTGACCCGAACCCCTCTGGCCAAGACTCCGGCCAACTACCCGCTGCGCGGGGAACTCGGCACGATCACGCGCGGGGACACGACCCACGAGCGCTGGCAGCATAAGCCCACACTCAAGGGCACCGCCCGTATCTGGTTCTTCGTCAAGGAGCGCACGGTGTACCTGGAGCAGGTGCACACCAATCACCCGAACGAAACAAAGTAGAACGACTTCTGCGAGTCAATGGCTCCGAAGATAACGATGAATGAACCACTAGCCGCCGACAGTGGTGGTGGCGGCGGTGGGGTTGACCCCGGCTGTCGGCACCCTGTTCACCGAGATCGGCGACCACCTCGCCGGCACACCGGACCTCAAGATGCTCGAGTCCATCGTGGCCGGGGACCCGGCCAAGGGCCAACTGCGCGCCTGACGCGGGGGTCTCGACGCGTCGAGCCTGTGGTTCTTGCGTCAGTTGACCCTACCGACCGGACAGTTTCCAGCCCCATCCTCGCCAGCCCAGTCCTCACCGTTCGGGCAAGTGGCCGGGTCGGTTACCACACCTAAAGCCTGGTAGTCGGCCCACTTCACGCCGTAGGCGGTGATGTTCTCAAGCGTTGCGCCGGTGAGGTCCGCGTTATAGAACGTCGCGGCATCCAGGATCGCACACGGGTTGTCATTGTCGCCATCGCATCCGTACGCCCCCCCAAACACAAACGACGCTTTCTGCAACCTAGCCCCAGTGAGATCGGCCGATGCCAGACTCAAGGGCCTGGTGGCGCCGTAGGGATCATCGGTGACAAAGTGCGCATTGCTCAGATTTGCGCTGACCAGCGTCGCCCCCGTGAGATCGGCTCCGCCATTCCCGACGTTCTCCACCCCATCGGGCACTCGACCCAGCAGGATCACGTCCGTCAGTTCCGCGCCTGTCAGGTCCACGCCAGCCAAAACCGCCTGAGTCAGATTCGCCCCAGAGAGGTTGACACTCTTCATGTTCAGAGGCAGCTGGTAGTAGCTTCCCTCCCAGAGGCGAAGGTTGTTCACTCCGTAGAAATTCGCTCCTTGCAGCTTCGCGTCGGCGAAAATCGTCGCTTGGGGTGCTGACCCCTGATAGCCGCCAGACAGCAAGGCGTTCGCGAAGTTCACATTCTTACCCGTGGCACCGCTCAGATTTGCGCCGGGGAGGATTGCTTCTACGAGGGTGGCGTTATCGAGGGTTGCTTTCGAGAGGTTCGCGCCGATCAGATTCGCCCCGTTGAAGTTCACCCCGGTGAGACTCTCTCCCGACAGGTTCGCGCCCTTGAGGTTTTGGTTCGAGCAGTTTTTGCCGCTGTCCTGCAGGCATTTCGGGAGACCCCCGGCGCTGACGCCGGCGCCGGCCGGCAGGAGGGTGCGCCGCAGCTGCCACAGCGCTCCGGCCAGGAGGTCGGTGATCGGGTTGGGCCCGAATCCGGACAGCCACTTGTGGACGTCGTCCAGAGCCCACGCGATCGCCGTCTTGATCGTCTGGATTCTCTGCGCCGCCGCGGACGGTGCCGCGGTCAACTGCGGCGCGGCACTGGCCGCCGCCCTGACCACCGGGGCGCTGAGGACAGCGGCCGGGGCACCGACGAGTGGCGCGGTGACCACCGCCGCGGGGGAAATCACGCCCAGGGATGCGGCTGCCGGCTTCACGCCGGCGGAAATTGCGCCTGCCACGGGGGCGGCTTCGGCCCGGCCGGCGGTCGGCGCCACCGCCGCAGCGGCGGGTGCGGACGCCCGCTGAGGTGAGCGCGAACGGGTGAGCGCCGTCGCGTCGCCGCGCGTGCCGGAGGCGGAGCGCGCTGCCGCGCGGGGCGTGGCCGACGAACCACTTGGCGTCTCGGAAGCCGAAGAGCCACTGGGTGTTTCGGCAGCCGCCGGCACCGGGGAATTCACGGAATGATCCGCACGCCGCGCGGGGGTGCGGGCACCCGGCGACTTCCCCCGATTGACCGCGGCCCCGGTGTCGGACGGACCCGCCGACACCGAACCCGAATCGCGATCAGGGGCATCGGCGGCCGCCACACCCATGGCCTGCGGCCCGGCCAACGACAGCCCCGCGAACAATGTCACTGCACCGACTGCACTCGCACGCACCATGGCCATGACTGCCTCCACTCTTGTTTGGCAAGACGTTAGACCGGTATCTGCAAACCGTAGACCCATCGACCACCTTGTGGAGTACGTTCAACATGCGAGGTGCGAATCGGTCCGGCAGGCCGGTTTAACAGCACGTTCCCCGCCCAGGTGCGAGAAGAGAATTCCGCACAACACTTGGCCATTGGGGGCAGCGATGTCAGCAGCAACGATCAATCTACAGGCCACAATTCGCCGTTGGCGTTCGCCCGCGGAGTCGGCCACAGAGGGTCACGCCGCGAATGTGGGACGCGTGGGTGCGCTGGCAGTCGCGCTGGGTGTGGGATGGGCGGCGTTCGCGTCGATGCCGATGGCCTTGGCCGACACCGCTGGCTCCTCCGGCCGCTCGGGCACGAATGCTTTTGATACGACAGCGGATTCGGCTCCCAAGACTACGACGCCCCGAGACGGGTCACGGTCGAACATCGCCCGCGCTGCGGTCTCCGCCGGATCAGATTCGCGCAGCGGACTCTCGACAACCCGGGGGCCCGGCAGTTCCGCGGCAACCACCGCCCCGGGTCGCCGGAACCACCCGGCTGCAGTGATCGCCGGTGCCGGTGAGGCATCAACGTCTCCGGCCCCGGCAACGGATTCCGTTCCCGCGGCGCCATCCCCCATCGAGCTTCCGTCCACGGCATTACGGAATGACGAACGGGCCGTTGACTTCTCGCCCGCGGCTGCGACACCTCGATCTGTTGCGCCGCAAGGCGCCGCGGAAGCGCCGGCGATGTCGGCGGCGGCGCCGCGCGGTGCGATGGCCGGGCTGGGCAGCACCCTGTTGTCGTGGTTGGGTGCCGGTGGTGACGGTGGTGCGCCCGGCGCGGGACCCCTGGCGTGGGCAGCGCTGGCGGTGACCCGCCGTGAACTCGGC
>Ga0209023_10006806_pt1 | contig 11932 bp, 12 predicted proteins | sample LakOneMetagenome_FD_187468 | JGI IMG/M metagenome (GOLD analysis project Ga0209023, IMG submission 187468) | Freshwater and sediment microbial communities from Lake Erie, Canada (SPAdes) (version 2) | ecosystem: Environmental > Aquatic > Freshwater > Lentic | place: Lake Erie, Canada...
TTTGTCGCAACGATCTATGGCCTGAGCCTGGCAAATCTACTTTTCTTTCCGCTCGCCGCACGATTGCGCGAGAGACACGAGGCTCATATGAAACGGCGCGAGGAACTTGTCCTCGTCATTCTCTCCCTAGTCGCAAACGAAATGCCCCGCGCGATAATCAACCAATTCAACCTACCCAAATGAGAAGCCGGAAAAGAAGTAGATCGATCGACGAACACGGCCGCAATCGCGATCGCTGGCTAATTTCTTACGCTGATCTGATGACGTTGCTGCTCGCGCTATTTATCGTAATGTATGCGGCCAGCGACAAGGAAAGAGCCCATCAAATAGCCGAAGGTTTCTCCTCTCAAGAAAGTGGAGGTTCCGGCATTTTACCGGGAACAGATTCCGTCAAACCGGACGCCGATCAATACGAGAAACAACTGCTCGGAAATCTTCTTCTAATACAAAAGACAAAAATGCAGCGGACGAGTGCCGGAGTGGTCGTTTCGCTTTCTGAAGCAGGATTTTTTGCCGCCGGCGAAGCTGTCATCAATCCGGATGCTCAAAATGTCATCGAGACGGTCGCCGACACGCTGAAGAATAGCGATGTGCATATTCGTATCGAAGGGCACACAGATTCAACGCCGATCTCCAACGCCAAATATCCGTCAAACTGGGAGCTTTCGACGGCACGGGCCTCTACAGTTCTTTCCAAGCTGATCGACGAAGGCATCACACCTCAACGTCTGTCAGCCGCAGGCTATGCCGGCTTTCAACCGATCGCAGACAATTCGACGCCCGACGGCAGGGCTCAAAACCGGCGCGTAGACATCGTGATCCTGAACCGCTAGCTAGTTTAAACAATACAAAAAAGTTTTACAATTTTTCTAAAGTTTCTCACACCCTTACCGATAAGCCCTGTACGATTCGCATACGGGGAATCAATTCTAAAAACTAATCCAAACGACCAATGCAAGGACGCAGCGGTCACATCACGTTCACGGAGGAACAAATCAAATGTCAGTATCATTAATCAACAACCTCGCTTCTTCATCAGGACAGAGCAAATTGGCTGCGACGAGCAACCAACTTAACAAAACCCTGCAACGCCTTTCATCGGGCTTGCGTATCAACAAATCAGGCGATGACGCGGCCGGATTGGCAATTGCCAACAACTTCCGCAGCAACGTTGCTGTTTTGTCACAAGGTGTCCGCAATGCTAATGACGGTCTTTCGACCCTTCAGATCATTGACGGCGGATTGAACACCGTTTCCAACCTGCTTGACCGTGCAGCTTCTTTGGCTTCACAGTCGGCATCGGGAACATTCACGGGAGATCGAAGCACCCTGCAGGCTGAGCTCGGCAAGGTATTCGGTGAAATTACGCGTCAGGCACAGAACATCGGCCTTGGCGGCGTTGCGGGATCAGACGAAGGCCGTTTCAACCGTTCGATCAACGTGTTCATCGGCGGCGGAGCAAATGCTTCGGCGACGGGTAACAGTGTTGGTGTCGATCTTTCGAACAGCCGCGTTGACGCTACCGGTTTGCAGCTTACGGGCCTCAACATCGGACAGGGAACAGGCAGCGTGACTGGTGCTCAGGATATCTCGGGCGGCATCACGGCGGCTGAAACGCTTTCGTTCCAGACTGTTGGATCGAGCGGCCAGATCCAGAGCTTCTCAGTTTCGCTTTCAGCGGGTGCTTCTTCGTCGAACGTACTTGATACGATCAACAACGATGCAAACGTCCAGTCAGCAGGCGTCAAAGCAACCATCGACACAAACGGCAAATTGACCTTGGCATCGGCCAATTTCTTTGCAGTCTCGTCGAGCCTTGCTGACGGCGCAAGCCAGACCGGTATCGCAGGACCTGGTTCGGCCATCGGCGACACAGTCGTAACCGGTGCTGCTAACAAGGTGACGAAAACGATCAGCGGCGGTGCTGCTTCGGGAACACAGACCCTGAGCTTTACCGGTGAACAGATCGGTTATGCAAACTCCTCAAAGGACGTTTCGTTCAGCAACGCGGTCGCAGCGGCCGGTGCAGGACTTATCGCTCAGGCTGGTGCAATTGCAGGTTCTGTAAACAACGATACTTCGCTCCGCGAAGCAGGCGTTTTTGCGGTCCGCACGAAAGCAGACGGTTCGGAAGTTAGCTTTGTCTCGCTCAAATCCTTCAACGTTGCTGTCAGCAGCAGTGCTGGAGCGGTTAACGCGACAAACAACATCGACTCTCTCCAGACCCCGACCGCCGCAGCCGGTGCTACATTGACCGGTGGCGAAGCGGGTGCCAAAACTGCTCTGACAGCTATCAAGGCTGCTCTTAGCACGCTTGGTTCGGTTCAGGGTAAGGTCGGTGCCGGACAGAACAACCTCGAACAGGCGATTGATCTGGCTTCCACTCAGATCATCAACTTCCAGGCTGCTGAATCGGCTATCCGTGACGCAGACGTTGCTGCCGAAGCTTCGAATATGACTCGCTTGAACACCCTTCAGCAGGCCGGCGTTGCCGCTCTGTCGCAGGCTAATCAGTCGAATCAGGCCGTTCTTTCGCTACTCAGGTAATAGATCGGGGATCACTCCCACACCCCTTTTTACCAACTGGTAATGAAAAACTCTCCCATATTCATAGGCGAAGGCTTGCTTAACGCAACCTTCGCCTATGCTTTTTACAAGGAGTTTCGAGATGCAGATAAACAGCGTAAATAGTCCGGCGGAGATCGCTCCGCCAAATCCTCAACCGGGCGACCCGGCCCATCGCGTTCTCAACGATGCGAAGGCAGCCGAGGGAAAGAGATCTACCGATTCGAAACGGGAGGTCGCGAGAAATACGGATTTCGAGCGGCTCGAGCAAACATTGAGCGAACATTATATTTCGATGAGATTTTCGCGGGACGGCTCGACCAAACAATTGGTCCTGAATCTGATCGATGAAAATACCGGCGAATCCGTATTGCAGCTGCCGTCACCTGTGACACTAAAGCTTGCAGCAGAATTCGTGCGAACGCAGGGGCAATTTGTGGACAAGACGGAATAGTTATTAGCGAAGAGACCTTTTGAATTCGCTTTGACCGATCAAAGATTATGGCAAGCAATGCTAGTTTCAGTAACGTAGGCAGCGGAATCGATTTCAGTGTCATCCGCGATTCGATCTTGACGCAGCGTTCGCGTCCCGTTACGCGGATGCAGGCGAAAGCCTCCGATTATTCGAGCCGGATAGACGCGCTAAAACAATTGAACGGCTCGCTTGCCGCCCTTACCGGTGCAACCGAGTCGCTTACAAACCGCGATCTCGGAACCGGGCGCAGCTCGACCACCGGTGACGCGACGATTCTCACCTCAACAGCAATAACCACGGCTTCGCTGGGGAGCTATGACGTCACGGTCACACGGCTTGCGACCAGCCTGGCTCAGGCATCGCGGTCATATTCTGCGACCACTGCACCCGTACTTGCGGGTTCCGCCACGGAGGCAACGTTCGAGCTGCGTAAGGGCGGTGCCGCGGAAGGCGTTTCGTTTACGATCGATTCGAGCAACAACACGCTCGCCGGGCTTCGTGATGCTATCAACGCGAAAAATGCCGGGGTCACGGCAAGCATCGTTGACACAAAAGGCGACGGTACCGGCCAGCAACTTGTGCTCAGCTCGAAAGAATTCGGGGCATCGGGCAGGGTCGAACTCGTCGAAACTTCATCGACCGGCACGCTTAGCGACCTAAACCTCCGCGGGCTAAATCCGCCGGATAGCGATTTTACAAAGCTTGATGCATCGCTGACGGTCAATGGCCTAGCGATCACACGCTCTACCAATTCGATCACTGACGCCGTAACCGGGGTGACGATAAATATTAAAAAGGCAGGCACTACGACCGTCGGTGTAACCCAATCCACGGATATCGAGAACAAGCTTCGGGCGTTTATCAATGCATACAACGCTGTCCAGGATTTTGCGACCACTCAATATAAAAAGGATGCGCAGAACCGCCCGACGGGAATCTTGGCCGGCGATACGACTCTCAGAAATGTAAGGCTCCAACTTCGTGACGCGGTTAGTTCGATCTCCTCGGACAATGGCGGAGCCCTAAGCTCTCTTACGGAGATCGGGATCACAAGTACCGACACAGGGACCTTATCTCTTGATTCAACAGTTTTTAACGCCAAACTAACGAGCAGTCCGGACGATGTAAAAGCTTTGCTATTTGGCAAAACCGAGGATAAGAAGGGAATTTTTCAGAACTTTTTTAAGGCATCGACCGGGCTGAGCGACAGTATTACAGGAAGCGTGCAGACGGCGATCAAAGGCTATGACACATCGCTCAGCAGCCTCAACAATACGATCTCTCAGCGTCTCGAAGCGCTATCGCGGTTAAAGGAATCGCTGACAAAGCAATTTTCCATAGCCGATGCGGCGATCGGCCAACTGAGCGGCCAGGGAGCCTCGCTATCAGGCATAGTTTCGTCATATCAAAATTCGCTCAAAAATAGTTAGAACCCATTCTGTCTGACGTTTCGACCTCAAGCTTTCGGCGGTTCTGCCGATAAGACAGTTGACTCGCACTGCGAACAAACCCCATGAATACCTACCCCCACGCCCTCACCCGATACGGCAAAATGGCTAACGCCGAATCGAATCCGCTCAAACAGATCGTTCTCTTATTTGACGGAGCGATCAAGTTTCTGAATATGACTGCGGATGATATCGAGGCTGGCGATTTCGTGTCAAAGGGCGAACATTCGAATCGGGCTCTCGACATTATATCTTACCTTCAGGGGATACTGAATCTGGAAGAAGGCGGCGCCGTCGCGGACAGTTATGACAAACTCTACCGAAGCCTGACGGTTCTGATACTAAGGGCGAGCGTCGAACTTGATGCTGATCTTATGCGCCATTCAGCCGAACTTATAGTTCCCGTTCGCGACGCTTGGGAGATCAATATTCAAAAGGCGGCACTGGAACCCGCTCTTGGCAATGGACGGGAAATTGAGACTTCTGCGTGGACGACGAGCAGTTAATTCGCTTCCGGGGTTATTATGGTTTTTACCGAAAACATCAAAAAGAGATCAGATTCGTTGATCGAGTTATTGGGTGCTCAATGTACCGATCTGGAAGCACTCTTGGGGCTGGCACGTGAGGAAGCGGCCGCAGCGGAAAACGGAATGTTTCTTCGTATTTGGGAGATCGTTTCCGAACGTGCAGTTATTGCCGAACGGCTCGAAACCTATCACCACCGGATCGTCGAACTTCGCACGTATCTCGAATCAGAGGGGGAGCCGGTATCGAATTACGACATCACGAACCGTGTCATCGAACTGGCAAATATGACTCTGGCCCAGGATCAAAAAACGCGCCATTTGCTGACAGGTCTACGTGAAGAATCCCGCAGCAGTCTTCAAAATCTGGAAAGATCTTATCTACAATCGAACAAATATCTTAGCGAGAACCGGCGAGGACTTACATACGCGTGTGAATTCTAAACTAGAGCGATTCCTCTCCCGATTCTATATGAAGCCGTTTTAATTTCTCAACCAGCGTCGTTCTTTTCATTTTCAACAATTTAGCAGCTTGCATTCTGTTTCCGCCCGTCTTATCGAGCGTCTGCAGCAATAGGTTGCGCTCGATCTGAGATACGACCTCGGAAAAGTTTATGCCCTCGTCGGGGATCGAAGACGGCGCCGCAAGTGACTGCGCCGATGGGTACGAACCCGGATTTCCACGTATCTCATCCGGCAAATGCTCGAGCTTGATACATTTTTCAACGCCCGAAAAAACAGCCGCTCGCTCTACAGCGTTTTGGAGCTGACGCACGTTTCCAGGGAAATTATAGGCTGCCAATGCACGCAGGACGTCATTATCGATCGTTTTCGAAGGCAAACCTGCACTTTGGCAGAATCGTTCTACGAGACCTTCGGCGAGAGAAAGGATATCATCGGGGCGTTCGCGAAGGGGCGGAACACGCAAATGGACCACGTTCAGACGATGATATAGATCGGCACGAAAGCTGCCGTCATCGATCTTGCTGTCAAGATCAGCGCTTGTAGCCGCAATTACACGCACATCGACCTTGACCGTCGCCGAGGACCCTAAGCGTTCAAATTCACTTTCCTGCAATACTCTCAGCAGTTTTGCCTGCATTGCGAGATTCATATCGCCGATCTCATCCAAAAAGAGCGTGCCTTTATCGGCCTGTTCAAATCGTCCTTTCCGATCTGACTGTGCACCGGTGAAAGCACCTTTAACGTGTCCAAACAATTCATCTTCGAGCAACTGATCTGGGATCGCTGCACAATTGAGAGCAACAAACGGCTTTGAAACCCGCGGGCTGCCGCAATGAATGGCATTAGCGATCAGTTCTTTTCCGGTTCCTGTTTCACCGGTAACTAGCGCGTTGATCTTGAACGGGGCAATTATCTTAACTTGCTCGAGAACATTCAGCATCACAACCGATTGGGCGATTATCGGCGAATCGGAGATGCTCTTGCTGTTCACGGTGGCCACGGGAACACTAAGCTTCTGCTTGGCGATCTGGACCGCACTGCTGAGGTCCTTAAGCGATATCGGCTTGCAGAGAAAATCTGACGCTCCCAGCTTCATCGCCTTTACAGCGATCTCGATCGACCCATAGCCGGTCATCACAATAACGTAAGTGTTCGGGTTGTGATTAAGGTATTGGGGCAATTGATCAAGCCCGCTTTTTCCCGGCAGGTTTACATCAGTCAATACTACGTCAAAGTCACCCGCTTCGAATTTGACTATCGCTTCCTCGGACGATTGCGCGCTTGAGAGTTGGTGTCCCTCCGACGCGAGGAAATCCACCAAAAATTTACGCAATTGCGTATCGTCTTCGACGACCAGAACATTGGTTTCCATACAAATAATTCGGTTTTCGACCAATCAGCAGATTGCTCTGCCGATTCGAACGAAGCCTTGTTCAGAACTTCGCAAAATGCCGATCTACCTTCCGGCGATATAAAGGGTTTTCACGAAAGACAGTTTACATTGAAACGAGGTGTCAACAAAATGACGTTTTCGGTTGATTTCTGACAGTTGAGTCTGAAATATTTCGAAATCTACCTAAAAACATTGATTTTACGGGCTTTTTTCCGAGGCACGCGCCTTGCATTTCAACGCTAACGGAGGTGCATTCCTTATGAAAATTTCGACCGGCGACAACATTACAAATCTGCTTCAAAGCTTTCTGGACGTCCAGTCTCGTCGTTCCGAAGTAATTGCCGGCAACATCGCAAATGCCGATACGCCGGGATATGTCGCAAAAGAGCTCGATTTCGATTCATTTCTCCGTGAAGCCGCCGAGCAGAGCTCGTTGCCGGCATCACGGCAGAATGCACAGGGGCAGACGAGCGAGATGCGTGTCGTTGACCAACCCACGACCGTGATCGGCATCGACGGCAACACGGTTGATACCGGCCGCGAAATGGCGGATCTCGCCCAGGCGGGCGGCAGCTTTAATTTCGGAGCAAAAATGCTCCAATCCCGGCTGCGGCTGCTCAGGACCGCTATTCGCGAAGGAAAATAAGGATCAGATATGTCACTCCTTACAATATTCAAAATTTCATCTCAGGGAATGACCGCCCAGCGCGAACGCCTAGAGGCCGCATCTGCAAATCTGGCCAATGCGAATTCGACCCGAACTGCAAGCGGAAAGCCATATCAGCGACGTGATGTAGTTTTCACCGCTCAGGATATAAGCGAAAGCTGGCAGACCGAAGCGGCCCAGAACGGGCTTATCGGAAGCGGCGATTCCAAACCGCAAGGTGTTCGGTCGGAGGTAATGCTGGCAGACGAGAGCCAGAGCGTTATGCAGTACCAGCCAGGCCATCCGGACGCCGATGCGAACGGATATGTTCGGCTTCCCGATGTAGATCCGCTCGAGGAAACGGTAAACATGATCTCAGCGGCACGCTCGTTCGAAGCGAATGCGACCGTTTTCAACACGGCGAAAGATCTCGCACGGGTCAGCATAAATCTGGGCGACGCCTAGTTCCAAATAAATAAATGATCAACAGTATTAACTCATTTCCGACAATGCCTGCCGGCGACAGCATCGCCCCGGGCGGCCCTAAGCCCGGCGGCGACGGCTTTGGCTCGATCATCAAAGACGCGGTCGAACAAATAGACAGCAGCCAAAAAGGAGCCGAGACGGAAATCTCCAAAGCAGTGACCGGCGAATCGCCCGATCTGCACAAAACGATCATCGCCCTCCAAACGGCCGATCTGAAGTTCCAACTAGGGCTCCAGGTACGCAACAAATTCATCGGTGCATTCGAAGAGATCATGAGGATGCCGGTCTAATCGATCGCAAACTTCCGAACAAAAATGGCAAACGTATTAACTCAACTTAAGGATATATGGACCCGCATGCCGATCTCGGGACGCGTGATGACCGTCGGCGCGGGCGTCCTCGCTCTCGGTCTGATCGGAGCCTCGATCTATTACGGGTCGCAGCCGGACTACGGCGTTTTGTTTACCGATCTCAAACCCGCCGATGCTCAATCTATCGTTGAAAAGTTAAAAGCGGCCAATGTTCCATACACCCTTACTAATAACGGCACAACGGTTCAAGTGCCAAATGAACGCGTAGCCGAACTTCGATTGCAGATGGCAAGCGAAGGTGCTCTTTCCGGTGGACACGTCGGATTTGACCTTTTCGATAAGACGAGCTTTGGTGCGACCGATTTTGCACAACAGATCAATTATCGACGTGCGATCGAGGGCGAACTCTCAAAAACCCTTGAAGGAATGGACGAGATCGAAGGCGCCCGCGTTCACATTACTCCTAAGAAAGAATCAGTGTTCTCTGAAAAGGAAGAGGGGGCGAAGGCTTCGATCATGGTTCGGGTGAAGCAAAACAAGGAGCTTTCCGGAGAACGGGCGGATGCGATCGTTGCATTGATCGCGAGTTCGGTCGATGGCCTCGATCCGTCAAACGTCTCTGTAATGGATACTCGAGGCAGGCTGCTCGTAGCGGCCGGGCATAACAAAAGCGGTGCGGTCAGCGACGCCGGTGCATTTCAGGCCCAACAAGAAGCGAAGCAGAAATTCGAGTCAGAAAGTGTTGCCCGTATCATCTCGATGCTCGAACCCGTGGTCGGTGAGGACCGGGTTCGCGCAGACATTTCCGCCGATATAGATTTTAGTCAAGTCGAGCAAAGCGAAGAAAAATACAACCCGCAATCGCAGGTGGTGCGTTCCCAACAAACCTCGACAGAAGCGCGAAATTCGAATGCTCCAGTCGCCGCTGGTGTCGCCGGTGCACGATCAAACAACCCCGCGACTCTTCCATCGCCCACGCCGCCGCCGACAAATCCGGCATCGGGCGACCAGCGTAGTGCATCGACCGTTAATTACGAGATCGACAAAACTGTCAAAAAGACCATCGGCGGCGGCGGCCGGATCAATCGTATGACCGTTTCGGTCGTCGTCGACAATAAAATGGTCGAAGGTGTCGAGGTCGCACGGACGACTGATGAGGTGACGAAGATCCAGGAACTAGTAGGTGCGGCCGTCGGTATCGACCCCAATCGCGGTGATTCGGTTGTCGTTCAAACCATGCCTTTCGCCAAACCGCAGATCGATCCCGCAGCGCCGCAGTCGTTTCTTGAAAAGAACAAAGCATTGATCCCTAACCTAACGAAATATGGAACTCTTGTCCTCATAACTATTCTCGTTCTCCTTTTTGTTGTCCGGCCGGCAAGGAAGGCATGGAAAGCAGCGCTCGCTTCGAGCGAGGAGCAAAAACTCCTCGCCGCTGCGGTGGCCGAGCAGGAAGAAAACGATCCGCTACCGGGCGAGCAGCGTCTGATCGAGCAAATGGCTCAATCTGAAAACCCGGAGATGATCACCGTCGCCGAGCTAGAAGCCCAAATGGCGAGCGCAAATGGGGAGGCCGGAAGGGAAGCAGAACGCGTCGAAAATCTCCGAAAGCAGATCGCTGCGCAGACGATCAACGACACTGAAACCGTAGCCAGTACCCTGCGTGGCTGGTTGAGGGAAGGGGTTTAAGGAAAGGAATTTGCCCACGAAAATGGAAGAAACAGCAATCGAAACAATAGAAAAGCCGGAACCGCAAGCTGAAACACCGGTCACGAGCCTCGCCGTTCGCGAACCGGAGATGATATCGGGGGCTCGCAAGGCAGCTATACTCTGCCTTTCCCTCGGTGAAGAATCGGCAACGGCCTTGTTCAAGCAGCTTGATGAGGACGAAGTGCAGTCGCTGTCAAAGGAGCTTGCATTGCTGCCAAACGTTAAGTCGCAGCTTTCCGCAAGCGTTGTCGAAGAATTTCACCAATTACTGACCGCAAGAAGCTATGTTTCGACCGGCGGCGTCGACTATGCAAAACGCCTGCTCGTCAAGACCTTCGGCAGCGAACATGCAAAGCGTTTGACCGACAAAGTAATGCACGCCATCGAGGCTCCGGCGAGTTTCGAGGCTTTGCAGAAAACCGATCCGCAACAGCTCGCGAAATTGTTCCAATCCGAGCATGTGCAGACGATCGCTGTTGTTCTTGCCCATCTTGAGCCTTCCGCTGCATCGACGGTTTTGCAGCAATTGCCCGAATCACAGCGAAGCGAGATCGTACTTCGGCTTGCCAGTCTTCAGACGGTTTCCCAGGATGTCGTCAAGCGGATCGCTCACATCCTGAATCAGAAACTTTCGGCCGTCAGTGGTCTCAGCCGTACCAGCGTAGGCGGCGTAAGGGCGGTTGCCGATATCTGCAATAGTCTCGACCGCGAAACAATGCGGCTAATGCTCGAGGAGATCGAGGGCAAAAATTCCGAACTGTCGCTTGAGATTCGAAGTTTGATGGTCACGTTCGAAGATATCTTGCTGATTGACGATCTTGGCATTCGCGAGATCATGCAGCGGGTTGATAAGAAAGTCCTCGCCCTTGCTCTCAAGGGGACGATACCTGAGCTTCAGGAACGCTTTTACACAAATATGTCGACGCGTGCCGTTGAAATGATGAAAGAAGAAATGGATTTTATGGGCCAGGTCAAAATGAAGGATGTACGCGGAGCCCAACGCGAAGTCGTCGAAGTGCTTCGACTTCTCGATGAGCAGGGACTGGTCAGCTTAGCCGGCGGAGGCGGTTCGGACGAATATGTTAGCTAAAGTTCTAAAAAGCGATGAAACCGGCGACCTTATGCCATTCACCTTCCCTGACGTGGGCGAACCGACGGGTTCGAGGAAGGGCGTAAATGAATTCATCATCCCGAACTTCGCCGATTTCGAGTTCGATGATGACGTGATCAACGAAACTAATCTTGCTCCTGTCGAGGACAGCGATCCTATCGAGGCCGCCCGTGCTGAGGCCGAGCGGATCATCGCTCAGGCTGAGGAAAACAGCATCCTGATCGAACAGATCGCAAAAGATGAAGCCGCCCATGAGATCGCGATGGCGGTCGATAGCCAGGTCGCCGAACGTATGGTCGAATTACGCGGCCGCCTGACAACTACGATCGACCGAATTTCTGGCCTTTCGGCGGATATATCTTCCCGCGTCGAAAGAGATCTCGTCGATCTGGCAATGCAGATCGCGAAAAAGGTAATTGCCCGCGAGGTCACCGTCGACCGCGACATCGCACTGAATATTGTGCGGATATCCCTCGCGAAACTTCACAATCGAGCGGTAGCCGTGGTTCATCTCAATCCCGAAGATCTGGCTTACGTCAATGAACATCGCGAGACGCTGGAGTTTCGCGGTTCGCTCGATCTGGTCGAAGATCCGTCGATCTCGGTCGGAGGGTGTTTGATCCATACCGATACCGGCGATATCGATGCACGGATCGAATCCCAGTTTGATGAGATCGCTCATGGCCTGTTTGGTTGATCTAAATAAATGCTTGCACCGTATTTTCAAAAATTAGAAAAGGTAGACCCGCTCCGATCGATCGGCCGCGTAATGCGCTCCGTCGGACTGGTTATCGAATC
>Ga0209023_10006807_pt1 | contig 11930 bp, 12 predicted proteins | sample LakOneMetagenome_FD_187468 | JGI IMG/M metagenome (GOLD analysis project Ga0209023, IMG submission 187468) | Freshwater and sediment microbial communities from Lake Erie, Canada (SPAdes) (version 2) | ecosystem: Environmental > Aquatic > Freshwater > Lentic | place: Lake Erie, Canada...
CACGCAGACCGTCTTCATCCATAGCGCTAATGTCAAAACCGGTATGTTCCAGTATAGCGTCATAGATACTAATGCGCTTGTACGGTGCTTTAAAATCAATTTCTACCCCATCTACTGATGTTATTGATGTTTCATTGGTAGCAATAGCTGTCTGTTCCAGCATTTGCTCCGTAGTATCCATCATCCATAGATAGTCTTTGTAGGCTACATAAAATTCAAGGATTGTGAACTCAGGATTATGTGTACGATCCATGCCTTCATTACGGAAGTTGCGGCTAAACTCATATACCCATTCAAAACCACCTACTATAAGACGTTTAAGATACAGTTCATTGGCTATACGTAAATACAGTGGCATGTCCAGCGCATTATGGTGCGTAATGAATGGTTTTGCGGTAGCGCCACCCGGTATACTTTGCAACACCGGAGTGTCTACTTCCAGTGCACCTCTTTCATTAAGAAAGTTGCGGATGGCATTCTTCATTTTTGTTATCTTCAGGAAGGTATCGCGTACTCCCGGATTTACAATAAGATCAGCATAGCGCTGGCGATATTTGAACTCAAGATCGGTAACTGCATCAAACACTTCGCCGTCCTTTTCTTTAGTCACCGGCATCGGGTGCAGCGACTTGGTTAGCAAAGTAAATTCCTTTACGTGTATAGAAGTCTCTCCGGTCTTGGTAATAAATGCATACCCCTTTATACCAATGATATCACCAATATCCATCAGTTTTTTCCAGACAATATCGTACAATGTTTTGTCCTCATCAGGGCATATCTCGTCACGCTTGATGTACATCTGTATCCGACCTGCGCTATCTTGCAATACAGCAAAGTTCGCTTTACCCATATCGCGCACGCTCATTATGCGGCCCGCAAACGATACAGATTGGTATTGCTCCTTAGTTTCCTCACTATATCCTTCTTTTATCTGTTTAGAAGTGTGAGTAACCTCGTAAAGTGGTGCTGGATATGGGTCTATGCCCAATTCTAATAGTTCTTTCAGTTTATCTCGGCGAACAACTTCCTGTTCGTTTAGTATTGCTTGCATGGGTACAAATTTAGTTGATTGTTTGTTTAATTCAGAATAAGAACTGTGGCAAATAAACACCTTTAGGAAAATAATTAATGGACAAATGTTTGCAGTCTTATCAATGCTTTTATACTTTTAGAACAAATTATTATTATGACACACCTTTTATTGTATGCATGGCCCGACATTATTGAAAACAACAAAGAAATTATTGTTGAATGTCTGATAGGAGCATTGGCAGGTTATATAGCTCAGTTCATACTTCCTGGACGCGGATTCGGTCTGTTGGCTACCATTATCATAGGTATAGCGGGAGGCTTCGTTGGCCAGATACTATTGGGCAAGTATCTTCACTTAACACATGATCCGTTGTTCGATGAGATCATTTGTGCTACTATAGGTGCCATGGTACTTGTTATCACTATTAACCTGATACTAGGCAGAAACAAAGATGGCCATGATGAAAAAGATGTGTATGACTGGGAAAATGAATAACCTGTTCAGTAGGTATTACAACTGATTCAACTTATCAACATAAATGCCAAATGGCCACCAATTAGGTGGCCATTCTGATGTTAGTATGTTTATAAGTCCTAAGGTAATAGTCTCAGGCTTAGAGGGGCGGCTATTTGGTGTTTGCCAAAAAATCCTTGATCTTATCTTTATGCACCATACCTTCTTTGAAAGTATAAGCACCGCTTTTAGGGCTACGAACAGCTTTGATCACTTTCGTGTAGTTCTTAGCTTCTGCGGCCTGCTTAGGGTCCTTTTTTTGTGCGGTTTTAGCTACTTTTGCCATCGCTTAAATATTTTAAAAAGATTACTTGATTTCTTTGTGAACTGTTACTTTTTTCATGAGCGGGTTGTATTTCTTCAACTCTAAGCGCTCAGTAGTAGTTTTCTTGTTCTTGGTAGTAATATAACGACTTGTACCGGGCAAACCACTATTTTTATGCTCGGTGCATTCCATTATAACCTGAACGCGATTTCCTTTCTTTGCCATTTTATTATTAGTTTATACTTTACTTTACAGAATTAAACAGTAACGCCTTTCGCGCGAAGTTCTTTTACTACAGATACCAGGCCGTTCTTATTTATAGTACGGATACCATCTGTGCATAATTTTAAAGTGATCCAGCGATCTTCTTCAGCGAAGAAAAAACGCTTGGTCTGTAAATTAGGAAAAAAGCGACGCAACTTTTTCTTATTGGAAAAGGATACTTTATGCCCTACTACAGGTCTTCTATCTGTTAACTGACAAACGCGAGCCATATGTTATGTTTTTTTGGGACTGCAAAGGTCCTGATTTTTTATTTAATAGCAAAATAATTTTAAAAAAAAATTATTGCATGTAATTTATGGCAATTCCGGCAGCAATAAATCATCTAAATTGCTAATGCCTGGTATATTTTCCGAAATGAATCCTTCACCATACTTAACGCCGATTCGTTTCCCGGTTATAGCATCTTTTGCTGTTATATTATCAAAAAAGTGTTCCGTGGCAATGTACGTTACTGGTTCATCTGATTCCGGATCATGAAACTGGCTTTTATAACAACGGATCGATTCCATCTTCTTTTCGAAGGTGTCAGATATATCCACAATAAAAGAAGGTTCATAATGACGATCCTGTATCATATGGTATATACGTTTGGGTCTCCAGGGAGATTGTACTATCCCGTCCCTTGTTGTTTCTATCTTCCTTAGGCCGGCCAGAAAACATGCGTCTGCAATGAATCTACCGCCACGGCCATGATCGGGATGGCGGTCATTTATTGCGTTTGCGATAACTATTTCAGGTTGGTAATGACGTATATATGGTATGAGGATTCGCAGATGCTCTTCGTCATTCCGAAAGAAGCCATCGGCAATACCAGCATTCTCCCGAACCTTAACACCCATGATCTTAGCTGCCATTTGCGCTTCCTCATAACGTGTAGCAACACTTCCGCGGGTGCCTAGTTCCCCTTGTGTAAGGTCGACTATACCAACCGATTGGCCTGCTTGCGTGTGCTTTATTATAGTTCCTGCACAACTTAGTTCTACGTCATCAGGATGTGCTGCTATGGCAAGAATATGTAACTTCAAAGCAAATGTTTTACTGATCGAACGAATTTACGCTCAAATTTTCAACAAGATAAAACTATAATTCAATGTAGGTGCATTAAAGCGTAAATTCAGTGATAACTATTTCACATAAATTAACCGGTACCAGCTAACCCTTTATCCGTATTTCATTTATATTTGTCGCCATGAAAGTAGTCATATTCGCTGGTGGCCGAGGTACAAGGATTTCGGAAGAGTCTACCCTTCGTCCGAAACCTATGATAGAAATAGGTGGTAAGCCCATATTGTGGCATATAATGAAAATATATGCGGCTTACGGGCATACAGAGTTTATTATATGCCTTGGTTATAAGGCTCATGTCATCAAAGAGTATTTTGCTAATTACTTCCTTCATAATGCAGACATAACTGTTGACTTGTCTAATAATTCAATGGAAGTACATAAAAACTCGGCTGAACCATTTAAAATATCATTGATTGATACAGGTGTAGATACAATGACGGCGGGCAGATTGAAGCGGGTTTTGCCCTATGTGGGCAATGAACCATTCATGCTTACCTACGGCGACGGGGTGTGTGATGTAAACCTAGATGCATTACTGAAATTTCACAAGGAAAGCGGGAAAATATGCACTATGACCGCAATACAGGCTACAAGCCGCTTTGGGGTGCTGAAAATGGAAGAAGACGGTACTATTGACAGCTTTGAAGAAAAACCCGAAGATTCTGGTACATGGATCAATGGGGGCTTCTTTGTGATACAACCTGAAATATCTAAGTATTTGCATGATGATGCCGATGACATTATGTGGGAGCGGCAGCCAATGAATGACCTGGCAAGTGATCGTCAAATAGGCGCTTACAAGCATCATACTTTCTGGAAATGCATGGATACCCTACGTGATAAAGAGGAATTAGAGCACATGTGGCAAACAGAACCTTTATGGAAAAAATGGTAACTGTCGAATATTTACGATCGGTATATAGCGGCAAACGAGTATTCCTGACTGGCCATACAGGCTTTAAAGGGGCATGGATGCTACAGATATTGCATTGGCTTGGCGCCAATGTAAAGGGTTACTCACTGGCACCTGAAAAGAAGAATGATCTATATAACCAGATTGATGGAGACGGACTTTGCTATAGCTCGGTAATAGCTGATATATGTGACCGGCAAAAACTGCAGACAGAGCTTGTAAGGTTTGAACCTGATTTTGTATTTCATTTTGCAGCCCAGGCGTTAGTTCGCCGCGGCTATGATATGCCTTCTCAAACTTTTCTTGTAAATGCGCAAGGGACTGCTCATGTACTCGATGCTATCCGTAGCCTGCCGCTGGCCGCAGCCGGGGTTATGATAACTACTGATAAAGTATATGATAACCCGGAAAGAGGCATGCCGTTCAAGGAAGATGATAAGCTCGGCGGATACGATCCGTATTCTGCGAGCAAAGCAGCTGCAGAAATTGTGATCGATTCCTATAGAAGGTCATTTTTCAATCCTAAGGATTATTCTAATCATGAGAAATCTATATCGGCAGCCCGTGCAGGAAATGTAATAGGTGGCGGAGATTTTTCTGATGACAGGATAATCCCTGATATTGTTCGTTCTATATCATTTGGGGAAACAGTTGGTTTACGTAATCCGAATTCTATTCGCCCATGGCAACACGTACTTGAGCCCCTCGGCGCTTACTTATTGCTTGGTGCAAAAATGAGCGAAAACCCCACCAAGTTTAGCACTGCATACAATTTTGGCCCGAACCCGGAAGATATGCTTACTGTAGAAGAACTAACCAAGACATTTTGCAGTAATTATGGTTCCGGCAGTTATAAGAGTTTTTCAGAAGAAGGCGCGCCGCATGAAGCTAAATTGCTGCTATTGGACAGTACCAAAGCATACGAGGAAATGGGCTGGAAATCGAAAATGGATGCCCGCACTGCAATTAAGTGGACTGCTGAATGGTATGCTGACAAAAGCCGTAATGCTAATGAAAAATGCATGGATCAGATACAACAGTACTTTACCGCAAGCTAATAGTAGCGTTTGCCAATAACAATAATGGAAGCACAGGATATACTGAACGGAGCTAAGATACTTACCTTGCCATCATCGCAGGATATAAGAGGCTCTTTTGTGAAGACCTTTCATGAGTCATCACTAGCTAAACACGACATCTTTTTTACACTGAGAGAAAGTTATTTTTCATTGTCTAAGAAAGATGTGATACGGGGCATGCACTTCCAGCTTCCTCCATGGCAACATAGTAAAATTGTATTCTGTCCGCAGGGCGCGATACTTGATGTAATAGTAGACCTTCGAAAAGGTTCCCCAACCTTCAAGCAATTTTATACACAAGAACTTTCTGCTGAAAATCACAAAGCTTATTATATACCCGAAGGATTTGCCCACGGCTTTAAGTCATTGACGGATGATGCCATGACGTACTACCTTGTTTCATCAGAATACAGCCAGCCGCATGATGCGGGTATCAGGTATGACACAATTGGGTTTGACTGGGGTGTTGCCGATCCTGTATTATCAGCAAGGGATATGTCATTCGTTTCACTGCAGGATTTTGATACCCCTTTTTAGGCATTTCTATATTTTTTAATAACAGCATTTCAATTTACCGACTACTTGACATACGACCTGATAGCAAAAGATAGCAATTCATCTGCAAGGGCAGGTACTATAACTACTGATCATGGAGTTATAGAAACTCCCATTTTTATGCCGGTTGGCACTGTGGGCAGTGTAAAGGCCGTTACTCAAAAGCAACTTAAGGAAGAAGTTGATGCTCAAATAATACTAGGTAATACCTACCATCTTTACCTAAGACCTGGAACGGAGATCATAGAGCAGGCAGGCGGGCTGCACAAATTTAATGGTTGGGACAGGCCCATACTTACAGATAGCGGCGGTTATCAAGTATTCTCATTAGCGGCAAATCGCAAGATAAAGGAAGAGGGTGTTGTATTTCAGTCGCATATAGACGGATCGAAGCATCTGTTTACCCCGGAAAACGTAATAGATACACAACGTATCATAGGCGCCGATATCATTATGGCATTTGACGAATGCCCTCCCTACCCATCTGAATATGCATATGCTAAAACATCTATGGAACTGACACACAGGTGGCTGGCAAGGTGTGTAAAACATATGAGTGAAACGGAACCTAAATACGGATATAGTCAATCACTCTTCCCTATCATACAGGGCAGCACTTACAAAGACCTTCGTCAGGCATCTTCAGAGTTTATAGCAAGTATGGAATGTGATGGCAATGCAATTGGCGGTCTGTCTGTAGGTGAACCAGAGGAGATGATGTACGAGATGTGCGCTCATTGCTGCGAGTTCCTGCCAGAGGATAAGCCAAGATACCTTATGGGCGTAGGCACTCCGTGGAACATACTGGAGAATATAGCCCTAGGTATAGATATGTTTGACTGTGTAATGCCAACAAGAAATGGCAGAAATGGTATGCTGTTCACAACTAAGGGGGTTATTAATATTAAAAATAAGAAATGGGCTACTGATTTCAGTGTTATAGACGATGGATTGGATTGCCATACGAGTAACTATTATTCCAAAGCATATTTACGGCATCTGTTCGTAGGTGGTGAGTTTTTAGGACTTACTATTGCCAGCATCCACAACCTCGCTTTTTACTTACATTTGGTAAAGGAAGCTCGTGCTCACATAATAAAGGGCGATTTTACGTCATGGAAAAATGAAACTTTACCAATTTTAAAACAAAGGTTGTAATACGTTTGTACTAAATGAGACCAAAGCCAACAGTACCTGTGTGATGTATCGGTATCACATGTAATTATGGAAAAATCAACAGATATATCTTCAAGTTATATACCCGAGCGTTCGACGTTTGCATCGCGCGGGGGGTGGAAGCTAATCAAGAAGCTTGATTGGTATATCATTGGTAAATTTCTGAGTACATTTTTCTTTGCCATAATGGTGCTTGCTGTTATATCGTGTGTTATTGACTATTCCGAAAAAGTAGATAACCTGGTATCCAAGAAAGCGCCACTATCTGCTATACTTACCTATTACAAGGATTTTGTGCCGCATATCACGGCACTCCTTTTTCCGTTATTCATATTTATTGCCACTATCTTTTTTACATCCAAGCTCGCATATAAGTCGGAGATCATTGCTATACTGTCTGCCGGCGTGTCTTTTCAGCGATTTTTGAGACCATACCTGATTGGCGGCGGGTTTCTATGTTTAGTGTCTTTGGTGGCCAATCACTGGATCATACCTAATGCTAACAAGGAACGAATAGCATTTGAGGATAAATACATCAATGATGACAACTTCAGGTTCGTAAGTGATAATCTTCATATGGGCATATCCAAGGACACTTACCTGTACCTTCAGGGGTATAATTTCAGTAACAGCACTGGCACCCGCTTTACTGAAGAGAAGATAAGCGGCACACTGCTGAAAGAAAAAATTATGGCCGACTATGTAATATACGACAGCCTCAAAAAAATATGGCATCTACATAATGTAGTAATACGTACGAATGATTCTGACAAGGAGACACTAAAGAACCTTCCTGAGCTGGAACGAAAGTACCCTATTACTCCTGCCGACCTTAACAGAACTGATGCTATAAAGGAAGCTCTTACTACGCCGGAGCTGGAGCACTATATAGCGACGGAACAACTGCATGGTCGCGAAAACCTGAACTCTTATTACATTGAGAAACACAGGCGCTCTGCACAGCCGTATGCCGGTTTTATACTGACTATCATAGGTGCCTGCCTGGCAAGCAGGAAGGTACGTGGCGGTAGCGGCCTGCACCTTGCATTAGGTATAATGATCAGCGCCATATACATCATGTTCCTGCAGCTGTCCACGACCTTTGCTACCAAATCCTCTCTTGATCCGCAAATTGCTGTATGGATACCTAACGGTATTTTCACCGTTTTCGCTTATATCCTATACCGGAGACAAGTGAGATAGCAAGCCCTATTTTTAACCACTATGAACACTATACCCAGATCACTACCTTATGCAAAAAAAGTCCTGCTGACTTTTATTGTTTGCTGGTCTTCCTATTGCTCGCCTGCTGCAGCTCAAAAACTAGATAGTTTGCTCGGCGTATTGAGAGAGCATTCGTTTGATGATACAACAAAGGTCAATTTATATTCCCTGACCGCTCATTGCTATGAGAATGTCAACATTGATTCCATGATCAGTACTGCGAAGGCCGGCGTGAAGTTAGCGGAACAATTACATTTTACAGATGGCGGAGCCCGGTGCCAGCATCAGCTTGGGTTGGGATATCTTCATCTCAATGATTATGAAAAGGCGTTCAGCGCATTTCATAGTGCATTGGGCGTATTTGAGAGAACCGGCGCCTACCAGAGGCAGGCAAATATCTATCTTGCCATGGCTGATATTTATTACCGACAGGCAAAGTATAGCCTTGCTACTGAGTATTATAACAAGGGTATCACAATATACGACCAAATAAACTACCCAATAGGAAAAGGCTTTGCTTTGATCAGTATTGGCGGCTTGTGCAGTGATCTTGGCAACTACGAAGAGGCCATCAATAATTACCTGCGTGCATTAACTTCCTTTGAACAAGACAATTATGTACAAGGGATAAAAATGACACTGACCAATATTGCCACAGTGTATTCTACATTAAAGAACTTCACTAAGGCACTTGAATATATTAAGAAAAGCGAAGCTGTTGATGACAGCAAATCGACCAAGGAACAGCAGTTACTGAACCTGACGAATACCGGCATGGTGTATGGCGCTATGCAAGATCATCAAAAAGCACTTTCAGTTTATTACAAAGCCTATGAGCTAGCCGAATCTATAAAGGATGATCTTTGGAAAAATGACTGCTTGCTTGACATAGCCAACACCTATTTCGGTATGGGTGAATACGACACTTCTCTTGCTAAGTATACCATTGCTTTAACTGGTGCGGAACAATTGAAAGACGAGTTAATGACAGTGGCCGCAAATACAGGCATAGGTAAAATACTGATCAAACAAGGCAAGCTGAATGAAGGCATAAAATATTTGCTGAAGGCTATGGCGACGTCCCGGAAAGCCAATATGAAGCAGCACATATTTGAGACCGCGCTGGCACTTAGCGAGGCTTATGAACAGATTCATAATCTGCCTGAAGCCCTTGCTTATCACAAGATATATTTCGACTACAAAGACAGCCTATACAGTGATAAAAACAATATGCACATTCAGCAGATGCAATTTGATTATGACCTGAACAAGAAAGAAACTCAGATAGTGTTACTAAAGAAAGATAAAGCGATCCAAGAGGGCAAAAGCGAAATTCAGAAACTTATCATATGGGCCTCTTTGTCCGGCGTAGCGCTGCTGATAGTAATCAGTGTGATCCTCTACAGGAGCAACAAACGCGAAAAGATCAGTAAGCAGCAAATACTAAAACAGCATGAAGAGATACAACTGCAGGCCGTGAAACTACAGGAGCTGAACCAGTATAAGGACAAGACCTTTTCAGTGTTATCTCATGATCTCAGAGGGCCTTTGCAGGCCTTTGCTACTATTTTTCAACTGTATGACCAGAATGAGCTATCAGCTGAAGAATTTAGCGCCATGAGGCCTGAAGTGAGCAGGCAGCTCAGTTCGCTCAATATTCTACTGGATAACTTACTTCTCTGGGGTAAGATAAATATGCAAGGACATAGGGCCGGCAATCATGTCTCTACCAATGTATATGAAATTGTAACTCAAAATGTCGCTTTATTGCACCAGGAGGCAGACAACAAGCAACTATCGTTAGTTAACAGGGTGCCTGCCTATACCATTGCATTTTGTGATCCCAATGAAATCAACATTGTAATAAGAAACTTAATGATCAATGCTATCAAGTTCACGGGGACGAATGGTTTTGTTACCATTTCATCTGTTGTGTACGGGAACCTTTTACAATTGTCGATCTCTGACACAGGCGTTGGTATGACGCAGCAACAGCTTGATGGTTTATTTACTGCAGCCTACAATACCACCTACGGTACCGATGGAGAAAAAGGCACGGGCCTTGGCTTGATGCTGTGCAGTGAATTTGTGAAGGCCAATAACGGTACTATAAGCGTAATAAGTAAGGTACATGAAGGCTCTACGTTCACCATTACATTGCCAATATCTTAGTTGCCCCTACCCTTACTACAAAACTATCTGCTGCAACAGGTTATTCTTTTCCGGATAATCCGTGTTAAAATGTAAGCCCCTGCTTTCTTTCCTGAACTGAGCACTTCTGATAATGAGGTAGCCTATTGTGATCAGATTTCGTAATTCGCAGAGCTGGGGCGATAGTGATGTGGTCCTGTACAGCTCTTCAGTTTCCTTGTGCAGAATGTCTATCCGGTTCATGGCGCGCTGCAGACGAATATCGTTGCGGACAATGCCTACATAGTCGCTCATGATCTGCTGGAGTTCTTTAAGACTTTGAGTGATAAGAATCATTTCTTTGGGCTCATTTGTACCAAAGGCATCCCAGTCAGGCACAGTATCCATGAATGAAATGCTGCTGATGCGACCTGCCATGTCTTCTGCGCAGCGATGGGCAAATACTAACGCTTCCAGCAACGAATTGGACGCGAGGCGATTTGCACCATGCAGGCCTGTACTGGAACATTCGCCACAGGCATATAGGTTAATGATGGACGTACGGCCCATTTCGTCTGTCTTTATGCCCCCGCAGCAATAATGCGCAGCAGGCGCTACAGGAATCATTTGCTCCATCACATCGATGCCTATACTTTTACATTTGGCGTAGATATTCGGAAAATGAGTTATGAACTTATCCTTGTCCATTGCACGGCAATCCAAATAGACATGCTCAGTACCGGTACGTTTCATTTCACTGTCGATGGCGCGTGCAACGACGTCTCTTGGCGCTAAGTCTGCCCGCGAATCATAGCCTGGCATAAAGGCTACTCCGTCCTTGTTACGTAATACTGCCCCATCGCCCCGTACCGCCTCAGTAATGAGAAATGAAGGGCTCACACCAGCCTCGTATAGTGCTGTGGGATGAAACTGGATGAACTCCATATTCTCTATCCTGCCCTTTGCCCTGTATGCTACAGCAATACCATCGCCGGTGGCTATGCGCGGATTGGTAGTAGTTCTATATACCTGCCCAACCCCGCCTGATGCCATTAATGTGCAGCGTGCCAATATTTTCTCAATGCTGTTCGTATTGAGATTGAGCGCGTATACACCGTAGCATGTAATGTCAGGGGTGGATTTTGTAACGAGGTAGCCAAGGTGATGTTGTGTTATGATATCGACAACAAACCAGTGGTTATGTATCTGAATATTAGGGTATTTCTTAGTTTCCTCTACCAATGCCCTTTCTATTTCAAAGCCTGTAATGTCCTTATGGTGCAGGATACGAAATTCTGAGTGGCCACCTTCTTTACCTCTCATATAGTCGCCTTCCTGATCTTTATCGAACTTAGTACCCCACTCTATTATTTCATTTACCCTAAGCGGGCCTTCCTTTACGACGATATCTACAATCTTTTCATTGCACAATCCGTCTCCAGCAATTAAGGTATCTTCTATGTGTTTTTTGAAACTATCATGTTCCAGGTCATTTACAACTGCTATGCCACCCTGGGCATATTTGGTATTCGTTTCATCAGTATTTGCTTTAGTAAGTATTGTAATCGACTTATCCGGGAACTTCTTTGCAGTTTTGACGGCAAATGTCAGTCCTGCAATTCCAGAACCTATTATAAGAAAATCTGTTTTGAGCATAGTATAAGTTTAGAATAAATCCTGACGCAAATG
>Ga0209023_10006808_pt1 | contig 11930 bp, 11 predicted proteins | sample LakOneMetagenome_FD_187468 | JGI IMG/M metagenome (GOLD analysis project Ga0209023, IMG submission 187468) | Freshwater and sediment microbial communities from Lake Erie, Canada (SPAdes) (version 2) | ecosystem: Environmental > Aquatic > Freshwater > Lentic | place: Lake Erie, Canada...
TGCCGAACAGTCCGAGCTCGACGTCACGCTAAGCGAAGATTCGGTACGCAGCGCAGGAATCGAACAGGATCCGCTCGAGGCTGTGTTCCCGGCCTATGACTTGCCGGCGATTGCCGCAGGAGCAAGCGCGAGCATTGTCCTGCCGATCCCGGACATGGTGCCCAGCGACTTCATCGATTCAGTCCGCTTTATTGGCGGTTTCGCCGGGCTCGAGCTGCGCGGAGCCGAACCGCAGACCGGTAGCGTCAAGCTGCTGATCGCCAACCCGACCGCCTCCGCGATCGACCGCGCTCCGACCGAGCTGAGTGTTTCTTTCCACCAAGAGGTCGCTGGCAGGTAACTGTCCCAATCCAGCCAACAAACCCGCTTCCCGCCGCGCCCGCATGCCGCTATGCCGCCACTCACTGGCATGCGGGCCGGTTGCGGGGAGTTTGTCGGGCCAATGGCTGCACCGGGGACAAGGCGAGTTGCGCTGCTATTCGCGCAGTTCTCTGCCTATCACATCGACCGCTGCCAGGCCGTCGCCCGCCGCCTGGAGGGCCGCGCCGAAGTGCTGGCGGTCGAAGTCGCGACCAGTTCGACAACCTATGCCTGGGAAGCTTCGGGCGAAGTGGCCGGTGCCCGCAAGATCACACTATTTCCCGGGTCGAACTACGACGCGGTGTCCTCGTTGCGTAGGCTGTGGCGACAGCTGAAAGCACTACACCGCTGCGACACGGTGCTGATCGGAATAGGTTATAACCAGATCGATATTATCCTGCTGTCCTGGCTGCTAGCGCTGCTGGGGGTGCGGGTGGTGCTGCTGAGCGAGTCAAAGTTCGACGACAAACCGCGCAGTGTGTTGAAAGAGCTGGGCAAGGCACTGATCGTTAGCCCATATAGCGCCGCAATTGTCGGCGGGAACCGTCATATCGACTATTTCCGCTTTCTTGGTTTTGGCAAGCGCCGGGTGTTACCTGGCTACGACACTGTCGGCCTCACGCGCGTCCGGGCGATGGGCGGCGGGGTGCTGGCACCGCAAGGCGTGCCGCATGCGAAGCGCGATTTCGTCTTCGTCGGGCGCTTCGTTGACAAGAAGAACCTGGTCGAACTGGTGGAAGGCTATGCGATCTACGCAAAGGCTGCCGGTCTCAAGGCGCGGCGGCTGGTGCTGATCGGATCGGGCCAGGAAGAGGCCGCGATCAAGGCGGCTACGCAGGCGCATGGTGTGACCAGACTGGTCGATTTCCCCGGCTTCTTGGGGGCTAGTGAGGTAGCCGCGCGACTGTCGGGCGCGCTGGCGCTGGTGCTGCCCAGCCTCGAAGAGCAATGGGGCCTGGTGGTCAACGAGGCGCTGGCTTTCAGCCTGCCGGCAATCGTCTCGCCGGCGGTAGGATCGGGCGACGCGCTGGTCCGCAACCTGCAGAACGGTTTCGTCATCGAGCGGGGCGCACCCGCAGGCATAGCCGCAGCGATGCAGGCACTGGCTGAAGACGAAGCGCTGTGGCGGCGGATGGTCGATGCCTCGCATCAGCGGGCCTGGCTGGGCGATACCGACCGGCTGGCCGATGCTGCGGAAGCCCTGTGTTTCCCCGGCTCCGATCAGGCCGAGGCGATGATTGTCCGGTTCACGGACAGTCTCGCTTGCCCTCGCGCCAAAGCCTAGGCAAAGACGCCGCCAGGATCAATCATTCCCGGTGCAACAACATATGAATTTGCCCGTCAGACCAAGCCGTTATTCGACCAAGAAGCGCGTGCTGGTAACCGGCGGGGCTGGCTTCATCGGCTCGCACCTGTGCGCGCGGCTGCTCGAGGCGGGCGATCAGGTGCTGTGCGTCGACAACTTCTTCACCGGTACGCGCGGCAATGTCTCGGCACTGATGGGCCATGGCGAATTCGAGCTGATGCGCCACGACGTCACCTTCCCGCTGTTCGTCGAAGTGGACGAGATCTACAACCTGGCCTGCCCGGCATCGCCGGTGCACTACCAGTTCGACCCGGTCCAGACGACCAAGACCAGCGTGGTCGGCGCGGTCAACATGCTGGGGCTGGCCAAGCGGCTGAAGGTCCCGATCCTCCAGGCCTCGACCAGCGAGGTCTATGGCGATCCGGCGGTCCACCCGCAGACCGAGGACTATTGGGGCAACGTCAACCCGATCGGCCCGCGCAGCTGCTATGACGAAGGCAAGCGCTGCGCCGAAACGCTGTTCTTCGACTATCACCGGCAGAGCAATGTCGGCATCAAGGTCGCGCGGATCTTCAACACCTATGGCCCACACATGCACCCCAACGATGGCCGGGTGGTATCGAACTTCATCGTCCAGGCACTGCAAGGCCAAGACATCACGATCTATGGCGATGGCCAGCAGACCCGCTCGTTCTGTTATGTCGACGATCTGGTCCGCGGACTGATGGCGCTTATGGCGTCCCCTGCCGAAGTGACCGGTCCGATCAACCTGGGCAATCCCGGCGAGTTCACCATGCTCGAACTGGCCCAGGCCGTGATCGAGCTGACCGGCAGCAAGTCAGAGCTGATGTTCATGCCACTGCCGCAAGACGATCCGCGCCAGCGCCAGCCGGATATCACCCGCGCCCGCGAACAGCTTGGCTGGGATATCAGCGTGCCGCTGCGCAACGGGCTGGTGAAGACAATCGACTATTTCCGCGCGCTGCTGGCCTAGAATTCATAGCCGAAAGCGGCAATGTCCTTGGCATATATTTCGCCGACCAGCCGCGCCAGTTCGGGCGTGTAGTGCGATCGGTATGCCCCGCGCTCGCTGGCGTTGAGGCGCGGTAGGTCGAACTGGCGTCCAGCCGTTTCCGCCAGCCAGGCCGCCAACTGATCGAGCCGTTCGAACCGGCCGAGAAAATCGAGCGGCATGGCCCCTTCGGGATCGCGGACATAATCGACCTGCGGGCGAAACACCCCATCAAGCAGGTGGACATCGCGCAACATCAGCCACTCATGGACAAAGCGCTCGAAACTCTCGAATTCGGGGACCTGGTATTGCTCTTCGCGGCGAATCCGGATTCGCGCCGCATCGCCCGTCGACGAAGAGCCCCCCGGCTCGACCAGGCTGAAACCGCGCCGGGCAAAGCTCCAGGCCGAGACCAGCCGGTCCCAGGGATTGCGAACCACTGCAAAGCGTGGCAGCGCGGCCACATCGGTTGGCGCGACGGCAAGCAGTTCGGTGACCGAGAAGTGGCCAATGAACCGGCCATAGAGTTCGGTCGACAGGCTGGTCCCGGCGGCACGCGGGACGTGGATCATCACTACCCCGGCCTCGCGGAACGCATCCGACCGGCGATAGGCCCGAACCTGGTTGAGGATCGGTTCCGGCACGAATTTGACGACGTGCCGACGCAACCAGAATTCCACTCCGCTGGACCGCGGCATCCGTTCCCTTTCACAGCGATAGTCCATGAAGTCCGCAGTGCGACCGGGACCCAATCTTTTGGTTGCCATGACGCCCTAGGCAATCCGCCGGTCATGCGCAACCTTGCGCGGTGCGGCGCAGAATGCCACAGCGTGGACCCACGCCCACCGGCCGGAGTCCCCCCTTGTACCTGGTGATCCTGTTTGCCTCCTTGCTGGTTTTCACAAGCGTGACGCTCACCTTCGTGAACAGCCGGGCGTTCAGCATTTTCCACCCTTTCACGATCTACCTGCTGTTCCACGGACTGGTTTTTGTGGTCCGGCCGTTCCTGTCCTACTGGCTCGAATACGATGCAATCTATCGGGCCTTCCGCTTCACTCCTTCGGAATCCGACAAGCTTACAGTGATTGTCGCTGCAACCCTGGGCCTGCTGACATTTGGATTCTTCTGTTTTCGGCACGGCAACGTGGCGATGCGGTTCCGTCACGATGCGCCGGTTCAGATTGAGAGGGACCGATCGGTCAGGAAATTTCTGGTGGTGATTTTGCTGTGTGGTCCGATTGCGATCTGGTCGCTGTTGTCGCTCTATGGCGCGGCATCGAATTTTGACACGCTGGCTAACATGGGACGCGATAAGGCTACGGGCGTCATCTACAACACCAAGGGCAACGGCTATTTTGCCGAAGCGCAACTCATGCTCGTGCCGCTGACGGCGGTGTTTGCATGGCTGCTCCGCTTTCGCCTGGTCGCGTTACTCCCGCTCGGCGCCTTCGTTGTGGGCCGCGCGGCGACAGGCGGTCGCGGTCCGTTCGTCGCCGCTTTGCTGGCAACTGGCCTGCTCTACATGTACGATCAACGTCGCAGATTTCCGACCTTGTCGGTCACCCTGGCTTTGGCCGCCGGCGCACTGGCATTCACGACTGTTGGCAACGATCGCGGCCAGGGTGTCCGCGGCTTCTTCGGTGAGCAAACCGATTCCCGTCTGGTGAGCACCTATGAACTTAAGTTCATGGAGGGCATGGATTTCGCCAACATGGAGTTCTTTGAATACCTGGTCTACGTCATCCCCCAGCGCAGCCACACCTACGGCTATTTCAACGATGTGCTGCAGGTTTTTACGGAGCCGGTCCCACGTGTTTTGTGGAAAAACAAGCCGTTCGGCGCACCTTTCGAACGCTTTTCGCTGTTCGACTATGGCTATCCGACCGGAGCTACGCGATCCCTACCCGGGAACGGATGGTACGCGCTGGGCTGGCTTGGCGTCGTTATCAATTGCGGCGTATGGGGCTATGTCCTGGGGCTGATCTATCGCCGCTTCGTCGAATCCGACCAGAGCACTGTCAAAGTTGCGGCATACCTCATTTTCCTGCCCATTCTGGTGGTAGCCTATCGCGACGGATCACCGGTCACTGTCTTCAGGCAGGGCATCTTCTTTATGTTCCCAATTCTGCTCTGGATTTACCTGGGCCAGAAATCCGCACTGAGGCGAACAGTTACAAGTCGCAGCCGAAGCCGCGCATCGCCAACTGCCGGGCGCGCCTCGGTTGAGGGGAAATCCGGACCAATGGATTTGCCCGCGGCTGTAGTCCGCCGCAGAAACCGGCTGGAGGCTCAGCGAAGAGCTGCGGGAACAGGAACCTAAGGTCTTGGCCCAGCACGACACCAAGCTGCCGGCGCAGAATCCCAAGGTCGCGTTCCTGATTCTGGCGCACGATGATATGGCCATGTTGCGGCGCCTGTGCGCCCGCCTTGCTCCGCACGCGGTCTATGTTCATCTGGACAGGCGCGCTGATGTCGAGGCCGATGAACTCGAAAAATTTGGCCCAAACGTTCACTTCGCGAAAGACAGGAGCGAAGCGCATTGGGCCGATTTCAGTCTGGTTGATGCGGCCATGACCTTGGTCAAGCTGGCGCTGGGGTCTGGAAATCATACCCACTTTGTCCTGCTCTCCGGCCATTGCTATCCGATCAAGCCGGTGAGTGATTTCATTGGCCTGCTGGACAAGCATCCGGACAGGAATTTCCTGCAGCTGGTGCCGATTTCCAAGGGCTCGTTTCTCTATGGCCGACTTGGCCGGCATTGGCGAACCCGCCCCTTCGTACCCGCCGCGGCCAATTCGAACCGAAAAGTGCTTGTCCGGCTCGATCAGCTTCTCGTGCGATCGTACAACCGGTTATCGCGCGCCCTTCCCCGAGACTTCATGCGAGAGATCAGTCCCTGGGTGCCTTTTTATGGCAGCCAGTGGTGGGCCTTGACCCGATCGGCAGCGGAAAAGGTCGTCGGCAGCGCGGCTTCGCAGTTCGCGCTTCGCTCGTTCCGATCAACTTTTGCCCCCGATGAAACCTATATGCAGACTGTTCTGGGCAATCTGCTTGAGCAATATGCGATAATCGGGCCGAACCAGGATCGCGGTCCGGCGAGCGTTTTGGATGCGCCCTTGCATCTGGTTGCCGATAGCGACGGACGGTGGCTGGCTGACACCCCGGCCAACCGACTTGCAATTCAGCGGTCCGACAAGTTTTTCGTGCGCAAGGTGACAAGCGCACAGACGGAGCTGCTCGATTGGATCGATGCAGAGCAACCGAAGGCATAGCAGGATTCTAGATGACCCAATATCCATCGGACTGGCACGAGAAATTCGGGAAGATGACCCAGGATTCCGCCGACATCATCCTGTCCAGGCTGTGGCGATTGAGGGAGTTCAACTCCTGCGTCGAGGTCGGCTGCGGTAAGGCACACTGGTCAAATGCGGCGCTGAAGCTCGGCTGCACGCGGGTTCACGCGATTGACGGCCCGTGGAACGATCCGGGCGAATTGATCATCGACAGGTCACTCTACGAATCGAAACAGATCGACAGCGCTTTTTCGATTGATGGTGAGTTCGACCTCGCGCTCTGCCTGGAAGTGGCGGAGCATGTCGATTCGAAGTATTGCATGGATCTGGTCGGCCAGCTGACCCGGTCAGCGAAAATGATCCTGTTTGGCGCCTCGATCCCTCACCAGGGAGGTTACGGCCACATCAACGAGCAATGGCAAAGCTGGTGGGCCGAGAAGTTTCTCAATGCCTCATTTGTCGCGTTTGATATCATTCGCCCTGCCGTGTGGAAGGATGACCGGGTCCACTATTGGTACAAACAGAATGCGGTTCTGTATGTCCACAAGGATGTGGCCGATCAGATCGACATTCACCAGGCCGGCTTCTCCAATAACTGGAGCAACGGCGAACTGGTCTATGATCTGGTTCACCCGGAGAAATATCTGTCATTTGCCGAGCACGACCAGATATCTCTGAAGTTGCTCGCCAGAAAGCTTCCCGGCCAGATTTGGGGAAGAATCAAAAGCAAGTTTGCCTAGCTCAGTCCGTCACCGATTTGTTCGGGGTGACTTGCTGAATTATTTTCCAGATCTACGATTGGATCAGTTTCGTGGCGCTAATCGACATCATTGAAGGCCTCAAGCACCGCCGGTCGTGGCTCGATCTCCTGAAGAAGCTTGGCTACCCGTTGGTCGATGGGAAATGGCTGGTCGAACGACTGCTGACGAGAACCTGCCCGGTGTGCGAAGCCCGGGCCCCGTTTGAGCGGATCTCCGGCTATGGTCGCACTTTCCTTAAGTGCCGGTCCTGCTCGCATATCTGGGCCCACGACTATTCGCGGATGCGCGCCTTGATCGGCATGGGAATGAGCACTTGCGGCGGCGAGGCTGAATCCGGCGGAGACACCGAAATGTTTCTGGCACGCTTCAGCGCAGAACGCTTTGGCAGCAAGTCCATCCTGCTGTTCGGGACCGGCCCGACCCGTGCCTTCCGGGTTCTGCTGGAACAGGGCTATGATGTCTATGGCTGCGACGTCAGTGCAGACGTAATCAAGCTGCGCCAGGATGAATTCGGGTCAGAGCGCTTTTTCCATGTCGATCAGCTGGCCGACCAGAAGTTTGATGTGATCATCGCCACCGAGGTGATCGAGCACTTTTTCGAACCGATCCCGGAAATGAAACAGGTCATTGCGCATTTGAACCCGGGCGGGGTGTTCTGCGGCTCGACCGGATTTTCGCAGGATGGCAAGGTCGACGAAGGCCCCAATCGTTACATGCGGCCGCGCGGTCATGTGATCTATTGGTCGCAGCAGAGCCTGGACACAGCCTTTGAGCGCCTGGGCCTCAAGCTCATGAGCTTCACGCTCGGTTCCGACTTCGCATCGGCCCGGATCTTCTTTGGCACCCAGGATGCCGGCATTGCCGCCACGCTATCCGCGGTCGGCAGGGAACTGGATGGCGCGCCGCTGTTTCGATTACCCGAAATTCGGGACTAGGTGCGCGCCGTGATCCCGAAGTTCGCTGGCAGCACCCTCGCGCGATTGATTCCGACCCATCCAGGAGCCTTCCGCCTGTTCCTGGCGATGCTGGTTTTCGTCCATCATTTCAGCCGGCTTGGGCTCGGCAGCTATGCGGTCATGGTGTTCTTCGTGCTGTCCGGCTTCTGGGTTGAGACCATGTGGGAGCGCAAGTATCGCACCACCCGGAGACCCTATCTTACCTACATCGTCAGCCGGTTCTGGCGGTTGATGCCGGTCATGCTGCTGGTTTCGGCCTTGATGCTGGCCGCGCGCTGGGCGATGGGCATGCTGCCTGGCGACCTGGTGCAGAACGATCCGGTCAACATGATTGTCTCCAGCTTCGTGCTGCTTGGCTATGCCTGGTTGCCCGTTGCCCCGGTGGGACCGGCCTGGTCGCTCGATATCGAAATGCAGTTCTATCTGCTCGCACCGCTGATCGCGGTCGTTGTCGCTGGGAATCGCTACAAGTTATTCGTCGCGCTGTCCGCAATCGGTTCGCTGGCTTGGGCCTTGGCCGGACTACCGCTCAGCCTGGGCAATTATCTGGTCTTCTTCGTGGCCGGGATGGCGGCGGCAAGAGGCGGCTGGCAACCCTCGGCCAAGGCCGCCGGGCTATCTGCCGGGCTTACTGGCGCAGTGGCCCTGCTGCTGATTGTCTCGCCCTGGCGAGACCTGATCCTGGGCGGCGCGCACCGGGGTCCGTTGTTCATCTACAACGAACACATCAGCGCGGTTCTGGCACTGCTGACCCTGCCCTTCGCGATCTTCACCGTGCGCCAGCCCTCGGATCCGGGCGACCGGATGATGGCCGACCTGTCCTATGTCATCTACTTGCTGCACGCGATTGCCGTGTTGTGGTTCGTGCAGGTTGACGGACCGTTTCTTGCAAGGCTGCAAGTGGCGGCGGTCAGTTTTGTTGTGGTGCCAGCCTTGTCGTGGCTGATCTGGCGCTATTTCGACCGGCCGATCAATCGTGCGCGCGATCGATGGGTCAGGTCGCGGATCGTCGGCTAAAGCCTTTTGAGCCAGTCCAGCAAGACGACTTGCGCCGCATCCATATAAGCCAGCTCGTGGCCGAAGCCGGGGACCAGCATCAGCCGGGCGCGCGGATTGGCCTTGGCAAGCGCGCGGGCATGGTCAGGGCCGATCATGGTGTCATCGGTGCCATGCAGCACCAGCACCGGCGCGGCGACCTGGCCCAGTTTGGCCGCATTGTCGAAATTATCGCGGACCAGGTAGCGCGTGGGAGCCCAATTGACTTTTTCGGCAACCACATCGGACAGGCTGGTGAAGCCCGAGACGATCGCGAGGCCGGCTGGCCGCACTTCCTTCGCCAGTTCGGTCGCAGTGCCCGAACCGAGCGAGTTGCCGACCAGGACGGTCTGATCGGGCGCGATCCCCTGGGCCTTCAGCCAGCCAAGTGCGGCGCGGCCATCGGCATAGAAACCGGCTTCGCCCGGCTTGCCCGGGTTCGCCCCATAACCGCGGTATTCGACCAGCAGCACGCCATAGCCGGCCGCGAGGATCTTGCGATTGGCCGCCGCGGCGCCGCCCCAGCCATCGCCGTTGCCATGGAAGAACACCACGGTCTTGCGACCAGCTGCGGGCGGACTGAATACGGCCGCGAGCTTGAGGCCATCGGCGGTGGCAAGCTCGACCTGGCGGTAACCTTCGGGCACCGTCGCGGCTTGCTTGGGCGCGGGGTAGATCAGGCTGTCTTGCGCGAAGTAAAGCCCGCCCAGCACCACCGAATAGGCGAACAGGCCGCCCACGCCGATGCCGATCGCCCAGCGGCGCAGGGTCAAGCGCGCGCCTCTTCGATCCCGGCGCTGTTGTGGCGTAGCGCCTTGAGCACGCAATCGACAATCTGCGGCGCATTGAGCCCGGCAAGGTCGTATTGCTTATCGGGGCTGTCATGGTCCTGGAACATGTCGGGCAGACGCAGCGTGCGGATCTTGAGCCCCGCATCGGTCAGCCCTTCGTCGCTGGCCATGGTCAGGACATGTGCGCCAAGCCCGCCAATGCTGCCTTCCTCGACTGTCACCACCACTTCGTGCGTCGCCATCAGCTGGCGGATCAGATCATGGTCGAGCGGCTTGGCAAAGCGCAGGTCGGCAACCGTGGTCGAAAGCCCCTTGGCCTCGAGTTGGTCCGCCGCCTTGAGCGCTTCGGCCAGCCGTGTGCCGAGCGAGAGCAGCGCTACCTTGCTGCCTTGCTTCACAATCCGGCCCTTGCCGATCTCCAGCTGCTGCGGAACTGCGGGCAAGGTCACCCCGGTGCCATTGCCGCGCGGATAGCGGAAGGCGATCGGGCCGCTGTCGTGAAGCGCAGCGGTGTAGGTCATGTGGACCAGTTCGGCCTCGTCAGCCGCAGCCATCACCACCAGGTTGGGCAAGGTGGCGAGATAGGTGATGTCGAACGAACCGGCATGGGTCGCGCCATCCGCGCCGACCAGGCCCGCACGGTCGATCGCAAAGCGCACCGGCAGGTTCTGGATCGCCACGTCATGCACCACCTGGTCAAACGCGCGCTGCAGGAAAGTGGAATAGATCGCACAGAACGGGCGCATCCCCTGCGCGGCAAGGCCAGCCGCGAAAGTCACCGCGTGCTGTTCGGCAATGCCGACGTCGAAGCTGCGGTCCGGGTGGGCCTTGGCAAACTTGTCCACCCCGGTGCCGCTGGGCATTGCCGCGGTGATCGCGCAGATCTTTGGATCAGTATCGGCCAGCATGGCCAGCGTTTCGCCAAAGACGTTCTGATAGGCCGGTGCCTTGGCCGGGGCCTTGACCTGCTCGCCGGTGATCACGTCGAACTTCTGGACCCCGTGGTACTTGTCGGCGCTCGCCTCTGCGGGCGCATAGCCCTTGCCCTTTTGCGTGACCACGTGGATCAGACACGGCCCTTCGGCGGCATCGCGAACATTCTCAAGGATCGGGATCAGCTGCTCAAGGTTGTGCCCGTCGATCGGGCCGACATAGTAGAAGCCCAGCTCCTCGAACAGGGTACCCCCCATCCACCAGCCGCGCGCGAACTCGTCGGTCTTCTTAGCGGCGCGGTGGAGTGGTTCGGGCAATTTGCGCGACAGCCGCTTGGCGATGTCGCGCACTTTCAGGAACGGGCGCGAAGAGACCAGCCGGGCGAGATAGGCCGAAAGCCCGCCGACCGGCGGCGCGATCGACATGTCGTTGTCGTTGAGCACCACCACCAGCCGGTTGCCGGCCCCTTGTGCGTTGTTCATCGCCTCATAGGCCATGCCGGCGCTCATCGCCCCGTCGCCGATCACCGCGATGCCTTTGCCCGACTGGCCGGACAGCTTGTTGGCAATCGCAAAGCCCAGCGCGGCGGAGATCGAGGTCGATGAATGCGCGGTGCCGAACGGATCGTAATCGCTCTCGCTGCGCTTGGTAAAGCCCGACAGGCCACCGCCCTGGCGGATCGAGCGGATCCGGTCGCGGCGCCCGGTCAGGATCTTGTGCGGATAGGCCTGGTGGCCGACATCCCAGACCAGCCGGTCATCGGGGGTGTTGAAGACATAGTGCAGCGCCACGGTCAGCTCGACCACGCCCAGGCCCGAACCCAGGTGCCCCCCGGTCTGCCCCACAGCGCTGATCATCTCGGCGCGCAATTCGTCGGCCAACTGGCGTAGCTGGCCGGGCGCAAGGCTGCGCAAATCGGCGGGATAGTTGACTGTGTCGAGCAGCGGAGTAGCTGGATTGGCACTCATGGTGCAGCGCCTTACACGCTTGCCCCTATGGTGTCGATTGAGACTATCGTGCAGAAGCAGGTGATAATCGAGGGAGATCCAACCATGTCGCTGCCCGCCAATGCCCCGCCAGTCGCATTCGTGCTGACCGCCGACCGCAGCCGGTCGAAGCCGTTCTATGCCGGGATCCTGGGGCTGAAAGCATTGGGCGAGGATGAACACGCGGTCACTTTTGACCTCGGCAATCGCACCCCGATGCGGCTGACCACCATGCCAGGGCACAAGGGCAGCGGGCATACCGTGCTGGGCTGGCACGTCGCCGACATTCGCAGCGTGGTGCAAGACCTCAAGGCCAAGGGCGTCCAGTTCCAGGTCTATGACGGGTTCGGACAGGACGCCGATGGGATCTGGTCCTCGCCCGATGGCGGGGCCAAGGTTGCGTGGTTTCCCGATCCCGATGGGAATTTGCTGAGCTTGACGCAGTTTGGGTGAATCCTCCCCCTTGGGGGAGGGGGACCATGCGAAGCATGGTGGAG
>Ga0209023_10006809_pt1 | contig 11930 bp, 12 predicted proteins | sample LakOneMetagenome_FD_187468 | JGI IMG/M metagenome (GOLD analysis project Ga0209023, IMG submission 187468) | Freshwater and sediment microbial communities from Lake Erie, Canada (SPAdes) (version 2) | ecosystem: Environmental > Aquatic > Freshwater > Lentic | place: Lake Erie, Canada...
TTCCAGGTCGCTAGCAGTGACGGGCAGGGCTTTATCGTCAATGAAAACGACTGCGTGGCCAACACCCGCAAGGGCAAGCAGGTGCTCAACGTCACCATGCCCAGTGAAGCCGCCGCGATCACGACTGTCACTGGCGACACCGTCGCGGTGATGGGGCAGAACCACAAGATGGTGATCTTCCCGCTAGACCAGGTGCCGGAAATGGCACGCGGTCGCGGCGTGCGGCTGCAGCGCTACAAGGAGAAGGGCCTGTCCGACATCATGACCTTCACCGCGAAGGACGGCATGACGTGGAAGGATGGCGCGGGCCGCGAGCAGAGCATGACGCTGAAGGAGCTTGCGGACTGGCGCGGTAATCGCGCGGACGCCGGTCGCCTCGCCAACGGCTTCCCGAAGTCGAACAAATTCGGCAAGGTGATCGAGTAGGATTGGAGCGCCGGCCTGTAACGTCGGCACTCTAGTCAGCACAACTTGCTCGCACGACGCGGGTCGTTACACTGCCCGCCGATCAACAAGCCGGTGAGTTTCATGGTCCGCTACAACGAAATCCGCGACGGCGAAGTCGCCGTCGAGCCTCCGCCGCCGACCGATGCGGGGCTTGTGTTCATCGGCAGCATCCATACGCCGTGGACTGACAGGCTGAAAACGCCGAGGCAGGGCCGTCATGATGGACCCGTATGCAGGATCGAGATTTTCGAGCCGTGGGTTCCTGCGCTGAAAGGTCTTGATAAGTTCACTCAAGTTGAAGTGATCTACTGGCTGCATCAGTCGCGGCGCGACCTGATCCTGCAAAGCCCGGCCAGCGACACCAACACGCACGGCACGTTCTCGCTGCGCTCGCCGGTGCGTCCCAATCCGCTCGGCACGTCCGTCGCGAAACTTGTCGGCATCGAAGGCAACATGGTTCTGGTGCGCGGACTTGATTGCCTCGATGGGACGCCTTTGGTCGATCTCAAGCCGGATCGTTGCCAGTTCACGCCAATCGCTCCGCCGCAGCCCGGCGATTTCGAAACGGAAAAATAACAGCGCTTGGCATGTGCGGCTGCGAACGATCTGCGTGCGCAGAACAATGCGCGAAATTCAACCAGCGACTAACATCGAATTTACTTGTGACGCCGGGCGTAATCCCGGAAGCTCCGGTGATGCGTCTTCGAATGGAAATATGTTCCGCTTGACGGGGCGTGCTCTTAAATCGCGGCGGCGATGGAGAAGTCCTATGGCGAAGAACGAGGTTGCGGGCGTCGGCGACTATGAAGGCCCGGCCGGCGGATGGGGTGCACTGAAGGCTGTGGCGGAAGCCATCCGCGGACAGATGGCGCCGATGAAAGAAACCCACGGTCTTCTGACCATGAACCAGCCCCACGGCTTCGACTGTCCGGGCTGCGCATGGCCGGACCCCAAGCATACATCGTCGTTCGAATTTTGCGAAAATGGCGCAAAGGCCGTGACGTGGGAAGCGACGTCGAAACGGACGACGCCGGAGTTTTTCGCTGCCCACACAGTCAGCGAGCTTTGGACCTGGTCAGACTACGATCTTGAAAACGAGGGCCGCCTCACGCATCCCATGATCTATGATCATGGTAGTGATCGTTATCTGCCGATCTCTTGGGACGATGCGCTGGCGCGGATTGGGGCTGCGCTGCGTGCCCTGCCTGATCCCGATATGGTGGAATTTTACACGTCCGGCCGTGCGTCGAATGAGGCGGCGTTTCTCTATCAGCTCTTCGCCCGTGAATTCGGCACCAACAATTTCCCCGACTGCTCGAACATGTGTCACGAGGCCACCAGCGTCGGCCTTCCGGAGTCCATCGGCGTGGGAAAGGGCACCGTAACGCTGGAAGACTTCGATCACAGCGATGCGATCTTCTGCATTGGCCATAATCCCGGCACCAATCACCCGCGCATGCTGACAACGCTGACGGAAGCCTCGCGGCGCGGCGTGCCGATCATCGCCATTAATCCGCTTCTGGAGCGTGGGCTTCAGCGCTTCACGCCGCCGCAAAACCCCGTCGAAATGCTGACGCTGAGTTCGACGCCGATTGCATCGTCGTACTATCAGGTCAAGGTTGGCGGCGACATTGCTGTGCTGAAGGGGATGATGAAAACCCTGCTGGCGCTCGATGAGAAAAGCCTCGCGCAAGGCGGGTCCGGCATGCTCGATCGGGACTTCATCGCGCAGCATACGACCGGCGTGGATGCGCTGATCGCCGATATCCATGCGACATCATGGGATGATATCGAAAGAACGTCCGGCCTTTCGCGTGCCGATATTGAAGCCGTCGGGACGATTTATGCCAATGCAAAGCGGGTCATCATCAACTACGGCATGGGGATCACGCAGCATCGTCATGGCACCGGCAACGTGCAGCAGATCGCCAATCTGCTCATGCTTCGCGGCAACATTGGAAAACAGGGCGCCGGAATCTCTCCGCTGCGCGGTCATTCCAATGTGCAGGGCGACAGGACTGTCGGCATCACGGAAATTCCCAACGAGGCCTTGCTTGACGGGATCGAGAAGACATTCGGTTTCAAGCCGCCGCGCCACAAGGGACACAATGCGATTGAGGCCATTGAGGCAATCCGGGACGGGCGCTCGAAGGTGTTGATCGGTCTTGGCGGCAATCTTGCCGTGGCGATGTCCGATCCTGAAGTCACGTTCAAGGCCGTGCGGGGACTCGATCTTGCGGTTCACATCGCGACAAAGCTGAATCGTTCGCATCTCTTGCTCGCCAAGGAGTCGATCATCCTGCCGTGCCTGGGGCGCACCGAGATCGATATACAGGCGGAAGGGCCGCAATCGGTGACGGTGGAGGACTCGATGTCCATGGTTCACGCCTCGCGTGGCGGATTGAAACCGGCGTCGGAGCATTTGCTGTCGGAGCCTGCGATCGTCGCAGGCATTGCGATGGCAACGCTGCCCAACAGCCGTGTGCCATGGGCTGAACTGATCGCGGACTATTCGAAAATTCGTGATCGCATCGAAGCCGTGTTTCCCGCCTTCAAGGACTTTAACACGAAGATCGCAAAGCCGGGCGGATTTCGACTTTATAATGCAGCGTCGGCGCGCGAGTGGCTGACGCCGAGCAGGAAAGCGAACTTCCTGATCTATCCGGGACTCGAGGAAGATCCTCCGGCAGAGGGGACACTCACGCTGACGACGATCAGAAGCCATGATCAGTACAACACGACGATCTACGGCCTGAACGACCGCTACCGGGGCATCACCGGCCGGCGCGATGTTGTCTTCGTCAACAAGGACGATCTGGCGCGACGCGGATTGAAGCACGGTGACCTGATCGATGTGGTGCTCGCCGCACCCGGCGGTCAGAAGCGGATTTTTCCGAACCAGACCGCCGTAGCTTACGATATCCCAGCAGGCTCCATCGCGGCTTACTATCCCGAGGCGAACGTGCTGGTCACGCTGGACCAATACGACAAGCAATCGGGAACGCCGTCTTACAAATCCACGCCCGTCCGCATTCAGGCCGCTGCTCGCTAGCGTTGAAACTGCCGCAATAACCCGGCTTGACCGGCGCGCCCAAAAAGATACCATTCGGTCTCTTTTTGGAGAAATGAATGCCAACCAAGGGCGAGCGGACCAAAGCTGAGATTGTGCGGTTGTCGGCGGATCTGCTGAACCGGCGTGGTTTTCTTGCAACCCCTGTCTCGGACGTTATCGAGGCCACAGGTATTCAGAAGGGCGGGCTGTATCGGCATTTCGAAAGCCGCGAAGCCCTGGCCGTGGCAGCGCTGGACTTCGCCGTGGCTGGCGTCCGCGAGCGCCTGCTGGTCGCGGTGGCGACACGCGACAATGCCTGCGACAAGCTGCTCGCGATGCTGGACGCTTATGCGGGCAAAGGCCTGAATGCCCCGATGGCTGGCGGCTGTCCGATCATGAACACTGCGATCGAGGCCGATCACATGCATCCGCGCCTGCGAAAGCAGGCGCAGCGCGCAATGTCGGAATGGCACGCGTTGATTGTCAGTATCCTGGAAGCCGGCTTGCGCAAGGGCGAAATCCGCGAGGGTGTTGTGGTGAAGGACACCGCATCATCCTTCATCGCCTGCATTGAGGGCGGCGTGATGCTTGCGCAGCTTTACGGCGATCCCTCGTACCTCGATGCTTCGCTCCGCCATCTGACCCATTGCGTTGAACGCGATTTGCGAAAAACCCCCACACGTCGCAAGAGGCCAGCATGATTTATCAGGCAATCGTCGCGCGAAAACTGCGCAAGACGTTCGAGGCATTGAACCGCGGGGACTATGAACCGGTTCTCGGCGCGTTCGGATCGCCGGTGGAGCATGTGTTCTTCGGCGATCACGCGCTTGCGGGTTCACGGCACAGCATGGAGTCCGTTGTGCGGTGGTACGATCGTCTGAAGATTGTGTTCCCCGATCTGCATTTCGATATCGACGCCATCGCGATCAGCGGAATGCCGTGGAATACGACAGCGATGATCGAGTGGCGCGACATTTTCACGCTGCGTGACGGCGCGAGGCGCGGCAATCAGGGCGTTCACGTCATGAAGATCAGGTGGGGCAGGGTCGTCTCGCTGCACATCTATTGCGACACGCAAGTTCTCGCATCCGTGCTCGGTGAGCTTGGCGCGCAGGGCGTGTTGGAGGCGGCGCTGCCGGCAATTGATGACGCTGGCGTCCACGCCAGTCCCCAAACGGCTGCCGATCGGGTCATGTTGTCGCCCGCCGCATAAGCTGTTGTTGCAAGTCACTTGCAACTAGCGTCACGGGCATGCATATTGACGGTATGGACGCACGTTCGCCGCTCTTGCCGCCTGACCAGGCTGCCACCCCGCCTGTGCCGGGAGGGTGGCGTTCGGCGCGTGGCGAGCCATCGCTTGCGGATATGTTCGGCTCTATTCGTGTCGTCAAAGGCGGCTCGTTCTGGCGTAAGCTGGCTGCGTTCCTTGGGCCGGGCTATCTCGTCGCCGTCGGGTACATGGACCCCGGCAATTGGGCGACCTCGCTCGCGGGTGGGTCCAAATTCGGCTACGCGCTGCTCGCCGTCGCGCTGATTTCCAACATCATGGCCATCGTGCTGCAGGCGCTGTGCGCGCGTCTCGGCGTCGGTTCGGGCCGTGACCTCGCGCAGGCCTGCCGCGATGCCTATCCGAAGTGGGTGTCGTGGCCGCTGTGGTTGCTCGCCGAAATCGCCATCAGTGCAACGGACCTTGCGGAGATCATCGGCACGGCGATCGGCCTCAATCTGCTGTTCGGCATTCCGCTCGAAATCGGCGTGCTGATCACAGCGCTCGACGTCTTTCTCATTCTGGCGCTGCAGGCGATCGGCTTTCGCTGGATTGAAGCATTCGTGGTCGCGCTGCTCGGAGTCATCGCCGCGTGCTTCGCGGTGCAGATCGCGATGGCCGATCCCGACTGGGGGCAGGTGATCCGTGGCTTCGCGCCGACGGTCGATATCGTCGCCAACCGTGACATGCTCTACCTCGCGCTCGGCATTCTCGGTGCCACCGTGATGCCGCATAATCTCTACCTGCACTCCGGTCTGGTGCAGACACGCGGTTATGGCGATACCGTTCCGGAGAAGAAGGAGGCGATCACGCTCGCCACCATCGATTCCACCATCGCGCTGTGCCTTGCGCTGCTGATCAACGCATCGATCCTGATCCTTGCCGCATCGACCTTCCACAAGGCGGGCAAGACCGATGTCGCCGAACTCGATCAGGCGCACGCGTTTCTTGCGCCGCTGCTGGGCTCGACACTGGCGCCGACGCTGTTCGGGATCGCGCTGTTGTGTTGTGGATTGAATTCGACGGTTACCGCGACGCTGTCGGGCCAGATCGTGATGGAAGGTTTTATCAACATCAAGATCGCGCCATGGCTGCGCCGTCTCGTGACGCGCATGATCGCCATCGTGCCTGCAGCGGTGGTGACGATCTGGTACGGCGAGAAGGGCACCGCGCAACTGCTTATTCTCAGTCAGGTGGTGCTCAGCCTGCAACTGCCGTTCGCCATCATTCCGCTGGTGATGTTCACGGCGAGCAAGGCCAAGATGGGAACGTTCGTCGCTCCGCGCTGGCTCTCGTTTGTCGCTGCGATCATTGCGGCGATCGTGGTCGCGCTCAACGTGAAATTGCTGATCGATTTCGTGACGGGTTGATCGCGCTTACTTCTGCGCTGAATTCTTGTCGAAGCGTTCGCGCGCAGACTGGATTTGTGGCAGATGCTCGAACGCCCATGAGCCGAGATGCTGCACGGGCTTCTTGAGCGAGTGGCCAAGCTCTGTCAGTTCGTAATCGACCCGCGGCGGAATCGTTGGATAGATCGTCCGCGTGACGAGACCGTCGCGCTCAAGCCCCCTGAGCGTGAGCGTCAGCATGCGTTGCGAGATGCCGCCGACCATGCGCTTGATCTCGTTGAATCGGCGTGGACCATCACCCAGCAGCATGATCACGAGCACGCTCCACTTGTCGCCGATCCGCGACAGGATCGACCCCACCGCCAGGCAATCGCCGGGCAGATGCCGGTCGGGCGGGGCGGTTACATTGATGTGCTCGGGTGTCACGGCTGTGCTCGGGTTCAGAAAATGTGCCTTCTTGTGCGGCTTATCAAAGGTCACCATTAGTGTCCAGGTATCAATCTGATACTAGAGCTAAAGGGGAACCCATGAAACTGCTCCATATCGACGCCAGCATCCTTGGTGGCAACTCCGTCTCCCGTCAGCTGTCCGCCGCGGCTGTCGCGCGGCTCCGCAAGGCCACTCCCGACCTCGATGTCACCTACCGCGATCTGAGCGTGTCGCCACTGGCGCACCTGAGCGGTGAGCACCTCGCCGCGGCTCACGGTGCGACTCCGGAAACACCGGCTGTGCGGGACGATATTGCCGCCAGTGCTGCAGCGCTGGACGACTTCCTCGCTGCGGATGTCGTGGTGATCGGCGCACCGATGTATAACTTCACCATTCCGAGCCAGCTCAAGGCGTGGATCGACCGGATCCTCGTCGCAGGAAAGACCTTCAAATACTCCGAGAAGGGCGTGGAAGGCCTTGCGGGCAACAAGCGAGTGATTGTCGCTCTTTCGCGCGGCGGCTTCTATGGAACCGGTGCACCGGCCGCGGCGGGTGAACATCTCGAAACCTATCTGCGCTGGGTGTTCGGCTTCATTGGTGTCACCAATGTTGAGATCATTGCAGCCGATGGGATTCAGATCAGCCCCGAGCAGCGCGAGAAGTCTGTGGCGGAGGCATTACACGTCGCCAATGCGTTGCAGGCTGCAGGAAGTCAGCAGGCAGCGTGAGCTTAGCTGTCGTCATGCCCGGCATTCGGCCGGGCATGGCAACTTCGATTGAGGGCGTGGATAGAGCTTCAGTCCTGCGGTTCCGGTGCCATCGAGCCGGTGGCATCGACGCGGAGCCAGCCGCTCGGCGCAAGCCGCTGCTGCGGCAGGAAGCGCGCCTTGTAGTCCATCTTGCGCGAGCCTTCGATCCAGTAGCCGAGATACACGTAAGGCAGGCCGAGCCTGCGCGCCCGGGCGATGTGGTCGAGGATCATGAAGGTGCCCATCGAGCGGCTTTCCTCGCCGGGCTCGAAGAACGAATAGACCATCGACAATCCATCGCTGAGAATATCCGTGAGCGCCACCGCGATCAGGTCGCCGCCCTTGCCGGTGATGCCGCTGTCGGCAGTGCGCCGGCGATATTCGATAATGCGGGTGGAGACGTGGCTGTCCTCCACCATCATCGCGTAATCGAGCACGGTCATGTCGGCCATGCCGCCGTCGCGATGGCGTGCATCGAGATAGGCACGGAACACGGAGTATTGTTCGGAGGTCGGAACTGCAGTGCGCAGTTCGCTGACAATATCGGCGTTGCGCGCCTGCACCTTGCGGAAGTTGCGCGAGGGGCGGAACTCGTTGGCGATCACACGGACCGACACGCAGGCGCGGCACTGATCGCAGGCCGGCCGATAGGCGATGGACTGGCTGCGGCGGAAGCCGCCATGGGTGAGAAGATCATTCAGCTCGCCGGCCTTATCGCCGACAAGATGCGTGAACACCTTGCGCTCCTGCTTTCCCTCCAGGTAGGGGCAGGGTGAGGGAGCCGTCAGGTAAAACTGCGGCGTATTGCGCGAGTGTTGTGTCACGTGCGGCCGTTCGTCTCCGGTCAGCGCGATTCTCTCCCCAGCATCGCGCCGGGGAGGGCCGTGGGTCAACTGCTTTGAGGCCGTCATTGCCAGAATGAGACGGCCTTCAGACTGCATTGTGCAGCACATCGGGCAGACCACATGGATGTGATCCGCCCGATGTCAGGGGCGTCAGACGCGGTTGGTCTGGACCATCGAGGGCTGGACGTTGCTGTTGATGAAGACCGTGCCCAGCACGACATCATGCAGCAATCTGCGGCGGCCGTTGAACAGGCCGACCAGCAGGACCAGCGGACTCAGGAACGAGACCGACACCCAGTACAGCACGGCGTGAACCGCGCCGAGGATGAAGTAGGGCTTCTCGCCGGTCCATGTCCGCATCTCGATGTCCATCATGCGCATGCCGACGGTTGCGCCGTGCGGCCCGCCAAGCGACATGCCGTAATAGAGGAGTGCCCAGATCACGGAGAGCGGCGAGATCAGCCAGAACAGGAACCAGCCAAGCCCCAGCGTCACGATGCCGAACAGTGCGATGAAAAGAATCGCGAGAACGATCGGAATCGACAGGATCACGAGGTCGATCAGGAACGCGAAGGTCCGCTTGGTCAGCACGCCGCGAAACAGTTCGGGCTGCAGCCAGGGATCGTAAGCCTGCTGCGCGCTCGCGCTGGCAGATGGATTATTCCGCCAGGTCGCACTTGAAGACGCGCCCGACGTGCCGCCCGTGTTGGTGTCAGACATGAAAACCCTCCTCACGGCCATTGCCCTGACCGTATGCTGCGCACATGGCCTCGCCGGGTTCCTTGCGCAAGATGGCTTAGGCTCGGATGGAGAAAAAGTTATCTGGCTGGAACCGCGGTCTTGATTGCCGCCACAGGTATTTTTGCAGAGTTCGTTATGCCCGGACTTGTTCCGGGCATAACGATAGCCGAAATACCGCTCTCAGTTCATCGGGATCATCGGAGCAAGCCCGGTAATGACAGCTTTACAGCTTTGCGCCTTATCGCCCGGCCTTCAGCTTCTCCGCTGCGGCTGCGGCAAAGTAGGTGAGAACGCCGTCGGCGCCCGCGCGCTTGAAGGCGACGAGGCTTTCCATCATGGCGCGCTCACCGTCGATCCAGCCGTTGTTGGCTGCGCCTGCGATCATCGCGTATTCGCCGGACACCTGATAGGCGAAGGTCGGCATCGCAAACGTGTCTTTCACGCGGCGTACGATATCGAGATAGGGCAGGCCTGGCTTGACCATCACCATGTCGGCCCCCTCGGCGATGTCGAGTTCGACTTCGCGCAGCGCTTCATCTGAATTCGCCGAATCCATCTGATAGGTGCGCTTGTCGCCGGTCAGCGTTTTTGCCGAGCCGATGGCGTCGCGGAACGGGCCGTAAAAGGCTGACGCGTATTTCGCCGCATAGGCCATGATCTGCACATCACCGAAACCGGCGCGGTCGAGGCCGTCGCGAATGGCGGCGACGCGGCCATCCATCATGTCGCTTGGCGCGATGATGTCGCAGCCGGCTTCCGCCTGCACCAGCGCCTGCTGCACCAGAATGGCGACGGTTTCATCGTTCAGAATCCGGCCATCGGAATGCAGCAGGCCGTCATGGCCATGGCTGGTGAAAGGATCGAGCGCGACGTCGCAGAGCACGCCGAGATCTGGAAATTCCTTCTTGATCGCGCGGACCGACTGGCAGACCAGGTTGTTGGCGTTCAGCGCTTCCGAGCCATCCTCGTCGCGCAGCGATGGCTCGGTGTAGGGAAACAGCGCGATGCAGGGAATGTCGAGCTTCACCGCGCGCTCGGCGTCGCGGACGGACTGATCGACGCTGATGCGATCGACGCCCGGCATCGAGGCGACAGGCGTGCGCTTATTGACGCCGTCGGCCACGAACAGCGGCCAGATCAGGTCGTCGGTGGTGAGCACGTTTTCGCGAACCAGCCGCCGCGCCCACTCAGACTTGCGGTTACGGCGCATACGCGTTGTCAGATCGAGAGAGGGGGCGGCTGTGTCCCGGACTGGAGTATCCCGTACTTCGATCGGACGTCCGAACTTGATCGCCATCTTGAAACCGCTCCCGCGTCATAAGGATGCTCTCATATGTAGCATCTGCGGAGCCGCCCGTCACCGCACAGAGGTGATTGATTTTACATGAGTAAGGCGTCAAACAGGCGGGATGAGCAAGGATATCCGCCAGCTAACGCCAGCGCGCATGCCCAGGGGCGCGAACGACGATGCGCCGCGCGAGCAGGTCAATCTCGTCACGGCGATGACCGCCCCCGACGCTGAGACGGGCGAGACGACGTGGACCACGCGCCTTGTGCTGTTCCTGCGCGTCATGGCCGTGCTGTCGATGATCAAGGGCCTCTATCACTGGGCGCAGATCACCGGCTTCATCGGCGGCGAGGAGGGTGCGTTCGAGGCGCAGACCACGCAATGGCAAACCGCCACCGTGTACTTCGCGGTGATCGAACTGGTTGCCGCTGTCGGACTGTGGCTCGCGACGCCATGGGGCGCGGTGGTGTGGCTCACCACCATCGTTTCAACAGCTGTGATCGAGCTGATGTTTCCCGCGATCTACGGCGGCAACCTGTTCGCGGTGCTGGTGTCGCTGATTTTACTTGCGGCCTATCTCGTTCTGGCCTGGTTTTCGGCGCGCGAACGGCCGCCGTAGCGCAGAGCCGATTTTTTCGCGGCGGCGCGGCCGCCTTGATGTTTTACGAAGTCTTTCAAATTTGAACGATGGGTGTTCCGGAACGCGACAGGACGCGTGACGAAGCGTGAACATCGGGCGTTTTGGGTGAATCAAAACTAACAAAAAGCCCTTATTTTATCGGTGTAACATACGATTCACCGTTTTAAATAAACCAACTCTTTATGCTGTTATTTAAGCTGATCTTCAAACGCCTCCCTTAGTTTGCACCTATCAGGCGAGACAAAAGTTTCGTCGAATAAGTCGTAAAAACGACAACAGGGGAAGTGTCATGATCAAGTCAGCCGCTACGGCCATTGAGCCCGCACGCGACAACGCCGCGCCGGTGCAGCCGCTCTATCTCGAAGCTCTCACGCTTGTTGAACGCCTGCATCGCCGTCTGCTCGACGTCATCAAGGATGAATTCGATCGCCGCGGCCGCAACGACATCAATTCGGTGCAGGCTCTGCTGCTCTATAACATCGGCGACAAGGAACTGACCGCCGGTGAACTGCGCACGCGCGGTTACTATCTCGGCTCGAACGTCTCGTACAATCTCAAGAAGCTTGTCGAGATGGGCTTCCTCGATCATCAGCGCTCGCGCGTCGATCGCCGCTCGGTCCGCATCCGCCTGACCGCGCAGGGCCAGGAAATCCGCCACATCGTCGACGCGCTGTATCAGAAGCACGTCAAGACGGTGGAGCAGGTGGGCGGCATCTCGAACGCCGAGTTCGCGACGCTGAACAAGTCGCTGCATCGCCTCGAGCGCTTCTGGACCGACCAGATCCTCTATCGCCTTTGAGCATCGAATAAGCAGGCCAAGCCGGCGCAAGCGCGATCAAAGATCGCGCCGATTGAAAAGACCGGCAAGCCTGTCTCGATCCTTTTACACGTTCAGGCCGGTGCCCTCCGGCTGGTTACCGAAGTGCGCGCAAGACGCACGCGGAAGAATTCCGCACGAGTTTCCCCTGGTGTGGGATATGCGACTAGGCGCCTTCAGGCGCCTTTTCGCGTTTGGGTTCTCAGAGAATCGACTCGTAAACGAGTCCTGAATCCTCACCCGCTGAATCCAAAAATATGATTCGAGACTCTTGCGTGGAGTCTTTCCATCATCCTCACATCATGA
>Ga0209023_10006810_pt1 | contig 11926 bp, 14 predicted proteins | sample LakOneMetagenome_FD_187468 | JGI IMG/M metagenome (GOLD analysis project Ga0209023, IMG submission 187468) | Freshwater and sediment microbial communities from Lake Erie, Canada (SPAdes) (version 2) | ecosystem: Environmental > Aquatic > Freshwater > Lentic | place: Lake Erie, Canada...
CTCGACGCAGTGTCGCCACTGCTCAAATCTTCTTCGATGATCTCTGCATAACCGATGACGGCGTTGAGCGGCGTCCGCAACTCGTGGCTCATATTAGCGAGAAACAGCGACTTTGCGCGGTTGGCGGCTTGCGCCCGCCGCGTGGCGACGGCGAGCTGGGCGGTGCGCTCCTCAACGCGCGCCTCCAAATCTTCCGCCGCTTGCTCCGCTTTCATGCGCGCGACGATAAGATCGCCGAAACTCGCCGCGCCGCCGCGGGCGGAGACGATGGCGTTGATTGCGGTGATGCCGGCGAGAGCGGCCGCGAGAATGCTCATCGGGCCGCTGGTCAGGGCTGCGGCGTTGGCCATCAAACCCATGGCCGCGACCGGGATCGTGAAGAAAATCATGGTGCGCGTCATCACGTGCAGCGTGGCGCACACAAGCGCCGCCCCAGCGCAAAAGATGAGACCGAGCAGCGGGCCAGGACCGGGCGCAAACGCCAGCGCCGCGTATGGGATGGTGTAGAGCGTCGTGATGAGCGAAAGCGCGACGATCTCGCGCTTCACCAGAGCGCGTAGTGCTGGCTCTTCATAAGAATCGAGTTCCGGAACGATCCGATCGAAGAACGAGTGCGCGCGCCGGTCTACGATGGCGGCGACGCCTGTGAACATCGCACAGAGCGCCCACCACCAGCCGGGGACGGCCAGCGCCACCACCAGAGGCACTGACGCCACCGAGAGATAGCGGGTGGTGCCGTGACGGGCCCAGGCCATTTCGGCAAAACGCCGGATTGTCAGCACCCAGATACGCCGGGACTGCTCGGTTGCCTGCATGTCTTTCCCGCCTTCCGCAGGGCGGGTCTTCTAGGCTGATACGGTAAACAGGCGCCAAACGAGCTGGGCCGGAGGGGTCGTATTTCCTGCCGAAATCCTTAGGTTCGCCGGGTGACAGATTCATCTGGCCCCAACCTTTTCGGCGACGACACGACCGGCCCTGGCTATCAGGTGCTGGCGCGGAAATATCGCCCCAAGACCTTTGCCGACCTGATCGGCCAGGAAGCGATGGTGCGCACCATCGCCAACTCGTTCGCGCTCGGGCGCGTGCCGCATGCGTACATGCTGACGGGCGTCCGCGGCGTCGGCAAAACCACGACGGCGCGCTTGCTGGCGCGGGCGCTCAACTATGCGAGCGGCGACATCAAGGCGCCGCAAGTCGAACTCGATCCGCAGGGCGAGCATTGCCAGGCGATCATGGAGAGCCGCCATCCCGACGTGTTCGAGATGGACGCCGCTTCCCGCACCGGCATCAACGACATTCGCGAAATCCTGGACAGCGTTCGCTACGCGCCGGTGATGGCGCGCTACAAAATCTACATCATCGACGAAGTGCACATGCTGTCGACGGCCGCTTTCAACGGCTTGCTGAAGACGCTGGAAGAACCGCCACCGCATGTGAAATTCATCTTCGCGACCACCGAAATTCGCAAAGTTCCGGTGACGGTGCTGTCGCGGTGCCAGCGCTTTGATCTGAAGCGCATCGATAGCGAGCGGCTCGCGGAGCATCTGGCGAACATCTGCGCCAAGGAAGGCGTGAAGGTTGAAGCCGATGGCTTGGCGCTGATCGCGCGCGCGGCGGAAGGCTCGGCGCGGGATGGGTTGTCGTTGCTGGATCAGGCCTTGGTGCAGAAGCCGGGCGCGACGGTGACGGCGGCGGACGTGCGCGAGATGCTAGGCCTCGCCGATCGCGGGCGTGTGCTCGATCTATTTGAAGCGATCGCGCGCGGCGATGCGAAGACCGCGATCAACGAAGCGCGCTCGCAATATGATAGCGGCGCTGATCCGACTTTGATCCTGCGCGATCTGTTGGACATCGGCCACGAAGCGGCGCGCGCGCAGGCCTTGGGAGCGGAAGCGCGGATCGTTGGCGGCGCCGATTGGGTTGGGCGCGTGCGCGGGTTGGCGGATCAGCTTTCGCCGGCGCAGCTGTCGCGGCTTTGGCAGATGTTGCTGAAGGCGCTGGAAGAAGCCGGCAAAGCGCCCGATCCGATTGCGGCAGTTGAGATGGCGATGGTGCGCTTGTGCGCGGCGCAGAGCTTGCCGCCGCCTGAAGATGCCGCGCGGATGCTGCGCGACGGCGCGTCTTGGTCCCCCGGCGCATCGCCGGCGGCATCGCCCCCGAACCAACCACAGAAGAATGCTCCGGTGAACGCGGCGCCGTCGCCGCCTGTGACGAGGAAATCCGCCGGCGAGGCGCCGGTGGTACAAGAAAATGCGCCCGCGCAAGAAATCGAGACGCTCTTCAAGACCTTTGAGGACGTCACTGCCGCCGTTTCCGAAGAACGCGATATCGATCTTGAGCTGGCGCTGGAGCGCATGAAGGTCGTGCGGTTTTCGCCGATGGGCGAGATCGTGTTTCTCGCCAACGAAAACCAGCCGCGTGATTTGGTACGGCAGCTGAAGGCGTTTCTCGAAGAACGCACGCCGTTCGAGTGGAGCATTCGCTCGTCGAATGAGAGCGCCGCGCCGGTTGAGAGCATCGCCGATCGACGCCGTCGCGACGACGAGCGCAAGATGGAAGAACTGAAGCGCCAGCCGTTCGTGGCCGAGGCGCTCAAGGCATTCCCTGGCGCGGAGATCGTCGCGGTGCGTCAACCGGTGGATGAAAACCCTGGTGGCGACGTGGTGCCCATGCCTAAGCCACAGAGCGCACTTGCTGCACCGCGCAAGAAGGAAGCCGAGCAATGAAGGACATCTCGCAGATCATGCGCCAGGCGCAGGCCATGCAAGCGAAGATCAACGACGCGCAGAAAAAGCTCGAAGCGATGGAAGTCGAAGGCTCGTCGGGCGGCGGCCTGGTGAAGGTGAAGCTCTCTGGCAAAAACGCCCTGCTGTCGCTGGTCATCGATCCGTCACTGGTGGTCGCCGATGAGCGCGAAATTCTCGAGGACTTGATCAAAGCCGCGCACGACGACGCACGCCGAAAACTCGAAGACGCGCAAAACGACGAGATGAAGGGTATCGGCTCCGGCATGGGGATTTTGCCGGGCTTCAAGATGCCGTTTTGAGCGACGCGTTCAGCCACCCCGACTTCGATAGACTGCAGTTAGCTGTGACCGACGCCGCGCGCACCGTCTTTCAAAGGGCCAAGGCTGATCACGCGCACGAGACATTTTTCGCCTATGTACTGTCCACCTACGGGTCCGGCGCACTTGGTGGTTGCGCCGTGAACACGATCGAAAATCACCGGCGCGTTTGGGACAAGGCGCTCGCTCAGAGTTACACGCGGATCGAAGAAGAGCCTCACTACAAGTGGTTTTGTGGCGAGTGGCAAGAATTTGAGTTCGTCGGTGACCAGTTCGAGTTCGATGCCGTCTATCCGCTGTTCAATAAGGCGATGGAAACGCTCGAAGCTCTCCTCGAACAACGGGGCCGTGATGGCGCCGACATCTACGGCGTTTGGGAAGAGCACCCGGTCTATATCGCGCTAGCCGACGCGCTCGCGCAGCTTGATCGCGAGGGCCTATTTGGGTCCGGTGAGACGCGGCGCAATACGCTCGTATATGTGGCGCAATACGATGGAGAGCCTGGGATCGAACGGTGGTCGATCGAAAGGCTAAATCCCTTTGCACCGGAAATTCTGAAACAAGAGGCGTCTTCCGTTTAGCATGCGCGCCAAATCGATCACTGCCGCGCCTGAAATAGAGGCGCTGATCGCGCTTCTTGCGAAAGTGCCGGGGCTAGGGCCGCGTTCGGCGCGGCGGGCGGCGCTGCAATTGCTGAAGCGCAAAGACGTGTTGATGGTGCCGCTGGCGGCAGCACTTTCGGACGCGGCGAACAAAGTGCAGCCCTGCTCCAATTGCGGGACGTTGGACACGCAGAATCCGTGCGCACTGTGCACGGCGCCAGATCGCGACGATGGCGTCATCTGTGTTGTCGCCGAAGTTGGCGATGTATGGGCGCTGGAGCGCGCGGGCGCATTCAAGGGGCGATACCATGTGCTGGGCGGCGTGCTCTCGGCGTTGGATGGTGTGCGGCCGGACGATTTGCGCATTTCCAAACTGATGGAGCGCGCCCATGGCGCGGGTGTGCGCGAAGTGATCCTGGCGCTTTCAGCGACGGTCGATGGGCAGACCACGGCGCACTATCTGGCTGAGCGTTTGCAACCCGTCGGAATCACCATCAGTCGGCTGTCACACGGCGTGCCCGTGGGCGGTGAGCTTGACCTATTGGACGACGGCACGCTGTTCGCGGCGCTGCAAAGCCGGCGGCCATCCTAAGGCACAAAAGTGTTCCCACTTGGCCGCGACGCGGAAGCGTCGCACACTCCGCGCCAGGAGATTGGCATGGGGTTTCTCGATCGCTTTGCAGGCACACTCTTAAGCGTGTTGCGCATCGTCACAGGGTTGCTGTTTCTGGAGCACGGCACGGCGAAGCTGCTGCACTTCCCGCCGACAGACATGTTCGCGCAAACGCCGGCCGTTGGTTCGATGGTTTGGATTGCAGGCGCGCTCGAACTTGTCGGCGGCGCGCTCGTGACGGTCGGGCTCGGCACGCGCATCGTGGCGTTCATTTTGTCGGGCGAAATGGCGGTCGCCTATTTCATGGCGCACGCGCCGCAGAGCGTTTACCCGCTCATCAACCAGGGTGAAGGCGCAATCTTGTATTGCTTCATCTTCCTGTATCTCGCCGCCGCAGGCGCCGGGCCGTTGAGCCTCGACAGCGCGTTGCGCAAAAAGTCCTAAGCCGGATTGTGCTCGACGCAGACGGTGCGCGCATGCGTGATTTTGGGCGCCATCAAGCCGGTCTCTCGAAAGTGCGTGAGCGCTTCGGCGTACTCGTCGGCGGTCATGTCGCGGGTGATGCGATCCCACGTGCAGCTGCAGACGGCGCTGCTCGGGGGACATGACGCTTCAAATTGCGCCCGCGCGCTTTCCGAAAAAGGATGAGGCGCTCCGGCCCCGCATCCAAACAACAAGGTCACGCCGCACAGGGCGAACCAGCGATTGCGCATTGCCCTACTCCGCTCGGCAAAACTTGCCGCGCCATGATTTGAGTATGCGCCAATACAGTTAAGATTGAAGGCCCGTAACGTCGTTAAGCCGACGGCGTCAGAACCAAGTTGTGGCCGTCCTCGGCTGTGATCACGAGGCGATTGTCTTGGTGCTGATAGCTTTGCGCTTTGTCGAGCACCGCTAGAAACGATTGCTCCATGCTCATCACCGGCGCCGCGCACGCGCGTTCAGTGTGGCCGAGCGCGCGGACATCGATCGCGCCGTCCTCCGCTTCGTAGATGCCAAAGAAACTATTGCAGCCGGCCGCTCCGGAGATGCGGTCTTCGTGCGCGAATGTCAGCGACGGCGCTTGGCCGGAGATCGGTCGGCCATCAATCGTTTCCACCGCCCAATGCGTGCCGGCGAGATCGGAGCTGAGCGCGGGCGGCGCTTTTGTGGCGCAGGCGGCAGTGATCAGCCCACTGATACAGCAGGCGACGATGAGAGAGGCGCGACTTTGGAAAAGGGCCATGCCGACGCTGATAACGTCACGGCGCGGGTTGCGGTTCCCTCTGCACGGCGGCGAGGCAGGCGGTTTGATAGCCTTGCAGCTGGTGCATCAACGGCGACGCTTCCCGTTCAGGCCCAGCCATTTGTTCTAAAGCAGCGAAGTCGTCAGGCGCGACGTTGGCTTCGATCTTATCCCACACGCAGGTGCAAAAGCCCGGCGCGGCCGAGCGGGACTCACAGGCGCGTGTGAAGTTTTGTTCGACGCCGGGCGCGTAGGTGCGCGCTGGCGGGCTGCACGCGGCGAGACCGAAAAGGGTCGAGACGACAACAAGCCGGATCAATTCGCGCCCTCCTCCAAGAGTCGGCGCCCGATCACCTGCGCCTGGATTTCACCTGCGCCTTCAAAAATGTTCAAAATGCGGGCGTCGCAGAGGATGCGGCTGATCGGGTATTCGAGCGCGAAGCCGTTGCCGCCGTGAATCTGCAGCGCGTTGTCCGCGGCAGCCCAGGCGACGCGCGCGGCGAGTAGCTTCGCCATCCCCGCTTCCAAATCGCAGCGTTTGCCCGAGTCTTTGCGGCGCGCGGCGAAGTAGGCGATCTGGCGCGCGGCCATGATCTCGGCGGCGATCATGGCAAGCTTGTTGGCGACGCGGGGAAAATTGAAAATCGCCTGACCGAATTGCTTGCGGTCCAGCGCGTATTGAAGGCCAAGTTCAAGCGCGCATTGCGCGACGCCGACAGCGCGCGCGGCGGTTTGAATGCGCGCGGACTCGAAGGTCGCCATGAGTTGTTTGAAGCCTTGGCCCTCGACGCCGCCGAGTAGATTGGCGGCGGGCACGCGAAAGCCGTCGAAGCCGATCTCGTACTCCTTCATCCCGCGATAGCCGAGCACTTCGATCTCACCGCCCGACATGCCGTCGGCCGGAAACGCATTGCTTTCGTCGCCGCGCGGCTTGGGCGCGAGCAGCATGGAAAGACCGCGATGATCTGTGCTGGCGGGATCCGTGCGCAACAGCAGCGTCATCAGATCGGCGCGGGCGGCGTGGGTGATCCACGTCTTGGCGCCAGTGACGACGTAGGCATCGCCCTCCTTCGCCGCGCGCGTTTTCAGCGAGGCGAGATCGGAGCCGGTGTTCGGCTCGGTGAAGACGGCGGTGGGCAGAATTTCCGCCGACGCAATCTTCGGCAGCCATTCGGCCTTCTGTTCGGCCGTGCCACCGGTGAGGATCAGCTCCGCCGCGATCTCGCTGCGGGTGCCGAGCGAACCAACGCCGATATAGCCGCGGGAAAGTTCTTCGCTGACGACGCACATGGCGGTTTTGCCTAGGCCGGCGCCGCCGAACTCTTCGGGAATGGTCAGACCGAAGACGCCGAGTTCGCCCATGTGCTGGACGATCTCGATCGGGATCAGCTCGTCTTTGAGATGCCATTCGTGCGCGTGCGGCACGACTTCCGCATCGGCGAACTTGCGGAACTGATCGCGGATGAGTTCGAGGTCGTCGTCGAGACCAGTGTTTTCGAGCGTGGCGCGACCCCGTGCATCGCTCAGCAATTCGGCGAGGCGCGTTTTCTCGGCCTGCGTCACCGCGAGAGTTGCGCGCGGCGGCTCAATTCCAAAATCGGACGGGCGGATGCTCTCCACTTGCGTCATCGGCAAGCCGCCTGCGAGCTGCGCGGCGTATTCCGACGCCACGAGTTTCGCCAGCAGCTGTTCGGCTTCGCCGAATTTGCCAGCGTCGCTCAGCGTTTGCGCCCAGTCCCGCACTTCGCGAAGGGTTTCGGCATAGGTGGCGACCCAGGCCAGGCCGTGGACAATGTGCTGTTCGCGATCGATGGCGCTGCGATCTTTGCCGACCTTGGCTTTGACAGCGACGCGGGCTGCGTCAGCGTACGCGCTGGCTGCGGCGGAGATGCCGGTGAGCGATTCGATGAGTTCAGACGTCATGGCGCGACCTTAGACGAGCTTTTCGCAGCTGCGAAGAGATGCGCGCGAGGGCCGAGAACTGCCCTTGCGGCGCCGTCTTGCTGGGCTAGGGATAAAGCATGCGCCTTATCCTAATCGCCGCCCTCTGCGTGCTCGCCGCTTGCTCGCCGCCGCCATCGCAGCCAAGCGATGCCGGTTCGAGTTCGGCAAGCCAAACCCAGACGGCCCCGGCCGCGATCACCGACCTGGCGCAAGTCTCGGCGCCGACGGCGAACTCAGCGGTGACAAGCCCGCTGCATGTCACCGGCATCGCGCCGGCCAACTGGTATTTCGAAAATTCGTTTCCAGTGCGCATCGTGGACGCGCAAGGCCAAACGCTGGCGGAAGCGCCGGCCACACCGCGCGTGAATTGGACTGAGAACGCCGAGCCGAAAGAGTTCGACGCGACGCTCACCTTCACCGCGACGGGCGCGGCCACGCTCGTGCTGCAGGAAGACATGCCGCGCGACGATGGCACGCCGCGCGAAGTGCGCGTGTCGATTACGTTGGCGCGCTAGCTCGGCAAGCCGTCCCGCAGGAACGCTTCGGCCGTCGCGCAGTGGACAGCAACGCCGTGCGCCATTGCGGCTTCGTTCAATTCCATCTTGTTGGAGTGACACGGGCATGCCGTGCGGAAATCTGCGCCCTCGGGACACACGCCCAGGAATGACATCGCGCCCGGCGTCTTGTTGAGGACATAAGAAAAATCCTCCGCGCCCATAACCGGCGCTGGCGATGGAAAGAAGGCACTGGCGCCGAGTTCGGCTTTCACGGCGGCCGCGACCAAGGCTACAGCGCGCGCATCGTTCACCGTGACTGGAAAGCCCTGCATGATGTTGACGTCCGCCGCGCAATCGTGCGCGCGGGCGATGCCTTCGGCGACGCGCTTCACGCCCTCGTGCATAGTCGTGCGCGTCGCTTCCGAGATGGCGCGCATGGTGCCGCCGATGCGCACGGTTTCACCGATCACGTTCTGCGTGGTGCCGCCGTGGATGGTGGCGACGGTGACCACTGCGGGATCGAACGCGTTGATGCGTCGCGTGACGAAAGCGCTGATGGCGGTGACGATCTCGCACGCGACTGGCATCGGATCGACGGCGAGGTGCGGCATGGAGGCGTGACCGCCTTTGCCGCGAACGATGATTTCAAACTCGTCGGCCGACGCCATCATCGAGCCGCCCTTGCTGGTGACCACGCCCGCCGGCACGTTCGGCGTAATGTGCAGCGCGAACGCGGCGTCCGGCGCGGGATCCGAGAGCAGCCCCTCTTCCAGCATGAACCGCGCGCCGTGATGGCCTTCCTCGCCGGGCTGAAACATGAAGAGGATGCGGCCAGCGATCTGATCGCGGCGCGCGCAGAGAACCTTGGCGGCGCTGACCAGCATGGATGTGTGGGCATCGTGCCCACACGCATGCATCGCGCCTTGCACTTTGGAACGAAAATCGATCGGCGCGTCTTCCGGCATCGGCAACGCATCCATGTCGCCGCGTAGCAGCACGGTGCGGCCGGGCTTCGCGCCGTCGAGGATCGCGATCATGCCGCTGCAGGAACGCCCTTCTTTGAGCGTAAGCGGCAGGCCTGCCAGCGCGGCTTTCACCTTCGCCAACGTCTTCGGTGTGTCGAGTCCGAGTTCCGGCTCTTCGTGAATGGCGCGGCGGAGGGCGATGGTTTCGGGCTGGAGCTTCTGCGCTTCAGCAAGCCATTTCGATGGCGCGGTCAGGGTGTCGGCCATCTCAGCTCATCCATTTTAGCGTTACGGGTTCGATCGGATTGATGAAGTCGCGTTGCTCTTCGCGGCTTTTGGCCCATTCGCGCTTTAGCTTGATGTACCATTTTGCCTGCACGTCGATGTCGTCGATCATCAGCATCGCCTGTGTGTACTTGAGGCCCTCGTTTTGCAGATCGACCATGCGGCCGTCCTGATCCAGGAATTCGCCGGCGGCGGGGATAAGGATCGGCTTGATCAGATCGAGCAAAGGCGAATTGCGCCAATAACTCACTTGCGTGATGCGCGTGGAGTTTTCGTTTTCCGGCGTGAGGCACGTCAGCGTGAAGACGCGCGCCTTCTCATTCTCCACGACCTCCCAGCGGAAGCCGGGCAGCATAAACGAGATTTCGGTGGTCACCGCGCCGCCGAACAGGACGCGATACGGGAGCGAATTGCCGCTGGGCGCGTGGCGCTCGATGGCCCAGCCGCGGTCGCGCGGTACGAAGCGCTTTTGCTTGAGCTTGCGGCCCGCGCTGGGCGGACGCCACCACCATTGATTATGCACGTAGGGCACATGCGCGGGGTCCATAAGGCCGACAACGGCGTTGTCCATGGTCGCCGCGAAGATGCGATGCACGATGAATTTGGGCTCGCTCAATTCGGCCAAGCCGAAATCCGGCGCCGGCGGTGGTTCACCGGTGAAGCGCGCGTCGGACGAGATGAACACCAGCACGATGCCATTGGCCTCATCTGTCGGGAAATGGCGCACGCGAATGCGGTTGGCTTCGTACGGCTGCCCCTCAACGAGAGACGGGATCAGTTTGCAGACGCCGTCGCCGGTGCCGTAACGCCAACCGTGATACGGGCACTCGACAGTTTGCACGCCATCGTTCTCGACGATGCGTCCTGCTGAGAGCGGCACCGCGCGGTGGGGGCAAATATCGCGCATGGCGAAAGCGCGGCCCTCGTTGTCGCGCCCGAGCAGAACCGGTTCGCCTAGGATTTCGCGGCGAAACATCTCGCCGCGCTTCAGCTCGCGCGAGGTCGCGGCAAAATACCAAAGGTCTCGGAGAAGCTCGCTCATCTCAGGGAAGGCAATACGGCAATGGGGCAGTAGGGCAATAGGACTCGCCGCCTCAGTTGCACCAGGGTCCTCGGCCTACTGACCCATCTCTACCTCCCTACGGATCGGCCCTCAGCAACGCTACAGCGAACTCCGGCGCTGGCGCGTGCTCGGGCCATTGCGCCACGCCTTCGGGAATGACGATCCAGGGCTGTTTCCGCTTTACCCAGATGTGCGCGACGACATTGAGCTTGTCGCTTTCGTCCAGCGTGCCGGCGCGGACCACCGCCAATCCCGGTCGACGCGTGTTGGTGTTGTAGACCCGCGCATGGCACGTCGCGCAGAAGCGCTGCGTGGACACGCGATCTTCGGTGCGCAGTTCGTAGATCTCAACGGGGCCGGTTACGTTCAGCGCGGTTTCCGGGACAATGGCTTGTTGGCTAAAGGCGCTGCCGCTCCAGGTTTGGCAGTCGAGGCAGTGGCACGCGTAGGTTTGCGGCAGACGCTCGACGTCGAGCGTGTAGCGCACCGCGCCGCAGCGGCATCCCCCGGAGACGCTCATTGCGCAACGACCGTGACACGGAAGGTGTCGGCGGCGCCTTCGTTCGACTCCCAGGGGCGGCGCTGCTCGATGATGATGTCGCCGGTCCCCGCAGCGGTGGCGGAGAACATCAGCACTTCCCAATGATTGCCGCCGGTATAGCCGGGCTGCGATTGGGCTTGTGTGGTGTTGCCGGACACGTCGCCCGCGCGGGTGATGAACGCCGGGAGCTGCGCAGGCGTCCACACGTAACCCGCGGTCGGCACGCCGACGAGTTCGATAGCGAAGCGCTGATTGACGCCAACATGCACCGTCTGGCCGTTTTGCGCCGCGGTGATGTGGACATTGATATCAGAGGGCGTTGGCGCAGACACAGCGCCATTAGAGCCTCCTTGCGCGCTCGTGTCTTCATGCGATGCTTGCGGTGCGCAAGCGGCGGCCATGAAACCGATGGCGATGAGTGCTGTGCGCATGGCGTCCTCTCTCAGTGCACGCTGGTGATGCGCGCCATTACCGCTGGATCGTTCGGCATCAAACCAGCCGCCGGCAAACGCGTCACCAGTTCGCGCCAAGCCGGGTGTAGGCGGAAGGCGCGGCGGAAAAGCGGCAACGAGGCGTCGACATCGCCGGTGCTGGCAAGGGCGACCGCCGTCCAGAAGATCATCTCGTGGTTGTTGGGCGCGAGCGCCATAGCGGCCGAATAGTGCTGGCGCGCGGCGGCGAGATCGCCTGCGGCAGTCGCGTTGTCGCCGTCGGTCATGAGATTGTAGGCGCGCTGCAGATTTACTAGCCGCGCGAGTTCCTCGATCGGACGAGGATTGTCCTCGACGCGCAGATCAAAGATGCGCCCTCCCCATGCAGGGAGCGAGCGATCGCCGGACACAACGATAATTGCCGCAGATTGTTGTCCACGAATATCACCGCCCGTGGCTTGCGCGGCTTGCAGCGCAGCGAGCAGGCGCGCGGCGAGGTCGCCATTGGCGTGGGTATAGCCGTCGGCGAGTGCGCGGCACACTGTATCGGGACCCATGAGGTTGGCCTGGACCGCGTAGCCCTCACCGGTGAGGTTGCAGAAATGCTGAATAGAGTTCGCGCCGGTGTGGTTGGCGACGTGACCTTGCGCATCGACCATTCCGACTTGGCGCACGTCGGCGTGGGCGTCTGCGGCA
>Ga0209023_10006811_pt1 | contig 11926 bp, 14 predicted proteins | sample LakOneMetagenome_FD_187468 | JGI IMG/M metagenome (GOLD analysis project Ga0209023, IMG submission 187468) | Freshwater and sediment microbial communities from Lake Erie, Canada (SPAdes) (version 2) | ecosystem: Environmental > Aquatic > Freshwater > Lentic | place: Lake Erie, Canada...
AATCATAAAAAGTGTCTGTCAACCATTGCAAAGTGCATGTGCATAAACTGTGGGCGATTTCTGTGCATAACTAAATCAGTTTTTGATCTAAAAGAGGGCGATTGGTATTTGCTGGTTAAAAGTGCGTCAATGATTCAATATTGCCAAGTCGGCAAGTTCAATCGACGCACTGAATCAATGATGAGTTAGTGAACAGCATCATCGACTAAATCAAAGCCTCGACGGACGTCTTCAAGCCCGTCAGATTCCTCTGCGGCAGTCAGTAAATCAATCAAAGATGCTTCAGTATGAATTGCGTCTTCAATGACTTCAAAATAGCGGTCGGTACTGAAAAAATTGCTAAAGATGAGGTTACGAACAACTGTTGCTGTCGGTGTAATACTTTCAAGATCTATGCTGGTTTTATAGCGAACTTCACCATCAGCCCAATCCATTTCGAAGTTACCAAGTACTAAGCCATAGTTAATCCGAGCAAATAGTTCCGCTAAGCGTGGACGGCGCTCTAAAGGCACATTTTCGGACAAAATACTATAAACCAGTAGGCGTTCACTTTCTGGGAAAACGCGCACGATGCAAATCCATTCGCCATGTAAACCACGGACTGGCATACGAAATGTCGCGATCACCTCACTATCAGGATTGGTCGGAATGTTGGGTTCGTCAAACTTGAGCTTTTCCGCGTCAAGTAAGGCGCGAACCTGATCAATTAATGTAGACATCGGAACTGCTCCAATCTGTTTGCTTATATACGCCATTATAAATGAAAACCTGATAGAGACTTGTTCCACTTTGTGTTTTGCTGGCATGCTTAAGCAAAAGATATCGTTTATTGAATAGATGTTGGCTGATATTGAATCTCATCAGCTTATTTCATTTTCAGGAAACACAAATAATGCTACGTCGATTGCTATACAAGGTTGTTTTTTATGGCTGGCAGTATGAGATTGTTGACGGTGTATTGGATGATCCTAAACAAGTGGTGATAGGTTTTCCTCATACTTCCCCTTGGGATGGTATCCGTGCAATATCATTTTCGATTTTGATGAAATTAGATCATCATGTTTTAGCCAAGAAAGAGTTGTTTTGGTTCCCGTTAGGATGTTTATTAAGCTGGTTAGGTTGTATCCCCGTTGATCGCAGCCAATCCAAGCATATCGTGCAAAAAATGCATAGGTTCTCATGATGTAATGATCTAACTCTAGCAATTCGCCATATGTCAGATAAATGAGTACAAAGTCAGGTTTTTAGTTGCGTATACCATTCACATTATGATATTCATGGCGTGCATTGTGTGATGAGGTTGCTATTTCCCATGTCATTAAAAACATTGATAATATTTTTAATGTTGAGTTGGGGTAAAAGAGTACGTTTTCTTGATTGAATTTTAATCTTTGATTCATGCTATATCGTACGATATTGATTATGAATTTGGATTTTTATTGAGTGTGTGTAATCATTTTTTGAGAAAAATATGAAAGGAATCAATTTACATTTATTGGAAGAGTTGGCTTCGTTGCATCTTGGTGGCAATCAAAGTCAATTTCAAATTCCATTTTCTAAGATTTGTTAATTATGTCAAACATGCAAACGCCAGATCACGAGCTCACTGAGCTGTCCAAATTACAACGTCAAGTCGAGCACGAGCGTAGTGCGCGGTTAGAAGCTGAACGAATTGCTGATTTAAACATGCGTGAGTTGCATCAACGGCAACGTCAATTAGAACTTTTGGAAGCAGTTGCTGGCAAAGCGAATCAATCCAGCGATTTAACTGAAGTTTTACAGTTTTCAATTCAAAAGATTTGCCAATTTACGGATTGGGCTTTAGGTCATGCCTATGTTGCAGATTCAGGTTCTAAAGAGCACTTGCAATCTACTTTAATTTGGTCAAAAAATATCGCATCTAGTCCAGCGATAGATCAATTTGTTCAAGCTACTGAAGCACGAGGTTTTGATCGCGGTGTTGGCTTACCTGGTCGTGTGATGGAAACGGGTGCAGCAGCATGGGCTGTCGATCTTGTAAATGATCCCAATTTCCCGAGAGTAGACCTAACACAGGCTGCGGGTTTAAAAGCTGCGTTTGCTTTTCCTGTGCTCGCAGGTGGGAAAGTGGCTGCTGTACTCGAGTTTTTTAGTATTCAGGCGCTGGAACCAGATTCTGTTTTACAGCGGATTATGATACAGCTGTGTTCGCAATTGGGGCGTGTGATTGAGCGTAGTACAGCAGAAAAGCGCTTAGTGCATGATTCAATGCATGACAGATTGACAGGGTTGCCGAATCGCATTCTGTTTCTTGATCGACTGCAAAATGCAATTGCACACCAAAAGCGTAATGCAAAAAAACATCACGTCGCAGTGTTATTTGTTGATCTTGACCGCTTTAAAGTAGTGAATGATAGTTTGGGTCATTCGGTCGGTGATAAGTTATTGACCTTAGTTGCATATCGCATACAGTCGATTGTGCGTACTGAGGATACGGTCGCGAGATTTGCGTATTTTCGTGACAAGGATACTTTAGCGCGTTTAGGCAGTGATGAGTTTGTTGTACTTCTGGATGATATTCGCTCGCCAGACGATGCTCTGCGCGTTGCTGAGCGTATCCAGCGCACTTTGGTGACCTTTCCATTTAATTTGGATGGTCAGGATGTATATGTGACGGCGAGTATTGGGCTTGCAACTACTGCGGATGCACAAACTGCCGCCGAAGATTTATTGCGTAATGCCAGCCTTGCAATGTATCGCGCCAAGACTTTGGGTGGTTCTTGTTCGGAATCATTTGATCAAAGTATGCAAATCCGAGCGATGAATCGCCTCACTGCCGAAAGTGATATGCGCCGCGGTTTAACTGAAAATAAATTTATTTTGCACTACCAGCCGATTGTGTCATTAAAGACCGGTGTCATTGTCGGTTTCGAGGCTTTAGTGAGATGGCAACGAACTGAAGATAATTTGGTTTATCCGAATGACTTTATTTATATTGCAGAAGAAACGGGGTTTATTTTATCGCTCGATATGTGGGTGTTAAAAGAAGCTTGTCGTACATTGCTGCAATGGCAGCAAGATTTTCCACGCGAGCAGCTTTTAACGATGAGTGTGAATTTATCTGCACGTTTGTTTGCTCAAGCCGATTTGGCAGAGCAAATTCGTGCGATTATCCATGCTTCTGGCGTATCTCCATCGTCTATACGACTTGAAATCACTGAAAGTATGATCATGGGTGATGCGGAACGTTCGGTGAAAATTCTGACTGAATTGAAAGAGCTAGGTGTTCATTTAAGCATTGATGATTTTGGTACAGGTTATTCATCCTTGAGTTATCTACATCGTTTCCCTGCCGATACGCTTAAAATTGACCGTTCATTTGTGTCTCGTATGGATGAAAGTCCAGAGTGTTCGCCGATCATTCATTCGATTATGAGTTTGGCAAATAATCTAAAAATGGATGTGATCGCTGAAGGACCTGAAACCGCGGCACATGTCCAGCATTTGCAAATGCTTAAATTGTGATTATGGACAAGGATATTTCTTTTCTAGACCAGTTGATGGATCGAAGGTAGAGCAGCTTTTAAGTGCGGCTATGGTTTATGCGGTTTAAGCCCGTTGGTTTAAATGTGTTGGTTTAAATGTGTTGGTTTAAATGTGTTGGTTTAAATGTGTTGGTTTAATCGATGAATGTTATAACTAACTTTTACAACCAGTCATTATTTCAATAATACATTGAGCTTGTCGATAATGTATGGTATTTGAGAACCAGCTCATTTCGACGAGCTTGGTGAACTGAGTCTCTTTATTTGTATTGATGGGCAAATTTTTTGTTTGTCGTTCATCCAATAAAAAACCGCTGTCGCATAAATGCTCAGCGGTTTTTTATTGCTCATTCAAACAGTTTATTCAGCAATAATTTTGGCAACATCAGCAGACGCATAGAACTGACGCAATAACGGTTCAATACGGGCGCGTAAATAGCCATTGTCTGAAAGGTGTTTAAGCGTTTGAGCTAATGCCGGTTCAAGCTCATCAACAATGAATTCTGGTGTGACATTGACGTCTGCAAGAAGCTCAACCAAACTACGGTTGCTATTACGTGCATACCAACCTTCAACGCCTTCTGATACAAGCGATTGAACGTATTTAGTAGTACGTATGTGATTCCAAACCACAACAACGATATGCGAGCTTGCGTCGATTGTAGGTGCATCAACGAGTTGTGCAACGCTATCCACAGATTTGGTTTTGATTTTTGCCCAAATATCGGCTGCGATGCGATGAACTTTATGATTACTCAGGGTTTCTTGAGTTTTCTTTTCGCTCATGGTCATGATGTTACGAATATTGCGTGACAGATAGTTTTGTAGTGCATCATCAAAGTTACTATCGGTTGCTTTTTCGAGCATACCTTTACCAAGTTTCATTAAACCTGCCGCACCAGGGATTTTTTTGGTGACGACATTGTTTTCCATGTAGTCTTTGATGGCGTGGCTAATCGTGTTTGACAGCACTTCACCTGTCGTTGGATTGCTGAAAATCTCATGAATGATTGAGTTGCGACGTTCAGTATCGCTTGACACCATACTGATCACGGCTTCTGCGGTTGCATCAGGAATCAGGTCAGAGATGAGAGTTTTTTTACCTTCAGAGTTCTTTAAAGCGTCTTTGACGATATTGGCAATTTCTGTACGCAATTGATTTGTTGGTGCAATGCCCAGCACACGCTCTTGTGCAATTTTTTGGATACGTTCCAGTTGTACTAGTGTTGAAAGAGGTGTTTCAGTAAATTCAGTAAAGAAAGCTGCTACTTCTGCACGAATGACATCAAAGTTTTGTAGCTGCTGAAGAGTATGTTCGACATGTGCTTGAAGTAGGGCTTCTGCTTTTGGTGATAGGGTTGTTGTCATGCTGATGCTCCTGATTGAAAAATAAAAAGACGGTTTTATTGATGTTCAAATAGTAATAATCGCCCTTAAAGAGCGATTATTACAAAATCGGTTGATCGGTTATGGCAAAGTTGGTGTCGTCGATGCCGCAGGCGCAGCTGCTGTAGCGGCAAATTTATTCGGTGTCGCAATCGCTTGTTTCAGAAATGGTAAATAAGCTTGTACAACGAGTTGCTCAGCTTCCAATATCGCGGTATGACCAACACCGTCCAAGATCACAGGTAGACGTTTGTCTTTGAGCTCACTCATCAGTTCTGGAACTACGCCGACGTCAATAATTTTGTCGTCTTTGCCCCAGATCACCAATGTAGGTGCTTCAATGGATTTGACAACAGTGGCAAATGAATCAGGTGTATAGGATTGATTGAGCAGAATAAGTTTTTCGACCAGTTTTTTCATGGTTGGTGCATGATCAATCATCACTTTTTCTTGACCTGCCAAAATATCCGTTGGGATAAATGGGGGATCTTGCATTGCGATATTAATCACGTTCTTCAAATCACCTGGTTTTTGTACAATGAGTTGACGTAACAGTGTTGGATCTTTGAGATATGGACTTTTGGTTGTTGCAAAGACACCAGCAGGATCAACTAGCAATAGGCTTTGCGTGTCTGAAAAATAAAGACTGGCATAGAGTCCTGCAATAGAACCTCCCATGGAGTGACCAGCGACATTTAGGTTCTTTTCAATTTTGAGTGCTTCGGTGAAGCGACGGAGCGATTCTGTCATCGTTGCAGGCTGTAAGTCATAATCAGCGGCAATCGTTGAATCACCACTACCTGGAAGATCAGGAACTACGACGTGGTAATACGGAGTGAGATGATGTGCGACACGATTCCAGTTATCACGACTTCCACCCAGACCATGAATCAATAAAATTGTCGGGTTGCTTGGATTTCCGCCTTCTGAGTATGCCCAGTTTACATCACCAGCAGTAATATGTTTGGTCGTGAGTCCTGCCCATGCGCGTTCTTCAGTCATAGCAGTTTGAAAGTCGACTGCATGTGCAACTGGAATAGATGTTGCGAGGATCGGGGCAATCAGTGCAATGGATAATGCGATTTTACGCAAAGATGAGGTTTTTGAAGCGATTTGCATAGTTTTCGTCCTGAATAAATGAGCAATAATTATTCCGTCATTATGTCCGAGATTATCATATCAAGATGGAGTTACATTGACTTTGAATGTGATTTTTTGCACGTTCAAAGCCAATTTTATGCAGCTCTAATGATTTTTACTTATTCTTCGAGTTGGGTTTGACTTCTTTTTGCAAAGTAGCGTTGAATCCCATGAATAAAGATCGGTAATAATGATATGCCAATGATAAATAAAACAATGAGCGTCAGATTGTTTTTAACAAAAGGAAGTTGACCTAAGAAATAGCCTGCAGGAACAAGTGTTCCGACCCAAAGGAATGTACCGCCTACACTAAATGCTAAAAAGCGTGCGTAAGGCATTTCACTCATGCCCGCCACAAATGGTGTAAAGGTTCGAATAAATGGCATAAAGCGTCCGATCAGTACGGATTTTCCGCCATGTTTTTCAAAAAACTCTTCTGCAGTTGCAAGATGTTTGCGGCTTGGGAATTTACGAGTTTCACTAAATAAGCGTGAACCAAATTTTCGACCAATCCAATAGTTCGTACTATCGCCAATGATTGCAGCGGCACCAAGTACTGCACTAATCAACCAAGGATCGAGTTGCCCGATAGAAGCTAATGCACCTGCAGCAAATAATAAATTATCTCCTGGCAAAAATGGCATAAAGACTAAGCCAGTCTCACAAAAGATAATTAGGAAAATGATTCCGTAAATCCAGACTCCATCGGTGCGAATCAATTCTTTAAGATGTTGATCAATATGTAGGATAAAATCGATTAAAGGCATAGTGGCAATTTACTCAAATGAGAGTGGCTTAAGAAAATATTGAGCGAAATGGATATCGAGGTGTTTCATAAAACTCTGCAAAAATCATTGCAAAACTGTATTGTAGTCTAGCGTACATTTTCGCACACTGAATTTATCGATATCTTATAGTGATTCATGATACTGACATGTTGTGACATTGTGATTGAATGCTGATCGTATTGGGCTGATGGAGTTTCTTTTGGTAAGTCTTATAAATTCTGAATGGACTGAATCTACGACTCCATCAATTTGGCGGATAAATCCGCTGATTGCAGACAATCTCACAATTGCTAGAGGCGATATGGAGTTGTGTTTTCAGGTTAACTTTACTGTTGCTAGTGGTCAGATTTTGCATATTCAAGGTTCTAATGGTATTGGAAAAACAACGTTATTAATGATGCTTGCCGGGTTGCTCCCAATTTTAGAAAATCGTGAGAATCATCAAAATAATAAATCGTTGAGTTGGGCGAACGCGCCTTTATCTGATTGGCCCGTTCTTTATATCGGACATTCAATGGGATTAAACGCAGGATTGTCTGTTCGTGAAAATCTTAAGTTTCTGCAAGGAATTAATACAAATTCAGATCAACAGCTAAGTTTTGCTTTGGGCGTTGTAGGTTTGTCAGGTTATGAGGATGTTGCGATTTCTCGCTTATCATCCGGCCAAAAACGCCGTGTCAGTTTGGCGCGACTGTGGATGACTAGTAATCTCGACGCTTTGTGGCTGCTTGATGAACCTTTTAATGCTTTGGATTCAGACATGGTGTCGCGTTTGTCAGAACGTTTAGCTCAGCATGCAGAACAAGGAGGGCGAATCATTCTGACCAGTCATCAAGCATTAACGCTTCCAGTGCAAACTTTAGATTTAGAGCAATTTGCTGTGTTGGCTGATGATGAGTACTCGGATATTGCAACGATTGATCGTGAGTACTCACACTGATGTCAAATCAATTGATAGGTGTTCTCGTCAGGCGAGAGTTACGGCTGCGTTTGGCTCATCTAAGCAGTGGATTATATTCGCTCGTTTTTTTTATATTGGTTTTACTGCTTTTTCCTCTGGCGATTGGTGCAAATTCTCAGTTTTTAAATCAAGTGGGTGTGGCTGCTATTTGGATTGCAGCAGTGTTATCCATTTTATTGGGTACAGACAGTTTGTTTCGTAGTGATGTTGAAGATGGCACAGTGGAGCAGTTAATTGTTGCGCGAAAATCTCTTGCTTTATGGGCATTGGTGAAAGTGAGTGTGCATTGGTTGACGAGTGGCTTTGTGCTGGTTTTACTCTCAATCTTATCGATACCGTTATTCGGATTAGGTGTAAATGAAGCTGGAGTCTTGGCATTGTCGTTATTGTTAGGCACACCAGTACTCACGTTGTTTGCTGCGGTTGCTGCTGCATTAACTGTTTCTGTGAGGAGTGGAGGGGTGTTGATGTCACTCATCGCATTACCTTTGCAACTGCCTGTATTGATTTTTGCGACAGGAGCTGTTGAGGTTTTTCGTGCTGGCGGTGTGGTATTACCTGTATTGGCTTTGTTGACGGCGGGGTTGATCTTATCCTTCATTTTCATCCCATTTGTATTGGCTTCGGCACTGCGTTTGGCGATTTAATGGTTTTGATGCTGTTGGATTAGATTGATGTAAAGTTAAATGGTAATAAAGTTTCATGTAACTTTTTTGGTATTACATTGAGTATTACATTTGAGTCAAACATAAATGTCTGATATTGATTTACCACAACATTCAAATAAAGATCCGGTTAATCATTCTGTAAGCCATCAGAATGTATTGTTACGTCTGTGGAATGGTTTTTTACGAACTGTAGGGATGCAGCCGTTTTATGAAACCTTTAACCCTTGGGTAAAGTGGCTGGCTATAGTTGCTGCGATATTGTTGATGATAGGGTCAGTTTGGGGGTTAGCATTTGCACCGCCAGATTATTTACAAGGAAACAGTTACCGCATTATTTTTGTTCATGTGCCTAGCGCAAGTCTAGCGATGTCAATTTATCTGACATTGGCAGTGTTAGGTGTGATTAATCTCGTTTGGAAAATCAAGACAGCTTCTATAGTGGCACAGGCAGCGGCGCCCGTTGGCTTAGTGTTGTGTATTGTTGCCTTGGTGACTGGTGCGATTTGGGGTAAGCCGACGTGGGGCGCTTATTGGGTATGGGATGGTCGATTGACCAGTATGCTAGTCTTGGCTTTTTTATATGTCGGCGTAATTGCGCTTTTTCATGCTTATGAAAATACAGCGAATCAAGGCAAAGCCGCTGCGATTTTATCGATTATTGGTGCAGTGAATTTGCCTATTATTAAATACTCAGTGGTGTGGTGGAATACCTTACATCAGGGTTCGACGTTTAGTTTAACGTCGGCACCGAAAATGCCACCATCCATGTATATGCCACTAGTCGTGATGTTTTTTGCATTTTGTTTTTTTGTTGCTGCATTGATTATTTATCGTAGCTGTACGCTGATATTAATTCGTGAGCGACATAAGAGCTGGGTCAAAGCATTGATTGCTTCAAGGACACAAGCGTGAATTTTGCATTTAACAGTCTTCATGACTTTGTGATGATGGGGCATCATGGTGTTTATGTTTGGAGTGCGTGGCTGGTTGCACTACTTTCAATGATCTGTCTTGTGATGCAATCTCGTGATGTGCGGCAACGCTTTTTTAAAACTGAGCAGGCAAATAGTCAATTACAAAAAGCGAGATCGGCTCGTCTCAAGCATGAGTCATTCAAATGAAACCTATGAATGCAAAGCGCAAACGAAAGTTAATCGTCTTATTGTCTGGATTAATTGGAATATCTGTCGCTCTAGGGCTGATTTTATATGCACTGCGTGCGCAGAGCGATTATTTCTATACCCCAGCTCAAATTGCCAGTGGAGCAGCACCCAATGATCAGCGTATCCGAGCTGGTGGAATGGTGGTGAAAGGCAGTCTGATGAAATCAACTGACTCATTAAATGTTCGCTTTCAAATCACCGATTTCAAATCCACAGTGAATGTTGAATACACGGGAATCTTGCCCGATTTATTTAAGGAAGGCTCTGGTGTAGTGGGTACTGGCAAGTTGCATAATGGTGTTTTTGTCGCGGAAGAAATCTTGGCAAAACACGATGAAAAATATATGCCACCTGATGTGACCGCTGCACTAAAAGATCAAGGGCGATTGGCAAATGGGCAAGTGGCAAATAATAAGTTGGTAGGTGGTTCATGATTTGATGATTTGAAACTGACGTACCAGTTCTATGATCAGGGCCGTTGTGATCTGGTATGAGTAAAGGATTTAACGCATAATTCGGCTACGAATTTTTGTGATCTTTTTAGGTAATTCCTTGTGACAACTCTTCCTCGCGCGGTGGTGCTCCTCTCAGGCGGTCTTGATTCTGCAACTTGTTTAGCATGGGCGATGCAACGTTATCAATGTGAAACGTTAAGTTTTGCCTATGGTCAACGTCATTCCAGTGAGCTGGATGCCGCAAAACGCCTTGCTGCTGATGTGGGCGTTCCGCATCGAATTATCAATATCGATTTGCGTAGTCTAGGCGGTTCGGCTCTGACTGACGATGCGATTGACGTGCCAGAAGACGAACCATCAGGGATTCCTGTCACTTATGTCCCTGCGCGTAACACGATTTTTCTATCCTATGCGTTAGCTGTTGCTGAAGTGACCAACAGTCAAGCGATTGTGATCGGGGTCAATGCGGTGGATTATTCAGGTTATCCAGATTGTCGTCCTGAATACATTGATGCGTTTGCTCGTATGGCGGCATTGGCAACCAAAGCGGGTGTTGAAGGAAATCCACTTACGATTGAAACGCCACTGCTACATTTGTCCAAAGCAAAGATTATTCAATTAGGAACTGATCTGGGCATAAATTACGCATTGACCGTATCTTGCTATCAAGCAGACGCGGATGGCCGTGCGTGTGGTCGTTGCGATAGCTGTCGTTTACGTCGTCAAGGTTTTGTTGATGCTGGGCTGGCTGATCCGACGATTTATCAACACTAAAGTGCGCTATCTTTGGCGTTGATTGCCTTGTTGATAGTATTATTGTTATCGGTATTATTTTTAATGTTATTCTCTGCGATGTTGAACTATTTCACTCATTAGGTTACTTATGAATACTCTCTCTGCAAAAACAACAGTCATGAAAAAAGCTATAACGCTGACAACACAGATTGGCGCTGCAACAATTCTGGCAGGATTACTGGCGACTTCTGCACAAGCTGCTAAAAAAGAAGCTAAAGAAGCAGCGGCCCAACCGCCTGTTGATATTCAAACTGTGATGGTGCAGCGTTGTGCTAGTGAAGCAACTTCAGCAAAAATTACAGATGCAAAAAGTGCTCAGAAAGTCTGTTCTTGTACGATAGGCGTTCAAGCAAACAATCTGAAATTGGGTGAATTCTGGGCAATTCAAAGCATGGCAATGAATAATAAAGATCCTCGTGATTTGCCTGCATTGAAGCGTATTCAGCCTCAATTGGATAAATGCCGTGAAGGCATAAAGTTTAATGCACCAGAACAAGCAGCAGCACCTGTTGCCGCAGCGCCTGCACCTGATACCAAATAAACTATAGAGCAATTTATTTGGCACAGAGTGTGTCGAATGGGTTGAGTCGTATAAAAATAGGGAAGCAGACTTATTCATCGAAGAAGTCTGCTTTTTTAATGAGTTTTATCGTGGTTACCACAAAAATGATTGAGCAAGGAGATGCCTTCATGATGACGGAGAATACAGTGCAGCCTAATGATTTATCTAAACTTCCAGATATCAATGTTGAAACCACACAGGGCGTACTTAACCTAAGCTCATTGGTTGGACAGCCATTGATTTTGTATTTTTATCCAAAAGATGCCACTCCAGGCTGCACGACACAGGCGCAAAATTTTAGGGATTTAATGAGCGAATTTGAGGCATTAGGAGTACGAATTCTGGGTGTATCTCGGGACACAATGAAGGCTCATGAAAAATTCACTGCCAATGAGTGCTTACCATTTCCATTGGTGAGTGACGGTGACGAAACGCTTTGTCGCTACTATGATGTGATAAAAGAAAAAAACATGTATGGCAAAAT
>Ga0209023_10006812_pt1 | contig 11924 bp, 10 predicted proteins | sample LakOneMetagenome_FD_187468 | JGI IMG/M metagenome (GOLD analysis project Ga0209023, IMG submission 187468) | Freshwater and sediment microbial communities from Lake Erie, Canada (SPAdes) (version 2) | ecosystem: Environmental > Aquatic > Freshwater > Lentic | place: Lake Erie, Canada...
GTTAAGGAAGGTTATCTTTCTCCTGATGTGGAATTGCTTGATTACAGGGCCATACACAGGTGACCGTAATTCTATTTTTCTTTTCTTCTTTTGAATACGGCGGTATTGCCCCCTTTTTCTTCAGTCCAGTCAAGCGGCCAGTAGGCAAGATCGATCTGTAATTTGAATGTATTGGCATCCAGGAGTTTCATGCGGTAAGCACTTTTCATTTTCGCCCCGTCGTTTTCAGTAACCACATACAGCCTGTTCAGGTTATTGATCAGTTCTATTGTGTAGGTCGACTTCATGATTATATCCGCAGTACTGTGATAGATCAGCAGCATATTCACGCTATCGGTAAATTGGTAGGTCATCTTGCCGTTACTGGTATCGGCCATATCCCAGGCTCCCCGGAGTTCTTTAAAAGTAGGTTGTTGACTGTATACATTTGACTGCAAAAAAGCGATGGCGAGCAGTAGTAGTATTCTTTTCATGGTTTTGATGAAGGGATAGCTTTTTTTAATACGTCTTTTTTAAAAAATCAGGTAAAGAAACAAAATTATCCGGTTCGGGATGAAGTTTTAATTCCCTGTTTGTAACAATTTTGGCGCATTTGTGATAATTTTAAGGAAACTCAACTCTTCCACAATTAATACGGATCATATGAGAAATGCTGCCTGGTTCCTGTTCCTTGCTTTTTATATCTGTTCCTGTGCGCAAAGCAGCAATAAACAAAATGACCCCGTGCCCGGTAATAAAGAAACTGCCGGAAAGGAAAATACCGGAACTACTGCTGATACCGCGGTTCAAAGCAGGGACACTGCGGTTACTTACAAAATGTATAGACCCTGTTCTTTCAGTGTAAGCCTGCCTGCCTCTTTTTCAATAAAGGCAATGGAGCCCGAGAGCAGTCCCGATTATTGTGATTATGCTGTTAAAACAGCAGATGGCTTTGAACTGCTGCAGATGCATTCCCTGATCAAATCAAGATTTATGTTTGAAGGTGTTTCGGAATTTTATGCTGCAGCTTTAAAAGATACGGCACTTAATATCACGTATACATTTCAAAAAGGCAATTGGTTCGTCATCAGCGGCAAAGTGAAAAGCAACAATAATTCGCTTTACTGGAAAAGGGTTGTGGGCGAACATTTTGTGAGCGACCTGCAGATCGAATACCCCGATGCCCGGGAAAAGGTGGTGAAGCCCTACATTGCAGCGATTGCCGGTTCCTTTACCAGTGAATAACTGATCTCCCCGCCATACTCCCGGTATTTGCATTATGAATATGCACTCATTCCATTTAACCTGGTGATAAATCCCATCTCACCGGATACGCCTTTATTTTCCGATCTGTTAAATTTTCATTTCACCCGCTTATGCTGGTTGTCAAAAAATGCCTGTTTTTTCTAAAAGTCTTCTTTTTTTAGCGTTCATACACTTATTCGGGTAAAACAGGATTTAAGGAATATTTAGCATGCATCTTATCTATTATTTCGCAAGTCATGATACAATAATGGGCATTTGCTGCTCATGTGATGGTGTAAAAATTAAAATTAAACAAGTAAAATTATGAGAAAGATTCAATTACTTCTATTGCTGCTTGTATTCAGCATTTCCGGTGTTTTTGCACAAAACCGGCAGGTAACCGGTAAGGTTACTGATATGGAGGGTAAGGCCGTGCCGTATGCATCTGTAAAGGTTAAAGGTAATACCACGGGTGTTTCGGCCGATGTTAATGGAGGGTACTCTATCAGGGTAAAGGACGGAGATGTACTTCAGATCTCAGGTGCTGGTTTTGAAAGCCAGAGTATTACAGTGAGAAGTAACAGCAACGTGATGGATGTGCAATTGAAACTGGCCCCTTCTATGGAGGGTGTGGTAGTTACTGCTTTGGGTGTCAGAAGACAGGCCAAAGAACTGGGTTATGCAACAACAACAATTAAAACTGCGGAATTGACCCAGGCTAAGGTTACCAATGTGGCCACAGGTTTGGCCGCGAAGGTTTCAGGATTGCAGGTGAACCTGGTGAGCAATGGTGTTAAACCCGATACCCGTGTAACTTTAAGGGGTAACCGCTCTATCCTGGGCAATAACCAGGCTTTGCTTGTAGTAGATGATGTACAACTTCCCATGAGTTATATCAGTTCCCTGAACCCCAACGATGTAGACAATGTAACTGTATTGAAGGGCGCTTCCGCTTCTGCATTATATGGTTCCGATGCATCGAATGGTGTCATCATCGTCACCACAAAAAAAGGTAACAAGGGAAAGCCCGTGATTACCCTTAGCAGTACAGCAAGTTTTGAAACTATTTCTTACATGCCTGAATTACAGAATGAATTCGGTCCTTATGGCGGTGAACCTTTGAGTGCACCGGGAATGATCATCTTCCCGGAACAACCTTACTATCCATATGCACCATACGAAAACCAGAACTTCGGGCCAAGGTTCAACGGGAAAAAAGTACCCATTGGTGCTCCCATCCGCATCTTCAGGAATGATGGTTCTTATTTTATAGCCCAGGATTCAACATTATATGCAGCCAAGCCAAATGCAAAAAGGCAATTCTTTGACAAGGGCCTCACCTTTACCAATGACGTTTCTTATTCTGGCGGTGATGATAAAAGCAGGTTCTTCTTCTCGTTCCAGGACGTGAATACAAAGGGCGTGCTGCCGGGGGATGTGAGCCGCAGGAATACGATCCGTGCCAATGGTTCAAAAGAGGGTGGGATCTTCAGGGTTGATTATAATGTGGGTTACACACTTACGCATACGAATACCACACCGGGGGGTAATGTTCCCTTTGGATCTACTGCAAATTCAACACTGGGTGGCTATACAGGTGGCGGTTCTTATTACCAGAACAGGCCTTTATACTGGACCATTATTAACCAGCCTGCAATGGTTGATCTGCGGGATTACCGGAACTGGCAGAACGATCCTTATGCCAATCCCAATGGTTTCTATAATGCCTATTATGGAAATCCCTGGTGGCAGATCGACCAGTCGAGGTTGAATGAGAACAACAATGACCTGATTGCTAATTTTATTTTAACGATAAAGCCAAAAGAATGGCTGGATCTTCAAATGAAAACGGGGATCACGCGTAATGATTATACCAATAAATATACCAAGGCAGGGTTCAATTTTGCCTCATGGGCCATTGCCGATACTTTGGGTGCGGGCAGTATTCCGAATAGCGTAAAGATATTGTCTCCAAGCCAGGGCGATGCATTCAGCTATAGCCAGCGGATCACCAATGACCTGTTGGCAACAATTCACAAAGCACACAAAAACTTTGATTATAAACTGATCCTGGGTACATCCATGCTTGAAACAAAAGCAAGGATAATCAGTGATGCGGCAAGTGTATTGGTAATACCTGATTTCTATAATATTGCCAACAGGGTAGGAGAACCTACTGTAGCTGAAGGTTTTGCAAAAACACGCCGTGTGGGCGTATTTGCGGATGCTACTGTTGGTTACAAAAACTGGATCTTCCTGCATGGTTCTGTAAGGAATGACTGGACCTCTTTGCTGGCCGACGGTAACCGTTCTTATTTATATCCTGCAGTGGATATGTCATTCGTATTTACTGATGCTTTCAAGGCATTACAAAACAACAGGATATTAAGTTACGGTAAATTCAGGGCTGCTTATAGTAAGACTTCCCAGGTGACCGTAGGCGCTTATTCATTGGATAATGTTTTCAATGCAGGCGCCGGATTTCCATTTGGTGGTGTGGCAGGCTTTAGTGTGAATGGAACCAGTGCCAATCCTAATATCAAACCAGAGGTGAGTATCGATAAAGAAGTGGGATTAGAACTTGGTTTCCTGAAGAACAGGATATTGTTATCGGCTGCTTATTATAACACTGCTACAAATAATCAAACCATCCCTATTAATATTTCCGCATCAACCGGTTTTACCAGGGCAGTGGTGAACACAGGAGAAATGACAAACCAGGGAGTTGAGATCGATCTTAGAGTATCACCGATCGTGAAAACACGTTCAGGCCTTCGCTGGGATATTGGTGGTAATTTCTCTTACAATAAAAATATCGTTAAATCAATCGGCTATGGTTTGAATGACGTAGGCGTAGGAGCCAATGCTTTTGCCATTGTGGGCAGTGCTTACCCTATTTTGAAGGTAAGCGACTGGAAGCGTGATCCTGAGGGTCGTATCATCGTAGACAAAAATTCGGGCATGCCTACACTTGACCCCTCACCAAGGGCAATGGGGACTACCAATCCGCCAAGAAAATTTGGTTTGAATACCTCCCTGAGTTTCAAAGGCTTCACGCTTACTGCAGTTGCTGACGGACGTTTTGGTGCCCTCATCGAAAATGCGCTTGGATCTTCACTCGACTTCACCGGTGTTTCGGCTTATTCTGCACAAAGCGGACGCCAGCCATTTGTGATACCCAATTCAGTTTATTTCGATGGTGCCAAGTATGTACCCAATACCAACATCAATACATCTGATGGTAATGTGAACTTCTGGGCACAGTCTTGGAATACCGCACAAAGCAATTATGTGAACAGTGCAGATTTCTGGAAATTAAGAGAGATTTCTTTGAGTTACAATGTGCCAAAGAAAATACTCAACAATGGCATCAAAGCTGTGAGCCTTCAAATATCAGGCAGAAACCTGTTCACAAAAAAGGCCAAAGAAAATATGTGGAGCGATCCTGAGTTTGCCAACAATACCGGGAATGGTACAGGTACAACGGATATCAACCAATTGCCGCCAACCAAGTTCTTATCATTTAGTCTGAACCTTACTTTTTAATTCTAAAAAAACTGATCATTAGAAACTAAAATAATAATAAAATGAAAAAACTATCAATATTCATCATCATTGCAACTGTTGTTCTTTCAGGATGCAGCAAGAGCTATTATGATATCAACCAGAATCCCAACCAGTCTACCAATGCAAGTGTTGACCTGGTACTGGCAAATGCCCTGAATACAACTGCAGGTTTCCAGGTCAACCAATTCCAGGCCGTCAGCGAATGGCTGGGTTACTGGGCACCAAGCGGCAGTTATGCCATCAATTCATCCGATGGTGCAAGCTATAAGCAAACCACGGGCTTTGCCGATGGTCTGTGGATCGCTTATTACCGCAACCTGGAGGATTATGACTATGTGCAGAAAACAGCTACAGCCAACAACCAGTATTTTTATATTGCTGCTGCAAAAACAATGAAGGCATATGTATATGGGCAATTGGTTGATATGTTCAATAATGTACCTTATTCAGAAGCTTTACAGGGTACAACCATTATCCAGCCAAAGTATGATGATGCAAAGGCCATTTATGAATCCCTGAGCACCAATCTTGACGATGCGGTTAAATTGTTCCAGCGGGCAGATGCGGTAGCGGTGGCTTCCCAGGATATTTTATTTGCCGGTAATACCGCGCAGTGGGCAAAGTTTGCAAATACTTTAAGGCTGAGGTTGTTGATACACCAGGCACAGATGAGCGGAAGGTCGGCTTATATTGCAGCAGAGATCGCTAAGATACAGACCAACGGCAGCGGGTATTTAACAACTGATGCAGGCGTTAACCCGGGTTATTCAAATTCCACGGGAAAACAAAATCCCCTTTGGGCATTGTGTTACAATACTGCCGGTACTTTTATCCAGGATTTCTGGAGGGCAAATAAATATCCCATCACCTGGGGCCAGGCCAATGGCGATATCCGTTACCAGTACCTGTATGCGCCTGTTGGAGGAGTATGGGTGGGTAATGTGATCGGTGCTACCAATAATGCGGTTGGAAGTGCTTCATCCACATTTGGTAGCGGTGTATTGAAATCTGTAGCACAACCCGCAATCATTTTAAGTGCTTCCGAGAGTTATTTCTTGCAGGCTGAAGCAGGATTAAGGGGATGGATCGCGAATTCACCTGCAGCCCTGGTAAACAGTGGCGTGCAGGCCAACTTCAGCTTCCTGGGGGCAGGAAGTGCGGCTGCCTATACTTCACAGAACAATAAGCAAACCAATTACACTGTATGTACCAATGATGCGGAAAGGCTGGCCTGTATCATCCGCCAGAAATGGATGGCCAATAATTTCACAACACCGCTGGAAGCATGGAATGATTACAGACGAACAGGCTTGCCTGCAGATCTTCCGATCACAGTTCATCCAAATGCTGATGTATATGCGATCCCTACAAGATTTTTATATGCAGCCAGCGAATACCAGACCAATGCGTCAAATGTAAATGCCATGGGATCGATCAACCATCATGGGTCAAAGATCTTCTGGATGCCGTAAAGAAAAATATTACTTTATCAATAAAATGCAAATATGAAAAATAGATTAATAACAATAATGCTGGTATCCGGTTCTGTGTTTTTTGCATCCTGTGTAAAAGACCGAAATACGGGTGCTGTTGATTTCAGCCAGTTAACACCCATCATGCAGATACCGGAAGGGGGCTTGAGCAGGTTCCAAAGCCAGGCTTTGCTTTTTGATGGCGCAGACGTTTCGGATACAGCGTACTTCAGGGTGAATTATGCGGCAACTACTGTTGCACCAAGTGATGTGGTAGTAACCCTTGCTTATGATGCTGCTGCCCTGGCTTCCTATAATGCAGCAAACCCTGCTGCAACTTATCAGAAGTTTCCTGACAGTATTTACAAGTTCACCCAAACTTCCGTAACCGTAAAAGCCGGCCAAAGTTATTCTGATGTGATCAAACTTACCGTTTATCCAAACAAGGTTGATCCATCGAAGAACTACATGTTACCCATTTCAATAACTGCTGCATCAGGAGTTAAGATCAGTGGAAACTTTGGTACCATCTACTACCACTTTATTGGTAATTGCCTTGCAGGTGCTTATAATAATGTTGGAACCCGTTACAACTACACAGGTTTTGTACTTGGTGGTTGGGGCGGTACCTTACCTTTCCCCGGGGGGTACTCTACTGCAGCTTGTCCTGCAGTAAAGGTACTGGCTCCGCTGAGCTCTACAGTAACGGTTACGGATTATGCAAACCTTGGCGCGGGTACCAACAGGGATTATTATTTTACGTATGATTGTGCTGCAGGGGGTACTACAGTCGGTGTAACATTTACCCAGAGTTTCCTGGATGGTGTTTCCAATGTAATATTCCCAACACGTACTTACGATCCGGTTCTTAAGAAGATCCACATCATATCTTCTTACAACAACCTTCCTGCTGCGGCAGGTAGCGATCGTATCGTTGAAGAAACACTGACACACCAATAACCAGGGCTTAAAGTATAGCTTTAATAAATGGGCGCTCCCGATCCGGGAGTGCCCATTTGATTTCAGGAATAAAAGTTTTGAAGTGACCGGGAAGCAGGGATTAAAGCTGTTTGCTATTTACTCCGATTCGATCCAGCTTTTAAATTTTGAGAATTTTTGCTGGTTGATATCAATTGATAAAAGATCTCCCGATTCGATGATGATCTCAAATTTCAACTCCTCCACCTGCCTGATCTTATTGATGTAATTCCTGTTGACCAGGAACTGCCTGTTGGCACGGAAGAATATATTGGGATTCAAAATATTTTCCAGTTCAATAAGTGTATACTGTACCATATACTTCTTCCCGGTATTATCGTAAGCAAATGTGATCTTGTTATCGGTATAAAAGGCGGGTATATTGTCTGAGTTCACAAGGTGAAATTCTTTCCCTTTTTTTATGATGAAGGTTTTTGAAGCAATTGCTTTCCCGCTGTTTGGATGAAGCTCCTCTTTCTTTGCTGTAAAATAAGCTTTCAGGTTCATGAGTTTTCTTAAAGCCATTTCAAGCCCTTGCCGGTCTGCGGGCGACAGCCTGGCGAAAACAGGGCTATAGGGTAGCTGTGCGGCTTGTTCTGAAAATAAAATTACCGGGCATGCAATGCCGTTATCATCTGGGCCTGGTTCTCCGAATGAAGCAGTATCTGTTGCAATAAAATCAATAAGCCCGGTTTGTAGTTCGGTTTTCAGAAATGATGATGCTGTACTGTATACTTTATGAAGTGATAATACCAGGGGCAGTTCCCGGAAGGCATTCCTGATAAGTTCTGCCTGTAAAGGTGTTGAGCTTACTATACAGAAATTCAGTGCAGGTAAGGTTAAAAATTCATCCATCCTTGTCACAGTTTAATTCAGGCATAAGTTACCCCGCTTTGCATAATAAAATCATACCATCCATCAAATTAGCAATTTTGGCACAATACAATGATGAACGGTTTCAGAACCTTTATCACCGGTTAAAAAAAATTATCGTTGTTTATGTAATGTACAGCAAACAGGAATCCATTCATTAATGCGAACTGCCGGAGTTTGTTGGTTTGGAAAGAGGGCATGCCAGTTTGCACAGATTTCAAATCTTTTAAAACCTTGAGTTATGTTGATCGAACAAAACTACTGCCAGTACCTGCGACCAGGCATAAGCCCTGTCAATGACGGAAAGAACCGGGTATACCTTTCAGAATGCTATGAATACTTCTGCAATAATGGTTCCGGGAACTTCAGTATAAAGTACCCGGTTCAGGGTAAGGTTTATTTTGAAACCGGAACGGGAGCCTATGATCTGCGGCCCGGGTCCTTTTTACTGAGTGCAGGGCAAGCAGGCAAATGTATCATCGAATCACCGGACCCTGTGCGTTGGATCAGTATTGAAATACAGCGGGCGACCTTTGTGGAAGCTTTTCAGCTTCTGTCGGCAGGCGATGCTCCCGGTATATATGATTTCGGTCCCGGTCACTTTTTTTCTGAGCACTATTTTGAAAATGTATACCCGATTGATCATTCTGATCTTGGGAAAATACTTGCCAGGCTGGCCAATTTATTTACCAATGGTATTGGTACATCAATAAAGATAAACAGCGATTCATTCCTGGAACTGGCCATTCTTGTTATTAAGCGGGAACTGGCCAACCAAGAGTCGCTCCGGCATTTAAGTTCGATCAAGAATGGCACTAAAAAAGAAACCTTAAAGCGTTTGCTGAAGGGCAAAAATTATATTGATGATTATTTTTTAAAAAAGCCAGGCATCACCCAGATCGCCCGCCACTCTAATTTATCATCTTTTCATTTTCTGCGGAGTTTTAAACTGGCATTTTCTTTTTCTCCATACCAGTACATGCTTCAGAAAAGAATGGAATATGCGCAAAGCCTATTAAAGGCGGGAATTCCGATCACTGAAATTGCATCTGCCTGCAGTTTTTCGGATCTATTTACTTTCAGCAAGGCATTCAAGAAATTCTTTGGGGTTTCGCCAACGAAATATTTAAAAAGTGACCCGTTGCAAATGGTATAACAGAGCAGTGGAGTAATCAATCAGTTCCATGTTGATTAATTCTGTCAAATTCTCACCAGTTCAAATAAAAAAAAGCAGGAGGTAAAAACAACCCGCTTTTCATGATGTAGATTTTTATCACATCATTAAACTCGATGCAAACTACTTTGTAAATACGGGATAAAAATTTCAGATTTCCCCATGTTTTTGATTGGAATGATAAAGCCGTAATTATTTGTCTTTACTTTTTTTTGAAGCAGTTTTTGACAATATAAAAATACAGTCTGGAGTATTTAATGATCAATATTCCCGTTTCAAAATTGACTGGGTGAACACCCGGTCTCTCTTTTAAATAATTTGCTGAAAGAGGAGAGATCAGAAAACCCGACGAGGGTACATACTTCTGAAACGTTGTGTTTCCGGTTGCGTAAAAGTTTTTTTGCTTCTTCTATTCTTCTTGCTTTCAGGTATTGGTAAGGAGTTGTCCTGAAAAAACTTTTAAATAACCGTAAAAGATAATAAGGATTCAGCAATGCTGCGGCAGCCAGTTCATCAAGGCTGATATTATTCTGGTAAGATGAATCAAGAAGATCCTTTGCAATGTAGAGCCTTTTATACAATTCTGCTCTGGTGCCTGCCTTCACCGCATCAAGCCCGTTCATTTCAAGATGAATATTTTCCTGGTTGTTTACCAGGCTTTCCAGCAATCCGTGCAATAATTCCGGTATGCGTTCCTGGTTCTGTTCAAATGCCCGGGTAAGCTGGTGCAATGCCTGTACCTGTCTTTTGAGCGGGTCACTATACAGGTATGCCCTTTCATTGAATTGTATATTCCGGGCCTTTTTCACGGAAAAAGGATCATCAAGGTTTTCTGCTGCACCTGAAAATATTCCTTTCAGGGTATTGTTCACAAACTGTTCAGAGAAATTGATGGTAAAGGATTCCACTTCTGAATCTGAATGGATAAAACTGGTATACTCTTTCCCTTCATTGTACACTAAAAAATAGTCATCTGAAGCGCATTGTATGGCTTTGCCCGATTGGTAATATTCCCTGCCATTAAAAGCGCATTTCATGGATAAAGGTGTCCAGTGATCCGGGTAATAGATCTGTTTGGAATGGCAGTTGATGATCACACTGGATTTTCCATGGTCATGTAACCACTGGTCTTTGTCGAAGCGGCCCTGGCTCGGACTGGGGAAACTATCAATGTATTTTACATTTTCACTGAACATCATAATGGGTATTGTAAATATGCTGAATTGATAGCATGCAAGCTAAAGCAAGGGAAAACAAATCCCTAACCGTTTATGTAAATAATTAGGTGCTAAAAATGCCGCTTTTTTAACGGGAATCGGGCCGATTGCCAGGCAGGAACTGTAGATGGTAAATACCTTTCATGTATTATATTCATTGTTAAATCAATTTCAAGATTAGCTTTTATCAATTTTCACCATCTTTATATTGAATACATAAAATAATTTTACCAAAAGCGATATTACTGTTCCTCACTTTTTAGCTTGCGTGTTGTTATATTTCATTCTAAATAGCCAGGTTATATGATAAAAGAATCCCTGATTTTTGCCATTGTTACTTTAATCAGCATGAATGTAACCGGCCAAACCGATACTGCTTACTGCTCGTCTCCGGAATCATCACAATTTGATTTTTGGCTGGGTAACTGGGAGTTAACCTGGAATGATACTGGTAAAGGAACAAACCATGTTGAAAAAATACTTGGCAGTTGTGTAGTGCAGGAGAATTTTAATGACCCGGCTAACAATTTTACAGGAAAAAGCTGGAGCATGTACAATGCCACTAAAAAGGAGTGGCAGCAGACATGGGTAGATAACCAGGCAGGGTATATCGTATTAAAGGGAAAATATGCTGATGGCAAAATGGTTCTTTCTACTGAACCCGTTAAGACTCCTGACGGGAAAGAGAGTATCTCGCGGATGATCTTTTACAATATCACCAAAAACAGTTTTGACTGGAACTGGGAAAAATCAACAGACGGGGGGAAGACATGGGAATTGAATTGGAAGATCCGTTATGTACGAAAAGGCTGATCTATGTATATGATAAGCTGCAGAGGCAAGGTATTGAAATTTTATCATCATAAGGAATGTGATATGATCAATGATGATTACATAATGCAAAAGGAATGGGAAGGTACAGGAGGTCACCCCGATCATAAATCAGCATATGTAAAAGTTCAACTTATTTTTGTTTTAAAGGGGCGCTTCTCATAGTGCAAAACATAGGAATCAAACCTGCCAGAAGATATTAGGTTTCTTTTTTGAAATAGCATTTATTTATTGCAGTTTAGCATGCAGGTTAAAGCATGCATTAATCCCGGAATATTTCCGCCTATCCCATAATGAGGAAAATGTCAATTTTCACCTGATCAGGCTGTTGTCTAATAACGAATTTTCCAGCTCAATACTCAATTCAAAACACAAACTATGATTCATCAAAGAAAGGCCAGGCTTACAATTGCGATTGCTCTATTGCTCAATGGTAATATCCTTCAGGCACAAGGGCCTTATCAGAAACTTATAACCAAAGCCGACTCATTATTTATAGCTCAAAACTGGGCTTCAGCAAAAAAAATATATGAAACAGCACTACAGGATACTTCCCATAGTGCGCTTTCCTGGAACAGGCTGGGTTTC
>Ga0209023_10006813_pt1 | contig 11924 bp, 12 predicted proteins | sample LakOneMetagenome_FD_187468 | JGI IMG/M metagenome (GOLD analysis project Ga0209023, IMG submission 187468) | Freshwater and sediment microbial communities from Lake Erie, Canada (SPAdes) (version 2) | ecosystem: Environmental > Aquatic > Freshwater > Lentic | place: Lake Erie, Canada...
GAAGAATTATGAAAGACCTATTTTTTTCAGGGGAAACACTAGGAATAAGTCATACTAGCGTTAAATAATAGTTTCACTGGAAAAATCGAAGAGAGAATTATTTTTCACAAGCATCAAGATTAAAAAAGTTGGTGTGGCGTCTAGCAACTACAATGACACTCAAATAAAAACTAAAACTCCTTTAGCAGCAACTTTCCCCAAAACAAAAAAGGCTTGCCTATGCAGCAAACCTCATTTTGTCGTTTTAAGAAAACACTTTCCTATTCCTCGTACCTAGCAACTTCGCGATCGTAGAATTCGTTGGCCAAAACCAACAAGCCTTCCATTTCAGCGTTCAGTTCGGCTTCGTCTAAATCTTCAGCATCTTCTAAAAATTCAACCTCATCGTCTTTCAAATTGATGATGAATCGAGGGTAATCCAGGTGGATGATGAAAATGTCTTCGGGAAAATCAGTGTTGTCTCCTAGTAAAAATTTTGGTAATTCCATGTTGTTTTTTGTTGTGGGTTGTAGGTTGTAAGTTGTAGGTTGCGACGCGTTTAACATACAACCTACAACCTATAACTTTGTTTTATTTATCCGATAAAATCACCGGTGCGCTTTTTCCATTCATAAAAATAATTTTAGAATTTGGGGAAGCGGCCAGTTCTTTTTGGGCTTTGATTTGTTCGTATTGCAATTGTTTGTCAGTTAATCCCATCGAGATAATTCTTTGGTAATCCGCGATCCCTTGGGCTTCTACGCGTTTTCTTTCGGCTTCTTGTTTTTCTTTTTGAAGGACGAACGTCATTTTTTGCGCATCTTGCTCGGCATTGATTTTACTTTCAATCGAAGCTTTTACCGATGTGGGCAAGTTGATGTTCCGAATAAGCAATTGCTCTAAGATTAAACCGCGCGATTTAAAATCGGCTTCAATTGTTTTGAAAATACGTTGTTGAAACTCGTTTCTTTTCGTTGAGTACAAAGCCACCGCATCATAATAAACAGCGTTGTCTCGAATACGAGTTCTAGTTACTGGACGAACAATTTTATCTGTGTAGTTCACCCCTATTTGTTTGAAGATCTTCGGTGCCGATTCGGGAACAATGCGATACAGCACGGTCAAATCGATGACCACTTCCAGTCCGTCATTCGACAAGACGCGAATGGCATCATCGCCTTCTTGTGCGCCTTCGCTATGCACAGCCGACATGGTGTAGTTTTGGGTTTGAATGTCGAAATCGGTGACATCAAGCAACGGATTGATCACATGCAAGCCGCTTTGCAAAACGTCCGGTTGCACGCTACCATAAAGGGATTGCACCCCCACTTTTCCAGCGTCGATTTGTTTGAACATAGACGATGACAGTCCGATAAGGATGATAATGAATCCGAGAAACTTTAACGGTTGTGCCAATCTAGCCAGTGGGTTGGCATTGGCTTTCAGCGTAAAACTAGCAAACAGTAAAATAGCGCCTAAAATAATGAATAGTATCATATTTAATTGGTTTAAATGTGGTGTTTATACGGTCAAACACTTTAGAAGTTACGGTTCTACCAGAATATATTTATTCTTGATGGTGGGTGAGCACTAATTTCTTGGTCAGTCGCGCAAAGCGAATATACAAAAATAAAGCGGCGGCGGTTAAACCGGCTAAAAGTCCAATCCAAATTCCGGTGGCTTTCAGCTCCGTATAAATCCCCAAATAAATCGAAATGGGAAAACCAATAATCCAATAGGCGACAAAGGTGATGTACATGGGCACTTTCACATCTTGCAATCCTCTTAGCGCACCCAATACTACGACTTGAATGCCGTCAGAAATTTGGAAAAACGCGGCTACAATCAGCAATTTGGAAGCGATGGCTATCACTTCGGTATTGTCTAAAGCTTGCATCGAGTCGCTCATGTTTAAAAACAAATGCGGTAAGAAATTGTGGAAAATCAGGAAGATAATTCCGAAAATAATTTCCAATAGAATCGTCAGCAAAAAGATGGAACGCGCTACAGTAATGAGGTTCTTGTAATCGTTCAAACCTTTTTGATTGCTTACCCGAATCATGGCGGTGACACTCATTCCCATCGCAAACATAAAGGTAGTGGTCGCTAAAGTCAAAGCAATTTGATTCGCAGCTTGACTCGTCTTCCCGATAGAACCGGAAAGCCAAATTGCAGCAGTGAACAACGTTACTTCAAACAACATTTGCATCGCAGACGGCAATCCCAAATTGATTATTTTTTTCAACATCGACTTTCGGATTTGTTTGAAGCTAAATCCGGTGAAAAACGTTTTTAAGTCGGGATTGTATTTCAGCAAATAATGCATAAAAACCACCATCATAATTCTAGAAATGACCGTACCTAAAGCAGCTCCGATGATGCCTAATTTTGGAAAAAACCAAACTCCATAAATCAAAACATAGTTAAAGAAAATGTGTACGACATTGGTTAGGAAGATGGCGTACATGGAATATTTTGTTTTCGAGAGGCCGTCAGCAAATTGTTTGTAGCCTTGGTAAATGATCACCGGAATTAAAGAAAACGCCACCCAATCAATATACGGAGCCGCCAATGCTACTACTGCCGGCGGTTGGTGCATCAAAAGCATCAAGGGTTTGGCTAAGACAATCGCGACAAACAACCCCAATCCGAGGATGGTACACAAGAACACACCGTGGTGAAACGTAGATCGTATTTTCGCTGGATCTTGCTCGGCATCAGCTTCGGCAATGATGGGCGTGATCGCCGTTGAAAATCCTATTCCCAAAGACATTCCAATAAAAATAAAACTATTCCCTAAGGACACCGCTGCCAACTCGGTAGACCCTAAATTTCCGACCATTAGGTTGTCGACAATACCAATTAAAGTATGTCCGAGCATTCCTAAAATGACGGGATAGGCTAATTTAATATTATAAGAGAATTCTTTGGTGTATTGTGAGAAAGTCAAAACTGCTATTTTTTTGGCAAAAGTAAGCTAGTTATTTATTTTTAGCGGTAAACAGCTCCTAAAAAAATAAGAATTTCTTGTTTAACCAAAGTGTTGGTTCCGGTGCAAAAGAAAAACCAACCTCCTTCCAGCAATTATATAACTTTTTCCAATATTAATGTAAGAATTCCTGCTCATCGTCCGACTACTTTTGCACCCGACAATTGAAAAGCACTATGGCTAATCAACTGTTTTAAAACAAAATTTTTAAACCATAACATTATGATGATTACACAAAAATTAAAAGTTGCCTTTTCCACGTTAGTTGTAGTTCTTTGCGCGACAACTACCTTTGCTCAAACCAATTCGGATACGATGTCGAAAAACTACGATCAAGGATTCCGTTTGGGAATCGGAGTCAATGCCGGTTACGTATTTCAAAACCCTTACGATTTTGCTTTGGGTGCTGATGCTCGTTTGCAATACGACCTTTCTAAAAGGTATTCAGTTACGTTAACTACTGGTTTTTCGAACCTTTTTGTAAGTGGAAAAAAGAATGATTTGGGATTCATTCCCGTTAAATTGGGTTTCAAAGCTTTTGTATGGAACGACCAATTCTACATTATGGGTGAAGGTGGTGCCGCGTTTGCTGTGACGAATAACTACGACAAAAATTCACTTTTGTTAGCGCCTAGTATCGGGTATGCTTCTAAGTATATCGACATTAGCTTGCGTTACGAGCACTATGCGAACTTCCCAAAACTGAATGACAACGGAACGATTGGTAAAGGTGTCGGACAACTTGGTATTCGTGTAGCTTACGGATTTGAATTGTAATTCTTTTCAAAATACTCTTAAAAAAAGCCCTGACATTCAGGGCTTTTTTTTATTTCTCTAATGCTTTTCGATATACTTCAAAATTGGCTTTTACTTTGTCATCCCATTCGGGTTCCTTAATATCTTCCAGTTTTTGCATGGCTTCCCAAATGATTTTAGCAACAATATAGCGCGTCATTTCTTTATCATCTGCCGGAACTATAAACCAAGGCGCATGTTCTGTTGCCGTCTTATTAATGGCTTCTTCATAATACTTTTGATATTCGTCCCAATGCTCGCGCTCTTTTAAATCGCCCGGTGAAAATTTCCAATGCTGCTCTTCGTTTTCTAAGCGTCGTAACAACCGCTTCCGCTGCTCTTCTTTGCTTAAATGCAAAAAGAACTTCAACACTATAGTCCCGTTTTGGAAAATGTGCTTCTCAAAATGGTTGATTTGCTCCATACGCTGCTCCCAAAACTCTGGTGTAATATCTTCAACCGATGTAATCCCAGGCAGGTTTTCACCCAATATGTATTCCGGATGCACGCGCGTCACCAACACATTTTCATAATGAGTTCGGTTGAATACGGCAAACTTCCCTTTCTCAGGCAACGCTAGGTAATGCCGCCACAAATAATCATGCTCCAGCTCGGCCGAGTTGGGCGTTTTAAAACTAAATACTTCTACCCCACGCGGATTGAATTCCTTAAAAACTTCCCGAATCAAACTGTCTTTCCCCGAAGTATCCATGCCTTGCAAACAAATCAGCACGCTGTAGCGATTGTGCGCATACATCACGTCTTGAAACGCACTCAACTTCAACTGCACCTTGTCGAGCTTTTCTTCTTTGTCGGAGTCGCTGGCATTACTTTTCAGTTCAGTGGGAAGTTCCGAAAGTTTTACGGGGGCTTTAACTCTAAAATCTTCTGGGTCTATCGACTTCATACAAACGCTTTTTATAACAGTAAATATAGTATTTTTGAGGAGCTATTCCAGCTATCCGCTCTATCTTTTTCTAAAGCTTGCCGCTTTAAAAAAAGGATGCCGCTGTTATCTGGGCTAGGGAACTTTTCACAAAAGAACGACCATGCAAAAATTTCAACTCGAAATACTTTTTCACATTATCGGAATAGGCGCTGCTTCTGGACTCGTATACAAAGACCAAAAGCTTTTTCTGATCTCCGACAACAGCAGTTATCTCTACGAATACCATATCGAAACCCAAGCACTTAACAAGATCGTTTTACAAGATCGTCCTGTTTTAGAAGTGATTCCCAAAAACCAAAAACCCGATTTCGAAGCCATTACTTCCTTTGGCGATAGTTACTATGTTTTTGGTTCGGGCTCGACCGAAAATCGGATCGAAATGGTGCAGTACAATACCAAATTCAAAACCACCAAAACCACCGACTTGTCCGATTTGTATTTGTTAATGCAAAGTTTCGGCAACATCAAACCCGAAGATTTCAATATCGAAGGCGTTGTTTTTACTGGCGAATCTTGGTATTTCTTGCAACGTGGCAATGGCAAAACGGCCAAAAACGGACTCTTTACCGTGCAAGGAAAAAACCTAGAAAATGATTTCACCGTCTTGTACAACGAATACCAGCTTCCTAAAATAAAAGGGGTTCAAGCTAGTTTCACCGATGCGGTTATGGTCGACAATCAATTGTACTTCTTAGCCACTGCCGAGAACACCACCTCGACCTACGACGACGGTGAAGTCCTCGGAAGTCTTGTGGGTAGTATCAATTTAGAAACAATGAAGATTGATTTCACGAAAAAAATTACGGCTACGGCAAAACTTGAAGGAATTTCCCTTTACCAAAAAAGCGACAAAGCTCTAGAGTTCTTACTTTGTGAAGACAATGATACCGAAGAATTGCGTTCCACCATTTACCATCTGACTCTAAAACGGTAAGCCATAAAAAAAAGGATGTCAGTAGACCTCCTTTTTCTATTTCATACGATCGATTTAGATTATCTTCTTCCGCCAGGGTTATTTTGCCGCTCTGGTCTTCCTGAATTGCCTCCTCTTGATGGCATTGTTGCTCTCGGCGCCGCCGGACTTGTAGCGTTTCTTGGCGTTGCAGCTCGTGGCGTAGACGGGCTAGTTCTCGGTGTCGCCGGGCTCGAAGGAGTTCTTGGTGAAGAAGTGGCCCGAGTATTGGGGCGCGGTGTGTCGGGTGTTGTTGTTCTAGTGGGCGTTACTGTGCGGGTGTTCGGTCTTGGTGTATTGGGTGTTGCGACTCTTGTAGGAGAAACTGCTCGTGAAATTTCCGCTGGTTTTCTAAAAGTTCTGCCGTTGTAGGTGGCATTATAAGCCCCGGCTCTTCTATTAGTCACAACAACGGTAGATCTTGTTCTTCGATCGGCGTAATTGTAATAATAGGTCGGATTTCTAACAATACCGGTTCTATGATAATAGCGATTGGTGTAATAATGATGGTGGTATCCCCAATAATCGTAGTAATAAACGGGTGCCCACGGATGCCAATACGAAGGATAATACCCCCAATAAAAAGGCGATTGGTAGACATAATACACTGGTGAAAACAAATGAATCACCACAGGCCAACTGCTTACGGAGTCGTAACCTCCATTGTTATAATTGTTGGTTGTATTGTTGACGATTACAGTTTTATCTCCAGTATAGCCTGGATTTGGCGTTCCGCCAGCAGATTCGTAGGATGGTTCTACGATATAATTCTTACCATACAAATCTTCGTCGCCGATAATTTGCACAGCCATAGCTCCCGATTGATCTTTCCCGACTTCAATAACAGCTACATCTTGGTTCTCTTTCTCGTTAATGGGAACTTGCAGAATAATAAAGTGCGTGTCGCCATTCTTCTGACTGATTACTTTGATGTAGTCAATATTCCGATCGTTATTCAAATCAAGATTATTGATCGTATTGGTTTTGTCGTTAATCGCCCGCTCAAAATCTTCTAAGGTTTTCGATTTTTGAAAGACATCTAGAACGGCATACAAATTCAGATTGTCGCCTGGCAAGCCCAAAGCTTCCGGTTCGGGGTCGTTTTGAGAAAATACTGGAAACGATAACAAGCTTAGTAGTAAGATGGTTATCCCTAACATTGCTTTTTTCATAAGTACTGAGATTAATGAATTATTTCTTAGTAAGTTACGAAAAAAGCAAGTGCCAAGCTAGCGTCTCGCTATTTACTTTTCAATCTCACGCAAACTTTCCATTTTTTTGTGTGCTAGGAAACCAGCGACATCTTCAAAATGTTCTTTTACCCTCTTGTTGCCGAATTCAAAGACTTTAGTAGCCAAACCGTCTAAGAAATCTCGATCGTGCGACACGAGAATTAAAGTGCCATCAAAATCGCGTAAGGCATCCTTGATGATGTCTTTGGTTTTCATGTCTAAGTGGTTGGAAGGCTCATCCAAGATCAACAAGTTCACCGGTTCTAAAAGCAACTTGATCATGGCCAAACGCGTTTTTTCACCACCTGAAAGCACTTTTACTTTCTTAGTCACATCGTCACCATGAAACATAAAGGCACCCAAAAGATCTTTGATTTTCGTACGGATTTCACCTACAGCAATATTATCGATGGTTTCAAAAATAGTAGCATTTTCATCTAGTAGTGAGGCTTGGTTTTGAGCAAAGTAGCCAATTTGAGCATTGTGACCAATCTCAACACTTCCACTATTGATCTCAATTTCTTTCATGATGGCTTTGATCATGGTCGATTTTCCTTCCCCGTTTTTGCCAATAAAGGCAACTTTTTGTCCACGTTCGATTACGATATTGGCATCGTTAAAAATTACGTGATCGCCGTAGGATTTGGACAAATCTTTAACAATTACCGGATATTGACCCGATCGAATCGCTGGCGGAAACTTCAAGCGCAATGCCGAAGTATCGATTTCATCAATTTGAACGGGTACAATTTTTTCCAACATTTTCACTCGCGACTGCACGGATAAGGTTTTAGAAAAAGTTCCTTTGAAACGTTCAATAAATTCCATGTTATCCGCAATCATGCGTTGCTGCTCATCGTAGGCTTTTTGTTGGTGCATACGACGGTCTTTACGCAACTCTAAGTAGTGCGAATATTTCGCTTTGTAATCGTAAATACGTCCCATCGTTACTTCGATCGTTCGGTTGGTGATATTGTCGACAAATGCTTTATCATGCGAAATCACCACTACCGCTTTGGCCGCAGTCAATAAAAAATCTTCCAGCCATTGGATGCTTTCAATGTCCATGTGGTTGGTAGGCTCATCTAGTAAAATCAAATCGGGTTTTTGCAACAGAATTTTAGCCAATTCGATCCGCATGCGCCAACCACCAGAAAATTCAGAAGTAGGACGGCTAAAATCTTCACGAAGAAAGCCTAAACCGGTTAAGATTTTTTCAACTTCTGCCTCGTAATTGACTTCTTCTATGGCGTAATATTTTTCACTTAAATCAGACACGCGTTCGATCAATTTCATGTAGGCATCGCTTTCATAATCGGTACGAATGGTCAATTGCTCATTGATTTCGTCGATTTCGGCTTTCATTTTGAACACCTCGCCAAACGCTTTGGAAGCCTCTTGCATGACCGTGGCATCATCAGTCGTTAACAAATGCTGCGGCAAATAGGCAATAACGGCTTCTTTGGGCGCAGAGATGTTGCCAGTAGACGGTTTGCTTTGCCCTGCAATAATCTTTAATAGCGTTGATTTTCCGGCGCCATTCTTACCCATCAAGGCAATTTTATCGTTTTCATTGATGGCAAAAGAAACATCGCTAAATAAAGTAGTTCCGCCAAATTGAACGGAGATATCGTTGACTGTAATCATTTTCGATTCTGAGATTTTTAGACCGTTGACACTTCTTAAAATGAAACAGTCTGATTTTTAAAGGTGCAAAGATAACAGAATTGTCAGATGGAGCTATTTGAAAAAAGTAAAAAGAATCACCATATTTAATTTATTCCGTAAAAGCGGTTCCTTGTTTTTGAATAATACACAAAACTTCATTTCAAGCGTACTTATTTCTGGAGAACTGTCTTTTTTAAAGTAATTTTACATCGTTTTTCACTACAACAATTAGCAGCACTATGCCATTAATCGATTATAGTTTTCTTGGAAATATAATCCCCAAAGCCAAGTTTAAGAAAAGCTATCGAACGGCGAAACAATCCTATTTGAATCGCATTCGCTGGGCGGTTTCGTTGTACTATTTTGCTATGGGTTTGTGTTTTGCCACTTGGGCTAGCCGCATTCCGGACATCAAAACAACGCTGCATTTAAGTGAAGGCGACTTAGGAACTATTCTCTTTGCTTTACCCTTAGGGCAGCTGGCGGTCATGCCCTTTTCGGGAAAATGGGTAGCAAAATATGGCAGTTACGGCATTTTAATTGGATCGCTTTTAGCGTATGTTTTTTGCTTGACGAATTTGGGTTTGGCCACAAAACCTTGGCAATTGGCGCTAGGTTTATTCTTTTTTGGAGTCTCTGGAAATTTGTGTAACATCGCGGTGAACACGCAAGGAGTTTACACCGAAGTACTCTATAAAAAAACCATTATGAGTTCGTTTCATGGTTCTTGGAGCATTGCCGGTTTTTTTGGAGCGTTACTTGGATTGGGTTTACTGGCATTTCAAATCGCACCGTATCCTCACTTTTTGATAGTTGCCCTGTTGGTCTTATTGCTGATGGCATTTAATTACAAATATTTAATTAAAGCGAAAGCAAAATCGCAAGGAGCTCCAAAGACTTTTTTTTCAAAACCAGATCGAGAATTAATTGGTTTGGGCGTGGTGGGTTTTTGTTGCATGGCGAGTGAAGGCGTCATGTTTGACTGGAGTGGTGTTTATTTTAAAGAGATCATCAAAGCGCCAGGAGCATTGACGGTCTTGGGCTATACTTCTTTTATGATTATGATGGCTAGTGGTCGATTTGTAGCAGATCATTTTGTGCAGCGATTTGGCGCCAAGAAAGTACTTCAAATTAGTGGATGTGTTATTTCGGTAGGATTGTACATCGCCGTTTTATTCCCGTATATTATTCCGTCAACCCTTGCGTTCATGCTTGTGGGGATGGGGGTATCGAGTATTGTTCCTACAGTTTATAGTTTGGCTGGAAAAAATAAAACGGTTGCCCCAAGTGTCGCACTGACCACAGTTTCGAGTGTTAGCTTTTTAGGATTTTTGATGGGTCCGCCCATTATTGGCTATATCGCCGAAGCCACTAGTTTAAAATATTCTTTTGCGTTGATTGGAGTTTTTGGTTTTTTCATCTCCTTTTTGGTCAGTCGATTGAAAAGTTTTGAATGATAATTTGGTTTCTAAATACTCAACCGAAATTCTTCAATCACGCCATTGGCTTTCCCAAAATCTATTTCCTGGATGAACAATTCTACAGGTTTGGTGTTTTCTAGGCTAGGCAAAACATTTGATTGATTGTTGTTTCGCATTACAGTAGCAACTCCAATAGCTTCAATTTTTTGTTGTAACGCTTGCGCTAAAATTTCAGTGCCCGAAAATATTTTCATTAATCCCATAGTGGTTCTTTTTTGTTGTTAGTCTTCTGTTTCTTCGTCGTCTTCATCATCACCCATTTCAAACCAATACGGTTCGACTAGCATTTTCTCGGCAAGTATTTCGATTCTTTCGGTGAGTTGCTCTGAAAAAATCAAGCGTTGGGTTTTGGCAATGCTGTTGGAGATGCGCATGATTTTGGTTTCATGGCGCAACCTGAGAATCGGCTCTGCATCGTCTAAAATAAAAAGTTTCAACCGATTCACGTTGTAGCCGGCTGTGGTAAACATTTCGTTGAGTTTGTTCGGTGTTCCTATTAGCACATCGATTCCGGTAGAAATGTAGTTTTTGTCATACTCCATATCGCCTTTGTCGTGCACGCCATATACTCGCAGATTGGTATACTTTCCTAATTTATCAAAAAGAGTTTCCATTTCCAACACTTTGGCTTTGTCTTCTACAATGATTAAGGCTCTAGGTGATTCTTCGCCTTCCGCCACTAATTGTTGAATAACATTGAGTACAATGGTTGTAGATTTCCCTGATTTTTCAGGAGCGATAATCACGCAATCAGCGCCACTTTTCAACGTGGAGAAGGTTTCCTCTTGCAGTGGATTGGCTTCTACCAATCCAATTTCGATTAAGGCTTCTTGTAACTTTGGGTTTATTTTTTTTAGTTTCATTTTTTTTGGATGTTGATTGGTGGCGGTATTTCTGCTTATGCTACACTGATTTCCAACGCATCATTTGCTTGCGAACAGTTTGACATCGTTTTCTGAAATCTCGGTGCCTCCTAGGATAATCAGGCGCTCCACAACATTTCTCAATTCTCTAATGTTCCCGGTCCAATCGTATTCTTGCAACAACGTAATCGCTGGTTTTGAAAATACTTTCGGCGCATTTCCTTGTTCGGCGGCGATCTTTTCGGTAAAATGTTCTATGAGTAACGGAATGTCGTCGCGACGATCGTTTAATGAGGGCACTTTGATTAAGATTACCGCCAAGCGATGGTACAAATCCTCTCGGAATCGGCCTTCGGCAATTTCTTTTTTCAAATCTTTATTGGTGGCGGCCACTACACGAACATCTACTTTGATGTCTTTGTCGGCGCCTACTCTCGTAATCATGCTTTCTTGCAAGGCACGCAATACTTTGGCTTGTGCGGATAAACTCATATCGCCAATTTCATCTAAGAAAATGGTTCCGCCATCGGCTGCTTCAAATTTTCCGGCTCGGTCTTTAACCGCTGATGTAAAAGCGCCTTTAACGTGACCGAACAATTCGCTTTCAATTAATTCACTTGGAATGGCAGCACAATTGACTTCGATTAATGGGAAATTGGCGCGTTCGCTTTTGTCGTGCAATTGATGAGCCACGAGTTCTTTCCCAGTTCCGTTGGGTCCTGTAATTAAAACTCGGGCATCGGTTTGCGCTACTTTATCAATCATGATTTTGATGTGATTGATGGCTTCGCTGTTGCCGATCATTTCGTAGTTTTTGCTGACTTTATTTTTGAGAATTTTGTTCTCAACAACCAATTGCTTTTTGTCGAGTGCATTGCGAACGGTATTTAGCAATCGGTTTAAATCGGGCGGTTTGGATATGAAGTCGAAGGCGCCCAATCGCATGGCATGAACGGCAGTTTCCATATCGCCGTGGCCGGAAATCATGACCATTGGGATTTCGGGTTTGATTTTTT
>Ga0209023_10006814_pt1 | contig 11923 bp, 8 predicted proteins | sample LakOneMetagenome_FD_187468 | JGI IMG/M metagenome (GOLD analysis project Ga0209023, IMG submission 187468) | Freshwater and sediment microbial communities from Lake Erie, Canada (SPAdes) (version 2) | ecosystem: Environmental > Aquatic > Freshwater > Lentic | place: Lake Erie, Canada | collected...
CGGGCTGTTGCTGGCGGAACTTGCGGTGGCGATGCTGTTGGCCTGGGCTCTGGCGCAGGTCTTGCCGGCCCGGCCGCTGCCGGTGACGCTGGCGCTGTGGGGCGCGGCGGTCTGGGGCGCGCTTTGGCTGTTCCGGCGCGCTGATGGCCGGCTTCTGGGCTGGTATCTGATGCATGACTATGCCTTTACCGCCAAAGACGGCGGCGCCTATCCCGAAGCCCTGTCCGCGCGGTTGGACGCGTTTCGCGCCACCCTGACCAAGGCCTTGGCCGAAGGGTGGGACGAGGTGCTGATCGTCGGCCATTCGTCGGGCGCGCATCTTGGGGTGACGCTGCTGGCAGATCTGATCCGGGCGGGTGCGGTGACGGGCGGGGCTGTGAAGAACGGGGCGCCCGCGATCGGCTTTCTGTCGCTGGGGCAGGTGGTGCCGATGGTGTCCTTTCTGCCCGGCGCCACGCGCCTGCGCGCCGATCTGGCTTATCTGAGTGCGCGGGCGGAACTGACATGGGTCGATGTGACGGCCCCGGGCGACGGCTGTGCCTTTGCGCTGTGTGATCCGGTGGCGGTGTCGGGGATGGCGGCGGCGGGCAAACGCTGGCCGCTGGTCCTGTCGGCGGCTTTTACACAGACCCTGTCGCCCGAACGGTGGCGCGCGCTGCGCCGTCGCTATTTTCGCCTGCATTTCCAGTATCTTTGCGCCTTTGACCGGCCTGCCGACTATGACTATTTCCGCATCACCGCCGGGCCGGTCACGCTGGCGGCGCGCTATTCCGGGCGCGCGCCCTCGAAAAGCCGGATCGAGACGCCGCTGAACCGTTTTGGTCCGGCCCGATGATCGCGCCCAAACCCCCCGCGCGCCCCGACAGGGTATCGTTTTGGCGCCATGTCCGGCTATTCCGGCAGGACATCCTGTCGGCCCAGCCCGCACGTCTTTACAACGCGCTGATGGCCGAGTTCCGCACCCCCTTCTTTCGGTCCTATCTTTGCAATGACCCGGCACTGATCGCCCTGGTCTTGAAACAGCGCCCGGACGATTTCCCCAAATCGGACCGCCTGGGCGAGGGGTTGCGCCCCCTGCTCGGGCGGTCGGTCTTTGTCACCAACGGCGCGGAATGGCAGCATCAGCGCCGCATCATCGACCCGGCATTCGAAGGCGGGCGGCTGCGCACGATCTTTCCCGCCCTCTGTCAGGCCGCCGAGGCCGCTGTCACCCGCCTGAGCGCCAGAAGCGGACAGACCGTTGAGATCGAGGCCGAGGCCAGCCATGTCGCGGCGGATGTGATCTTTCGCACGCTCTTTTCGATTCCGATCGAGAATAGCATTGCGGCCGAAGTCTTTCATGAATTCCGCACCTATCAGCGCGCCCAGCCACTGCTGAACCTTGGGGCCTTTCTGCCCTTGCCCGCTTGGGTGCCGCGCTTTCACCGGCGGGGGGCAAGGGCGGCGGCGACGAGCATCCGGGCGCTGATCGGCCGGCTGACGGCCGAGCGCGCGGCGGCGATTGCGGCAGGGACTGCGCCCGACGATCTGGCCACCAAGATCATGACCACGCCCGACCCCGAAACCGGCGCATGTTTCACGACGCCCGAGATGACCGATCAGGTGGCGATCTTCTTTCTGGCCGGGCATGAGACATCGGCGGCAGCGCTGGCCTGGGCGCTATACTTGCTGGCGCTTTACCCCGAGATTCAGGATCGCGCTGCGGCCGAGGCCAAGGCGTTGCCCGGCAATCCGGCATTTTCGGATATCGCCCGTCTGACCCTTGTCACCGACATCTTCCGCGAAACCCTGCGGCTTTATCCGCCGGTGCCGATGATGGTGCGCGAGGCCCGCTGCCCGGTCACGCTGCGCGGGCGACCGGTGGCCAAGGGCGCGCAGATCGTGCTGTCGCCCTGGCATGTCCACCGCCACCAGCGGCTGTGGGACAGGCCGGATGAGTTTGATCCGGGCCGCTGGCGGACCGAGGCGGGCCGGGCCGCGGCGCGTCAGGCCTGGCTGCCGTTTTCGGCCGGGCCGCGGGTCTGTCCGGGGGCCGGTTTCGCGATGATTGAGGGGCCGCTGATCCTGGCCTTGCTGCTGCGCCGCCTGCGGTTTGCCACCACCGGCCCCGCGCCGGTGCCGGTTGCGCAACTGACGGTGCGGGCGCGGGACGGCATCCATCTGCGTATCGCACCGCGCTAGGGGGCGCGCCAAGGGGGCCGCTTAGCCGGGTGGGGTCAGGAACCGCACCCCCGGCAACCCGGCAATCCGGGCGCAATCGTCAAGGTAAAGCGCGCTCATCGCGTCGATCACTTCTTCGGTCCAGCCGGGCAGATCGACATTCAGCTCCAGCGCATCCGCCTTGCCGTTTTCCACCAGCGCGGCGCTGACTCGGTCGGCCCATTCGGCGGTGCTGGCCGGGGGGGTGGTCGCCAGACTGTCGGTCAGCGCCGCCGCCCCCTCGTCCGACAAAAGCGCCGTGGCCATGTCGGTGTCGCCCTCAAACGCCGTCGCTTCGGGCACCTGACACATGCCGCGCACGATCTGCGGCCAGACGAGCGGCGCATCCTCGTTGCACCAGATCGTCAGCTTGATATCCGGGCTGGCCGCAAGCGTCTGGCTGATGGTCGGCCACCAGCGCAGCTTATAGGGGTCGGTCATCCCCATCAGCGCGTCATAGCTTTCGGTCAGTCCGCGCTGAACCAGACTGGGCACCAAGGCCGCCGGGTTGCTGATCGACAGATAGAACTCGCAGCTATAGGCGGGAAACATGCTGGCAATGGCCTTCAGCCGCCGGGGCGTCATTGCGTAAAGGCCGCTTTCCGAAACGATGCGCGGCGGCAGGCACAGCAGGTTTTCGTGGAACAGCAGGACGCGTTCGGCATCGTCGGTATCGGTCAGCGCGTCGATCAGCAGGGATTGAACTTCGTCGCTGGCCTCGGCGCCATTCAGGATGCCCAGCGTTTCACGCAACAGTGACCGATAACCGCGCGGCCCGGGAATATGGATCGCCCCGTCGGCAAATGCCGCCCGACTGCGCGAGATCGAGCGGATCAGGCGGCCGTCATCGGTGCAATGACCGCCAAGGTGAAAGACCAGTTGCATGGTTCTGTGTCGCCCCCCCGGGCTCGCTTGTCCCCGGGGCGCACCATTGCCGCAAACGGCCAGAATGGCAATCTGAACCATTGCCTGAACCATTGCCTGAACCCTTGAAAGGGGGCATGGCCGGACAGGGGCGCCGTCAAAAGACCGATGCCCGCATCAGGGTTCGCACGCCGCGCAACGGGGCGAACCGACCAACGGGGCGCGACGACTTGTCCGCTTGCGCCGCCCTGCGCGCCACCCGAATGTGGCGTCCGATTGTATGGACCGGGGCGACCCACTGGCCCGTGTGCCGGGTTTGTCCCGGTGTGGGCGGCTGGTCCTGTCGCCTGTGGCTGGCGGCAACTTTGCAATTTATCTTGCTTTATGGCCGAAATGCGGTCATGTTCTTTGCGCGACGTTATCTTTATCGACCCTGTCTCCGTCTTCGGCCTCAGCTTTCGATTCTGCCTGACTGCGCCGGGCCGCCGCATCCTGCGGGCGGATTTGAGAGGAGACATCACGATGGCCACCGGCTCCGTGAAATGGTTCAACGCCACCAAAGGCTTCGGCTTTATCGCCCCCGATGGCGGCAAGAAAGACGTGTTCGTTCACATCACCGCGCTTGAGCGTGCTGGTATCCGCGAACTGAAAGACGGTCAGAAAGTGACTTTCGACATCGAAGCCGGCCGTGACGGCCGCGAATCGGCGACGAACCTGGCACTGGCCTGATCTTTTCAGGACGCAGTCTTTATGAACGGGCGGGGCCATGGCCTCGCCCGTTTGCATTTGGGCTGGCCTGCCGTGCGCCACCGCCAGGGCGGGGGGCTGAGGGCGGCAGACGCGATCAGGCCAGAAGCAGCTCTGCCCCCGCCTCGGCCAGTGCAGCCGCAATGTCGGGCGGCGGCGCGCGATCAGCAACCAAAAGGTCGATGCCACTGAGCGGGCAGACGGCAATCAGACCGCGCCGCCCGAATTTGGTGTGATCGCTGACCACGATCCGCCGTTCGCCGCGCGACAGGACCGCCCGGGCGAACTCTGCCTCGTGCAATTCGAAATCCATGATGCCACCCGCGTCGATGGCCCCGGCCGAGATGACCGCGTGGGTCACGCTGAATTGCGCCACAAACTCTATCGCCGATCTGCCAAAGGCCGCGCCATTGTCCGCGCCAAGCTCGCCCCCCGCCATATAGACGCGGTTGCCGTTCTGGGTGGCCAGCGTGCGGGCGATGTCAGACGAATTGGTGATGACGGTCAGCCGTCTTAGCCGAACCATCTCGCGCGCCAGAAAGCTGGTGGTGGTGCCGGTGTCCAGCATCACCGCATCGCCGTCGCGCATGGTCGCGGCCAGCCTGCGGGCGATGGCGCGCTTGGCCTCGGCATTGTCGCGCATCCGCTTTTGAAAGGGCGCCTCGCCCAGATGGCCGGCCAGGCCCACGGCGCCGTGGCTGCGCACCATCTGCCCGCTGTCCACCAGTGGCTTGACGTCACGCCTGATGGTCTCAAGCGAGACACCTAGCATCTCGGCCAGCACCGACACTGCAAGGGTGCCGCGGCTTTCCAAAAGCGCAAGGATATCGCTATGGCGTTTTGACTGCATGCTGGCCCCGATCATTGTGGTTATCCTAGGTAAATCAGCAATTCATTGCAACATCGGGCATGATACGGGCATAAAAAACACAGTTTACCGCACTACCTGGTTGACAGACTCACCCCGGCCCCGTGATCTTGTGGGCGGCGACGGAGGGGGGAAGCATATGGACCGGATCAAGGCGCTACCCTGCTGGGCGGGCACCGTGCAATGCGAAATCCTGAAAGGCGGCCTGTCCAACGAAAGCTGGAAGGTGACGGATGCGGCGGGTGCCCATGTCGTCCGCTTCGGCGTCGATTTCCCCTTTCACCATGTGTTTCGTGACCGCGAGGTAATGGCGGCCCGCGCCGCCCATGCCGCGGGTTTCGCGCCGCGCGTCAGCTATTCCGCGCCGGGCGTCATGGTCAGCGATTATCTCGGCGCGCGGACCTGGGCCGAGGGCGACATGCGCGCCGCCCCCGAACGGATCGGCCGCCTGCTGCACGATTTCCACCACCGGATGACCGCCCATGTCAGCGGCCCCGGCGCGATCTTCTGGGTCTTTCATGTGATCCGCGACTATGTCCGCACCCTGACCGACCATTCCAGCCGCTTCGCCCCCGACCTGCCGCGCCTTGCCGCGATCAATACGGGGCTTGAGGCCGCGCAGATGCCGATGCCGATCATCTTCGGCCACCATGACCTGTTGCCGGGGAACTTTCTTGAGGATGATCAGCGCCTGTGGCTGATCGACTTCGAATATGCGGGTTTCGGCACCGCCATGTTCGATCTGGCCGGGGCGGCGGGCAATGCGGGGATGAGCGCGGGGGAAGAAGCGCGCCTGTTGTCGGCCTATTTCGGCACCGCGCCGGATGCGGCCACCCTGCAAAGTTTTGCCGCGATGAAATGCGCGTCGCTGATGCGCGAGGCGATGTGGGCGATGGTGTCCGAAATTTTCCTGACAGCCCCCGGTGCGGACTATGACGCCCATGCGCGGGAATATCTAAGCCGTCTTGGGGCAGCACTTGAACAATACCAGACAACCTACGGAAAGATCACGCAATGACCTTGCCCTCTCACGCCCAGATCGTCGTCATCGGCGGCGGCATCATCGGCTGTTCGACCGCCTATCACCTGGCCCGCGACCACAAGGCCGATGTGGTGCTGATCGAGCAGGGCAGGCTGACGTCGGGCACTACATGGCATGCGGCGGGGCTGGTCGGGCAGTTGCGGTCAAGCGCGTCGATCACCAAGGTTCTGAAATATTCGGTCGATCTCTACAAGGGGCTGGCCGCCGAGACGGGTCTGGAGACCGGCTGGAAGATGACCGGCTGCCTGCGGCTGGCCACCAATGACGACCGCTGGACTGAATACAAGCGCCTTGCCACCACCGCGAAAAGCTTCGGGATGGAAATGCACCTGATCTCGCCCGCCGAGGTCAAGCGCATGTGGCCCCTGATGGATGTGTCTGATCTGGTTGGGGCAAGCTGGCTGCCGACCGACGGTCAGGCCAGCCCGTCCGACATCACCCAGTCACTCGCCAAGGGCGCGCGGATGCATGGGGCCAAGATCCACGAAAATGTCCGGGTCACGGGCTTTGTCATGGACGGCCCGCGGATCACCGCCGTCAGGACCAGCGCGGGCGACATTTCCTGCGACAAGGTGGTGAATTGCGCGGGCCAATGGGCGCGGCAGGTGGGCGGGATGGCCGGGATCAACGTGCCGCTGCAACCGGTCAAGCATCAGTACATCGTCACCGAAAAGATTGCGGGCCTTGCCGCAGACGCGCCGACGCTGCGCGACCCCGACCGGCGCACCTATTTCAAGGAAGAAGTCGGTGGGCTGGTGATGGGCGGCTACGAGCCGAACCCCCAGCCCTGGACCACGGGCGATGTGCCGAATGACTGGGAGTTTCGGTTGTTCGACGACGATTTCGACCATTTCGAACAGCATCTGGTGCAGGCCATTGCCCGTGTGCCCGCGCTGGAACAGGTCGGCGTCAAGCAGATGATCAACGGGCCGGAAAGTTTCACCCCCGACGGGAACTTCATTCTGGGCAGCGCGCCGGAATGTGCCAACATGTATGTGGGCGCGGGGTTCAACGCCTTTGGCATCGCATCGGGCGGCGGTGCGGGCTGGGTGCTGGCCGACTGGGTGATGACCGGCGAGGCGCCGCTTGACCTGTGGTCGGTCGATATCCGCCGCTTTTCCGACATGCACCGCGACCGCGACTGGGTCTGTGCCCGCACCTGCGAGGCTTACGGCAAACACTATACGATCGGCTTCCCGCATGAGGAATATACCTCGGGCCGCCCCCGCATCACCTCGCCGCTTTTCGGGCGGCTTCAGGCGCATGGCGCGGTTTTCGGCTCGAAACTCGGGTGGGAACGACCGAACTGGTTCGCGCCAAAAGGGACCGAGGCGCGGGATATCTATGCGATGGGCCGCCAGAACTGGTTCGATGCCGTGGGCGCAGAACATCACCACTGCCGCACGGCGGTGGGCATATTCGACCAGTCGTCCTTTGCGAAATATGAAGTGACGGGCAGGGATGCGGCGGCGGCATTGGACTTCATCTGCGCCAACAATCTTTTGAAGGCGCCCGGCGCCCTGACCTATACCCAGCTTCTGAACAGCCGTGGCGGGATCGAAGCTGACCTGACCGTGGCGCGGCTGGCGGATGACCATTTCTACATCGTCACCGGCACCGGGTTCCGCACCCATGATCTGGCCTGGATCAAGGATCATCTGCCCAAGGGCGATGTGGCGGTCACGGATATCACGGAAGCCTGGGGCACCTTGTCGCTGATGGGGCCGAAGGCGCGCGAAGTTTTGGCGCGGGTGACCGGGGCCGATGTGACGAACGCGGCCTTTCCCTTTGGCACGGTGCGCGAGATTGCTGTTGCGGGAACGCCGGTTCGGGCGCTGCGGGTGACTTATGTGGGCGAGCTCGGATGGGAATTGCATGTGCCGCTGGCGGCGACGGGCACGGTCTTTGACGCGCTGATGGCGGCGGGCGCCGGGGTGGGCATCCGCCCGGTCGGCTACAGGGCGCTGGAATCGCTGCGTCTGGAAAAGGCCTATCGCGCCTGGTCGTCCGACATCACGCCCAACGACACGCCCTATGAGGCGGGCCTTGGCTGGGCGGTCAAGATGAAGTCGGGGCGCGATTTCATCGGCCGCGCCGCGCTGGCGGCGGCTGCGGGTGCACCCCTGACCAAGCGTCTGGCGGGCTTTGCGATTTCCGACCCCGATGCGGTTCTGGTCGGGCGCGAGACGATCCTGCGGGATGGGGTGCCGGTTGGTTACCTGACCTCGGGCGGCTATGGCTATACGCTGGGGCAGAGCATCGGTTACGGTTATATCCGCAGCGAAAGCGGTGTCAGCGACGCGTTCCTCGCCTCTGGCAACTATGAGGTGGTGGTGGCAAATCAGGTCTTTCCGGCAAGGCTTGGGATGCAGCCTTTCTTCGATCCGACCGGCGCTCGGGTGAAAGCCTGACAAGCCGACAGTAGCCCCGCCGACGCGGGGCCGTTCCTTGCCTCTCGGCGTCGCGCAGTCGCGCTTTGGCCTCGGGTGCCTCCGGCGGGAGTATTTGGACACAGAAAAAGCCGGGCCGCTGTCTGGCATTTTCCTTGGACAAATACTCCGGGTGGGTCTGGGAGGGCAGAGCCCTCTCAGCGCCCGGTCAGGTCCGGCCGTAATAGTGGCTGACCACATGTTCGGCCTCGGCGAAGAACAGCCAGCGTTGGGCGAAGGCGCCAATCAGGTGCAGGATCAGCGCGGGCAGGGCCGATAACAGTCCGGCGGGCAGGGCAAGCAGAAGAATGGCGGGCAGAAAGGCCGCGCACGTCACGGCGATCACCCGAAGTTTCTGTGCATGTTTGCGCCCGACAGAGTGGACCATTTCACGCATCACGAAGTTGGAGGCGGTATGGGCGGGGGCGAAGATCCGGGGGGATCCTGTCGCGTCAAGGCCGGTCGCGCGGCCAAGCGTGCTGCCATGCGCGGCAAAGCGGGATTGTGTCAGGCTCTGGCTGATCAGCATCACCGCGCCCAGAACCAGACACATCAGGCCTGCGGGCCAGCCAAGCCCGGCCAGGATCATCCCGCCGGTTGCGGAAAAGGTCAGAAAGACCAGGGGCGTAGTCCAATGGTTCCAACGCGGCACGGTTTTCAGTTGCGCATAGATCATCGCGGTTGAAAGGACGGTCGCGGCGCAAAGTGCCGCAGCCAGAAGGCCAAAAAGGCCGGGTGTGCCACCGCCGAGGGCGCCCAGCGCCACGGGTAAATTCAGCAAAAGGGCGGCGACCGACGCCCAGCCTTCGCGCGACAGCCAACTGGTGCGCCATTGGGTAAAGGCCAGCAGCGCGCGTTGCGGATTGCCGAGGTGAAAGGTCGAGGCCAGAAGCCCCACGATCGCAAAACCATAGCCCGTCCCAAAGGCCAGAAGAGCGCCAAGGCCATGGGGCCGGATCACGCCGAGGTCAAGCATGAACAAGAACCCGAAGCCCAAGCCCGAGAGGACCGAGAAGAGGATGACGGAAGGGGCCGGATGCATCAGAACTTCTCCAACAGGCGGTCAAGCCAGCCGGCGAAGCCGGTGGCTTGCAGATCCAGAAGCGGTGCCAGCGGCGAGGCGTCAAGGCGCGGATCCTTGCGCCGGGGCGGCAGATATTTGTTGGTGGGCCTTGTCCCCATTTCGGGCATCAGGTCATAGCCGCCGCGCGCCGCGACCAGCTGGCTGACGGCGCTGTCGGGGTCGCCCAGATCACCGAAATGCCGTGCGCCGGTCGGGCAGGTGCGCACGCAGGCGGGCTGGCGGTCGATCTCGGGCAGGTTCTGGTTTTCGATACGGTCAACGCAAAGCGTGCATTTCTTCATCACGCCGGCATCCGCATCCATTTCCCGTGCGCCGTAAGGGCAGGCCCAGGCGCAAAGCCCGCAGCCGATGCAGGCGCTTTCGTTCACCAGCACGATCCCGTCCTCGGCGCGCTTGTAGCTGGCGCCGGTCGGGCAGACGGTGACGCAGGGCGCGTCTTCGCAATGCAGGCAGGACCGGGGGAAGTTGATGATCTGCGCCGCACTGCCGTCCGCTGGCGTGACCTCATAGCTGTGAACGCGGTTGAGGAACGTGCCGGAAGGGTCTGATCCATAAGGGTTCTGGTCGGACAGGGGCGCGCCATAGCCCTGATCATTCCAACCCTTGCAGGCGGTCACGCAGGCCTGACAGCCGACGCAGGTGTCCAGGTCGATGACAAGGCCCAGTTTCTTGGCCGATGGCGGGGGAAGGCTGGTCATGGGCGGTTGCCTTTTGCTGGCGGCAGGGGCGACCCGAGCGGGTCAAAGGCGGGCAGGGCCTCGGGCGGCGGGGCCGGAACCTTTTCCACCCGCACCCGCAGGTCGAACCATGCCGCCTGTCCGGTGATCGGGTCCGAGTTCGACCAGCGGCGTCGGTCACCGCGATCCGGCAGAAGTTCGTCGATCAGGTGATTGAGAAGAAAGCCTTTTGTGGCTTCGGGTGCACCTTCGTCCAGACCCCAGGCGCCCTTGCGTTTGCCAATCGCGTTCCAGGTCCAGACAGTGTTTTCGTTCAGCGCCGCCATCAACGCCACCGGCACCGTGATGCTGCCCGAGGGCGAGGTGACGCGCGCCCAGTCACCATCGGCAAAGCCATTCGCCTGCCAGACGCCCAGCGGCAGGTAAAGCGGGTTGTGCCCGTGGATCTGGCGCAGCCAGGCGTTCTGCGACCCCCAGGAATGATACATCGCCATCGGCCGTTGCGTCAGGGCATGCAGCGGAAAGGCCTCGCCCGCCGCATCGCCAAAAGGCTCATACCAGATGGGCAGCGGGTCCATCGTCGCGCGGATCTGCTGACGCAGATGTTCGGGGGGCTGACGTTCGTGGAACCCTTCGGCGGCAAGCTGAAAGCGCCGCATCGGTTCGCAGTAAAGCTGGAACAGATAGGGTTGCGGCTGGTCGTAGAACCCCATCTTGACCGCCCAATCCTGATAGGCGCGGTTCCAGGGTTTGAAGAACCGTGCCTCGTGCGGGACTTCGGCGGTGAAAAAGCTGCCAGCGGCAATATAGGCGTTGATCTGATTGGGGTTCGGCGCGCCGCGCCCCACGTCCTGACCATCGCCGCGAAAGCCCATCAGGGGGCCGATGCCGGGGCGGCGCTGGTGGTTGACGATATAGTCGGCATAGTCGCGGTATTTCGGGCGGCCATCCTCGGTCACGAACCCCGGCAGGCCAAGCCGCCCGCCCAGATCGACCAGCACCGACTGGAACCCCCTTACCTCGCGGTCAGGTTCGATCACCGGCCAGCGGATCGCATCCGCCGCATGGTCGGCCTCGCAGATCGGGCGGTCCAAAAGGCTGATACAGTCGTGGCGTTCCAGATAGGTGGTGTCGGGCAGGATCAGGTCGGCATAGGCCACCATCTCGGACGCATAGGCGTCGGAATAGATGATGCGCGGGATCTTGTAATCGCCGTTGCCATCCTTGGCGGTCAGCATCGCCATGGTTTCGGCCGTGTTCATTGACGAGTTCCAGGCCATGTTGGCCATGTAAAGCATCAATGTATCAATGGGATAGGGGTCACCCGCCACGGCGTTCGAAATGACCATGTGCATCATGCCGTGGGTGGACAGCGGATTTTCCCAGGTAAAACCCTTGTCGATCCGGGCAGGCGACAGGTCGTCAAGCTTCAGCGCCAGATGTTCAGGCCCCTGGGGGAAGCCAAGGTGCGGCCCGTCTAGCGGCCGCCCCGGCAGGAAATAGCTGTGCGGCGTCGGGTGGGCATGGGCGGGCTTGGGGTAGGGCGGCTTGAACCGGAAGCCGCCCGGAACCTCGACCGTGCCCAATAGGATTTGCAGCACATGCAGCGCGCGGGCGGTCTGAAAGCCGTTCGAATGGGCGGAAATGCCGCGCATGGCGTGAAAGCTGACCGGGCGGCCCTGCATCCGCTCGTGCCGCTCGCCGCGGAAATCGGTCCAGGGCTGGTCGATCTCGATCGTCTGGTTGAAGGCCACGTCGGCAATGTCGGCGGCCAGCGCGCGGATGCGGTCGGCGGGGACGCCGCAGCGCGCCGCCACGGCCTCGGGCGCATGGTCGGGGGCCAGATAGCGTTCGGCCAGGTGCTGAAAGACGGTCCGGCAGCCCTTGTGGGACGCGCCAAGGTCGGGGCGTACGCCGGGCTGGTCATAGGGCGCGGGCTTGCCGGTCGCGCGGTCGATGACCAGGGGCTTGCCCAGATCGTCGCGCAGCAGCAGGCCCTTTTCCTCGCCCTCG
>Ga0209023_10006815_pt1 | contig 11923 bp, 9 predicted proteins | sample LakOneMetagenome_FD_187468 | JGI IMG/M metagenome (GOLD analysis project Ga0209023, IMG submission 187468) | Freshwater and sediment microbial communities from Lake Erie, Canada (SPAdes) (version 2) | ecosystem: Environmental > Aquatic > Freshwater > Lentic | place: Lake Erie, Canada | collected...
CCGGCTGGGCACGCTGGTCGGGCCGGCCGCCGGTGCCCTGGTGATCGTGGCCCTGGAGAACGAACTGGCCGACAAGGTCGGGCCTTGGGTGACGGTGATCATGGGGTCGATCTTCGTGGCCTGCGTGCTGGCCTTCAGGCGCGGCCTGGTTGGGGAACTGCTGGCCCTGCGAGGCCGCACTGACATCGACCCATCCTGATCCAACCAGGCGCGAACAGCCACCCGGCAAGCTCCGACACACCTCCAAGGACCCGACCATGACCTACGCCGCACCCACGCGCGAGATGCTGTTTGTGATGAAGGAAATCGGCGGACTCGACGCCGTGCTTCAGCAGCCCGGCCACGAGGAAGTGGACCCCGATCTGGTGGACGCCATCCTGGGCGAGGCGGGCAAGTTTGCCACCGACGTTCTGGCGCCCTTGAACCAACCCGGCGACCGACAAGGCAACCGCTGGGACGCCGGCCACGTCGGCACGGCCGACGGCTTCAGGCAAGCCTACGCCAGCTTCTGCGAAGCCGGCTGGCACGGCATGCCGGCAGAGACGAGGTTCGGTGGGCAGGGCATGCCCACCTTGCTGTCCACCGCGGTGCTGGAGATGTGGAAGTCCTCCAACATGGCCTTCTCGCTGTGCCAGATGCTCACCCTGGGCGCAGTCGAGGCCATCACCCACCACGGCACGCAGGCCTTGATGCAGTGCTACCTGCCACCCATGGTGGCGGGTCGATGGACCGGAACCATGAACCTCACGGAACCCCAGGCCGGCTCCGACCTGGCCGCGTTGCGGACCAAGGCGGTGCCGCAGGGGGACCACTATCGCATCAGCGGTACCAAGATCTTCATCACCTGGGGTGAACACGACATGGCCGAGAACATCGTCCATCTCGTGCTGGCACGCTTACCCGACGCCCCGCCGGGGGTCAAGGGCATCTCGCTGTTCCTGGTGCCGAAGTTCCTGGTCAACGAAGACGGCAGCCTGGGCGAGCGCAACGACCTGGTGTGCGCATCCATCGAGCACAAGATGGGCATCCGTGCCAGCGCCACTGCGGTGATGAGCTTCGGCGAAGGGCCGGGCGCCATCGGCTGGCTGCTGGGCGAGGAGAACAACGGCCTGGCCTGCATGTTCACCATGATGAACCACGCCCGGCTGAACGTGGGCCTCGAAGGCGTGGCCATTGCCGAGCGCGCCTACCAGCAGGCCCGTTCCTACGCACTGGACCGTGTGCAGGGCAAGACCCTGGGGCGCGACGGCGAGGTCAATGCCACCATCATCGGCCATCCGGACGTGCGTCGCATGCTGATGGACATGAAGGCGCGTACCGAAGCGCAGCGCGCCCTGGCCTACTTCACGGCCGGGCAGATGGACAGGGCGCACGGGCATGTCGATGCTGACCAGCGCCGGCAGGCCCAGCAGCTTGTCGACCTGTTGATCCCGGTCGTCAAGGGCTGGTGCACGGAAGGCGCCCAGCTGGTCACCGCAACGGGCGTCCAGGTTCATGGTGGCATGGGCTTCATCGAGGAGACTGGCGCAGCCCAGCACCAGCGAGATGCCCGGATCACGACGATCTACGAAGGCACGACCGGTATCCAGGCGAACGACTTGATTGGGCGCAAGTTGTCCAGGGATCAGGGCGCGGTGATGTACCACCTCATCGGGCAGATGAGCGCGGACGCATCAGCGTTGGCACGGCAGGCTGACGCCGTTCTGGCCAGCCTTGGAAAGTCCCTGCAGCGTGGCGTGGACGAGCTCAACAAGGCAACAGCCAGCTTGTTGGTGTCAGAACCTCGCGAAGCAGCAGCATGCGCGGTGCCGTACCTCTGGCTCGCGGGCACCGTGACGGGCGGTTGGCTGATGTGCCGTGCTGCCGACGCTGCCACCGTCCAACTCGGCGCTGGCGGCGACGACGCGAGTTTTCTCCAGGCCAAGCGTGTCACGGCGCTGCACTTTGCGCGGCACATGCTTCAGCAGGCCCCGGCCATGTGCGAGGCCGTCGCCCATGGCGCGGAGTCCAGCCTGGGCTTGCACCAAGACCAGTTCTGACCATCCCTCAGAGGAGGAAACCATGAACGAGCTGAATGGCTACGACATCGAGGACCTTCGTCCGGGGATGCACGCCACATTCTCTAAGACCATCACGGAGGCGGACATCGTCTTATTCGCCGGGGTCTCGGGCGACAACAACGCGGTGCATGTGAACGAGGAGTTTGCCGCCACAACGGCATTCGGCGGCCGCATCGCGCACGGATTCCTCACGGCCAGCGTCATCTCTGCCGCGGTCGCCAATCGTTTGCCGGGCCCCGGCACCATCTACATGGGCCAACAATTGAAGTTCCGCGCGCCCGTGCGACCCGGCGATACGGTGCACGCTACCGTGACCGTGCAGTCGGTGGACCCGGCCAAGGCGCGTGCCGTGCTGACGACCGTTTGTCGGGTCGGCGGCAATGTCGTCATCGAGGGCGAGGCGCTGGTCATGACCACCTCGGCAGCGCGCCGCCACGCGGCCGCGACAGCCGCGGCCCAAGCAGCCGGGAGTGTGGCATGAAGGTTTTCGTGGCGGTCAAGCGCGTGCTCGACTACAACGTCAAGCCGCGGGTCAAGCCCGACGGCAGCGGGGTTGACCTCGCTGGCGCGAAGCTCAGCATGAATCCCTTCGACGAAATTGCGGTCGAAGAAGCGGTCAGGCTGAAGGAGAAGGGCATCGCAACCGAAGTGGTGGCCGTCTCGTGCGGCGTTGCCCAAAGTCAGGAGACGTTGCGCACCGCCATGGCGATAGGTGCTGATCGAGCCATTCTTGTCGAGTGCGCCGAGGAACTGCAGCCCCTGGCTGTTGCCAAGTTGCTCAGAGCGTTGGTTGACATTGAGAAGCCCTCATTGGTAATCCTGGGGAAGCAGGCCATCGACGACGACTGCAACCAGACCGGACAGATGCTCGCCGCACTGGCCGGGCTGCCACAAGCGACCTTTGCCAGCAAGGTCGAAGTAGTCGATGGCAAAGCCACGGTCATGCGAGAGGTGGACGGTGGTCTCGAGACACTGCAATTGGTCATGCCGGCCTTGATCACCACAGACCTGCGCCTGAACGAACCGCGGTACGTGACCTTGCCCAACATCATGAAGGCCAAGAAGAAGCCGCTGCAAGTGCTGAAGCCATCAGATCTGGGTGTTGATGTGACGCCGCGTATTCGCACGGTCAAGGTCGAAGAGCCACCTCGTCGAGGCGCCGGCGTGAAGGTGGCGGACGTGGCGGCGCTGGTGGAAAAGTTGAAGAACGAGGCCAAGGTGATCTGAGCGGACTGTGCGATCACAACCTTGAACCAACAGCTCAGGCGCACCCCAATGCAGCGAACCGAGATTCTCGAGCGGTACGGTCCCCGCGAGTCGATGGACTATGACGTGGTCATCGTAGGCGGTGGGCCAGCGGGTCTGGCTTGCGCCATACGGTTGAAGCAATTGGCCGCGCACTTCGGCAAGGAGACCTCGGTGGTCGTGCTGGAGAAGGGATCCGAGCCAGGCGCGCACATCCTGTCGGGCGCTGTGATGGACCCGCGGGCCCTGACCGAGTTGTTCCCGGACTGGAAGGAGCGCGGCGCCCCGCTGAACCAACCAGTCACAGGCGACGATGTGCTGATCCTGTCGGCCAGGCGCGCCTGGCGCACGCCCGACGCCTTGGTGCCCGCGTCCATGCTCAACCACGGCAACTACGTGGTCAGCCTGGGCGCGGTCACGCGGTGGCTGGGGGATCAGGCCGCCTCATTGGGCGTGGAGATCTTTCCTGGCTTTGCCGCTGCCGAACTGCTGTACGACGAGCAGGGCGCTATCGCGGGCGTGGCCACTGGCGACATGGGCATCGGCAAGGACGGCCAACCCCATGCGGGCTTCCAGCTTGGCATGGCACTGCAGGGCCGCTATACGATCCTTGCCGAGGGCGCGCGAGGCCATCTGGGACGGCAGGTCATCGCGCGCTACGGACTCGCGGACGGACGTGACATTCCCAGCTACGCGATTGGCATCAAGGAGCTGTGGGAGCTTGACCCCAAACAGACCGACCCGGGCCGGGTGATCCACACGGCGGGCTGGCCGATGGACCGCGAGACCTTCGGGGGCGGCTTTCTCTATCACCTGGAGGGTGGCCGGGCCACGCTGGGCTTGGTGGTGGGCCTGGACTACCGAAATCCCTGGCTGAGCCCGTTCGAGGAGATGCAGCGCTGGAAGACCCACCCGCGCATCCGAAGCATCCTTGAAGGCGGCAAGCGTATCGGCTATGGCGCGCGCGCCATCAACAATGGGGGCATCAACGCACTTCCCAGGCTCGTGTTTCCCGGTGGTGCGCTCGTGGGTTGCGAGGCCGGATTCATGAATGCCGCGCGCATCAAGGGAAGCCACGCCGCCATCAAGTCGGGCATGCTTGCCGCCGCGGCCGCCTTCGACGCCATGGAACTCGGGCGCCAGCACGATGAGTTGGCGGCGTATCCCCGGGCGTTCGAAGGGAGCTGGCTGGCAGACGAATTGCAGCGCAGCAAGAACTTCAAGCCGTGGTTCAAGAAGGGCTTCTGGACCGGCACGGTCATGACGGGCGTCGAGCAGTGGCTGCTGCCCAAGTTGGGTGTCGCCGTGCCGCCCTGGACGCTGCACAACAAGGTTGCCGACCACACGCGGCTGCAACCTGCTGCCCGCAGTGCGCGCATCGACTATCCGAAGCCCGACGGCAGCTTGACCTTCGACCGCCTGTCGTCGGTGTTCGTGTCGAACACCAACCACGAGGAAAACCAGCCAGCGCACCTGACCTTGAAAGACCCAAGTGTGCCCGTGCGCGCGAACCTGGCCCGTTATGCAGGACCGGAAAGCCGCTATTGCCCGGCAGGCGTGTACGAGTTCGTGCATGAAGACGGCAGGGACCGGCTGGTGATCAATGCCCAGAACTGCGTGCACTGCAAGACCTGCGACATCAAGGATCCGACGCAGAACATCGTCTGGGTCACCCCTGAGGGTGGCGGGGGGCCGAACTATGCAGGGATGTAGCGCGCGACGCCCAGGCCGCCGCCGCGCAGGCGACATCGATATCCAGGAGAAGACATGAGCGCACTCGTCATCGCAGAACACGACAACGCGTCGATCCGCCCTTCCACGCTGAACACGGTGGCCGCGGCGTCAGCGCTGGGCGCCGTTCACGTCCTGGTTGCCGGGGCCAACGCCGAAGCCGCCGCCAGGGCTGCCGCCCGGATATCCGGGGTCAGCCAGGTGATCCTCGTGGATGCCGAAGGGCTGGCGGACCAGCTCGCCGAGGCCGTCGCAGCCCAGGTGCTGGCCGTAGCCGATGGGTACAGCCACATCCTCTTCGCGTCGACTTCCCACGGCAAGAACGTCGCGCCGCGTGTGGCTGCTGCCTTGGACGTGGCCCAGATCAGCGACGTGACCCGGGTGCTCGCGCACGACACCTTCGAACGGCCGATCTATGCGGGCAACGCCATGGCCACCGTGCAGAGCCTGGACGCCGTCAAGGTGATCACCGTGCGAACAACAGGCTTCGACCCCGCACAGGCAGAAGGCGGTGCGGCAGAGATCCGGTCCGTGACCGCCATCACCATCGAGTCGGGCAGCCGATTCATGGGACGAGAGATCGCCAAGAGCGACCGGCCTGAGCTGACGTCGGCCAGGATCATCGTTTCAGGCGGGCGCGCCATGGGTTCGAGCGACAAGTTCAACGATGTACTGACCCCATTGGCCGACAAACTCGGCGCCGCCTTGGGCGCGAGTCGCGCCGCGGTCGATGCCGGTTACGCCCCCAATGACTGGCAGGTGGGTCAAACCGGAAAGATCGTTGCCCCACAGCTGTACATCGCATGCGGCATTTCGGGGGCGATTCAGCACCTGGCCGGCATGAAGGACAGCAAGGTCATCGTCGCCATCAACAAGGACCCCGAAGCCCCGATCTTCAGCATCGCCGACTACGGACTTGAAGCGGACCTGTTTGTCGCGGTGCCCGAGCTCGTCAAGGCAATTTAGGCCAGAGTTGTCATGGCGCTGCTGCGTGCCTGCCTTTGGATGTTGCGCCTGAGGAGCGATCCCGAAGAAGGCTCTCTCCTGTATTTCGACGAAATCGCAGCTTCGCTTCTGAAAACTTCGGTGGCACACGTTGAACCTGCCTATGCGCAGCAAGCTTGCTGCGGATGGGGCCCTGAACCCGCAATCCCACATATCGACCACACGGAAGGAAGTTGGACATGACCAAGAATGCGAATCCCTTTGGCGATCTCACCAAAGTCCTGGAGCAGTTCAATGTACCGGGCGTCGACATGCGAGCGTTCATTGAAGCGCGTCGCAAGGACTTCGAGGCATTGGTCATCGCCAACCAGGCAGCCAATGAAACCATGCAGGCTGTGGCGCGCAAGCAGTCCGAGATGCTCGCCCAATCCATGCAAGCGATTCAAGCGGCTGCATCGAATGCAGCCACAGGGGTCGGTGGATTGGTCGATCCCGTGAAACAGGCGGAGTTGAACCGCCAAGCCTGCGACAAGGCCGTCGAGGGGCTCAAGGACCTGGCCGAGATGACACGCAAGTCGCAGGCCGACACGCTGGCAATGCTTTCCAAGCATGCCGCCGAACGGATGAGCGCACTCAAGGGGGCGGTGAAACCCAAATGAGTCGAGCGCCAAGACTGAAACCCCGTCTTGACCAAGAGGATCACCATGCCTTCAGCGTTCAACGTTCCGGATGAGTTCGTCCAGGGTTTCGTCAAGGCCGGACAGGCCTTTGCTGCATCTTCCGCTGCAGCGCTCGGGCAATTTGGCTTGAGTGGCGGTTCAGCCAGCACCATGAACGAGCTCGCGCAAGCTCAAGCCAAGTATGGCGAACAAGTGCTTGCCTTGTGGGCCAGCGCGCTCAACGGCGGTGCGGCCGGGTCTGGCCAGGTCGTAGCGGCCGACCGGGGCGACCGCCGGTTTCACGCTGCGGGGTGGAACGAGAAGCCATTGTTCAGCCTGCTGAAGCAGTCGTACCTGCTGAACTCGCGTTTTCTCTCGGATCTGGTGGAGTCGGCCGAACTTGACTCCAAGGAAAAGCGCAAGCTTAGGTTCTTCGCGCGGCAATTCATGGACGCCATGAGCCCGGCGAACTTCGCGGTGACCAACCCCGAAGCACTTGGCCTGGCCGTAGAGTCCAAGGGTGAAAGCCTGGCCAAGGGGTGGAGCAGTCTGCTTGAAGACGCCCGCAGGGGCCGCATCTCGATCACCGACGAGTCGGCGTTCGAGGTGGGCCGCAACGTCGCGACCTCCAAGGGTTCGGTGGTCTTCGAGAACGAAGTCTTCCAACTCATCCAGTACGCACCACTGACCGAGAAGGTCGCGGCTCGGCCGCTGCTCATCGTGCCACCCTGCATCAACAAGTACTACATCCTCGACCTGCAGCCAGAGAATTCTTTCGTGCGGTTTTGCTGTGAGCAAGGTCTCACAGTGTTCCTCGTGTCCTGGCGCAACCCTGATTCGTCGATGGCCGGCACCACTTGGGATGATTACGTCGCCAACGGGGCCATTGAGGCGATCAAGCAGACGCGTGCCGCCTGCAGTGCCGACAAGATCAATGCGGTGGGATGGTGTGTGGGCGGGACGATTCTGTCGTGCGCCCTGGCCATCCTGAAGGAAAAGGGCAGCGAGGCCGTGGCCAGTGCGACCTTGTTGACCACCATGCTCGACTTCGACGATCCCGGCGACCTGGGCGTCTTTGTCGACGAGGCCAGCGTTGCCATGCGCGAGCAAACCATCGGCAAGTCAGGTCTGTTTTCGGGTCGAGAACTTGGATTCGTTTTCCAGACCCTTCGCGCCAACGACTTGATTTGGCCCTACGTGGTTAACAACTACCTCAAGGGCAAGACGCCCGAGGCATTCGACTTGCTGTACTGGAACGCCGACGCTACGAACCTGCCCGGACCGATGTATGCCTGGTACCTGCGCAACATGTACCTGGAGAACCGCCTGTGCAGGCCAGAGCAATTGGACGTATGTGGCGTCTCGCTCGACCTGGGCCGAATCGACATGCCGACCTATGTGTTGGCGACGGTCGAAGACCACATCGTGCCCTGGCAGTCCGCCTACCAAACCACTCGGCTCGTGGGCGGCACGACCCAGTTCGTCCTGGGTGCCAGCGGCCACATTGCGGGCGTGGTGAACCCGGCTTCGAAGAACAAGCGCAGCTACTGGGCAAACGGCAAGTTGGGCGGCTCCGCCCAAGTCTGGAAGGACAGCGCGCAGGAGTTCCCGGGTAGTTGGTGGACGCACTGGATGGGTTGGCTGCGCAAGCATGCGGGCAAGCCAGTTCCTGCGCGCAAGCGTCTCGGCGGCGGGCCATGCAGGCCCATCGAGCCGGCGCCTGGCCGATACGTCAAAGAGCGCGTCGCTTGACGCATACCAACCTGCCGCATCGTTTGGTCGGCCAAAGGGGAAAGCAAGGAGTTCCAAGTGCAAGACAATTGTCTGATCCAAGGTACGGCATCGGCGTACGCCTACCCGCTGCTCATCAAGCAGCTGTTGCATACGCCGCTCGCTGTGGCGCCAACGCAAGAAATCGTCTATCGCGAACTGAAGCGACATACCTATCGTGAATTGCGGCAACGCATCGGGCGACTGGGCAGCGCCCTCGACGCGATAGGCATTTCTCGCGGCGACACGGTGGCCGTCATGGACTGGGACAGCCACCGCTACCTGGAGAGCTATTTCGCGATACCGATGACGGGCGCCGTGCTGATGACGGTGAACGTACGCCTGTCACCGGAGCAGATTGTCTACACCCTCAACCACAGCGGCGCGAAGGCCTTGCTCGTCAACACCGAGTTCCTTCCTGTGCTCGAGTCGATCCGAGACCAGCTCGAGTTCGCCAAGGTCTTCGTGCTGTTGAACGACGATGCTGCCCAAGCGTTGCCCGCAGGGTTTGCGGCCGAGTACGAAGCGATGCTCGAGGCGGCATCGCCTGACCACGAGTTCCCGGACTTCGACGAGAACACGCGGGCGACGACCTTCTACACCACGGGAACCACAGGTGCGCCCAAGGGCGTGTACTTCAGCCACAGGCAACTGGTGCTGCACAGCCTGGCCACGATGGGGGCGCTGACCAGCGCGCCCCACCAGGGCAGGATCCACCGAGACGATGTGTACATGCCCATTACCCCGATGTTCCATGTGCACGCCTGGGGCATGCCCTACATCGCGACACTCATGGGCCTGAAACAGGTCTATCCGGGCCGCTACGTACCAGACAACTTGCTCAGAACCATCGAGAAGGAGAAGGTCACGTTCTCGCACTGCGTACCGACGATCCTGCACATGCTGCTGTCCAGTCCGGTGTCGGCTGCGATGGACCTGTCCCGCTGGAAGGTGATCATCGGCGGCTCGGCATTGCCTCAAGGACTGGCGCAGGCTGCCGTGCAACGCGGCATCGATGTCTTCACAGGTTACGGCATGTCCGAAACCTGCCCCATATTGACCCTGGCGCAGGTCAAGACATCGTTGATGGGCGACGCAGCCAGGGAACTTGCCACAAGAGCCAAGACCGGTTTGCCGGTGCCCCTGGTCGACCTGCGCATCGTGGATCCTGAAATGCGCGACGTACCGCACGACGGAAGGTCTCCCGGGGAGATCGTCGTTCGCGCGCCGTGGTTGACCCAGGGCTACTACAAGAACGAGGCAGCGTCAGAGGACCTCTGGGGCGGTGCGTATCTGCATACCAACGACATCGGTGTGATCGATGGCGATGGTTATGTTCAGGTGACCGACCGCATCAAGGACGTGATCAAGACCGGCGGAGAATGGGTTTCGTCGTTGGAAGTGGAAAGCCTGATTTCAAGGCACGAGGCGGTCAGCGAAGCCGCCGTCATCGGCGTGAAGGACGCGAAATGGGGCGAACGCCCCTTGGCCTTGGTCGTCTTGAAGGCGGGATGTGCCGCTGACCAGAAGGCGATTCAGGATCACTTGAGTGCGTTCGCCGCGGCCGGCACCATTTCGAAGTACGCGGTGCCGAGCACGGTGCTTTTCGTTGAGGCCATCGAAAAGACCAGTGTGGGCAAGCTCAACAAGAAGCTGTTGCGTGAGAAGTACGAACGCTCGTAGCAGGCTGTGCGCCGGCACGCTGGGCCTCCATCGCTTGCACTGAATGCGGATACTCATCGCTGTTCGGGCCGAAGATGCTTCGGCCGAACTCGCAAGAGCATTGCGGGCGGATGGCCACGCCTGCGATCAGGTCGCATCTGAAGAGGCGACGGCGGTCGCCTTGCTGTCATCGCCATTCGACTTCGCGGTTGTGGACCTCGGGCTCGGGTCACCCCCAGGCCCGTCAATGGTTGGCAGGCTCAGAACCAAAGCCATACAGACGCCGATCTTGTCTCTCGCGCTTTCGCAGAACCCGGCAGAACGCGCAGCTGCCCTTGACCGTGGAAGCGATGATTGCGTCGGCGTGCCGGTGGACGTTTCGGAGATCCGCGCTCGCGTTCGGGCCTGGACTCGCCGCGCCATGGGCAGCGCAAGCAACATGATTCGACACGGCCCATTGAGGTTCGACACCGCTGAGAGGACCGTCTACATCGAGGGACAACAGGTTCAGCTGTCCCGCCGTGAACTCTCGTTGTTGGAGATCCTCATCAGCCGCCGAGGTCGATTTGTGAGCAAGGACCGCATGGCGGAGATAATGTTCGGATGGGGCGAAGAAGTCACGACAAACACGATCGAGGTCTACGTTCATCGCCTGAGAAAGAAGATTGAGTCGGGTCCGGTTCGAATTCGCTCGTCTCGGGGTATTGGGTACCAGTTGGAGCGAATCACAGGATAGGGGCATGAACCGGCTTTCTGCTCGTGCCTGCCGCCATGGCTGGCGGATCCCCGAACGTCCAGACGTGCGTCGGCGAGTGTTCTGGCCTGTGCACCTGGCCATGGCGGTCCGGCAAACAACTATCACCGGTCAGCGTAGATGCCGGTAGCAGACTGCAGGCGAGTTGGGGCAGGCATTGCATCCGCCGGGCTTCTAAGGTTCTCGTCAGGATGTGGGCAAAGATGGCCGGGCGCGGGTCCCGCTTGCTTGGAAGAGCGGCTCTTCAGAGGCGGATCGACTCAACGATGTAGAACTCGTGCCAAATGTGTGAGCTTTTGAAAGAGGCCTCCTTTGGGAATATCCCTGTTCAGTGACCGCTATCCGGCAGGGCAATGAAAGGTTTTGACGACGGCACTGGGTCGGGTCCAGTCCGCCGCGCTGAAGGGGACCGGTCGTTCACGGTGCGAGACAGCAACGTGGCGACACTGGTGGCAGCTGTCCCACTCTTTGCTGACGTTCATGGCGGCGCCTGCCGGCACGGCTGAAGGTCGGATTGATGGCGGTCAGCGTCACCTCGTCCCGCCCGAGCGACCGGCCGCAACCGCTGCGAAGCGGGTACTGAAAGTGCAGCGGGAGCCGGTTGCAGTGACCAGCCCCGCCAAGGTGCTCGTGCACGCCCAAGGGTTCGCGCTCTTCAAGGTCCCGCCGCCCGTCGCGCTGCGACCCGCTGCGGAGGGCGTGGCTAGACGCAACTCCAGACTTCCCGGCGGCGGCGGTTGTAGAGCGTCACGTTCCCGTGGTCGTTGACTTCCATGATGAACTGCACTTCATGGCCCGATGATGTCCACAGGGGCGGCCCGGCGTCGCCCGCATTGACCTTGATGACGCCTTCCGTCGATCGAGCGCTGTACTCCAGCGCTTCAATGTCTGGCCAGAAGCCGTAGTCACCGGAGGGCGCACGGTAGAAGCTCATGAACGGCAGGCAGTACGCATGCAGGGCGTCCTGGCCAGCCCCTTCGACGAAAGCTTGCAACGCCTCAGGATCGTCGCCGGCATCTTCGAACTCCCTGATTGCCGACATTGCGGCTCGTCGCCGGTCGGGGTCGCGGTCGGTCTTGATGAACTGGCGCAGCTCG